>Ga0105242_10001325_pt1 | contig 19544 bp, 16 predicted proteins | sample KBSM24metaG_FD_81521 | JGI IMG/M metagenome (GOLD analysis project Ga0105242, IMG submission 81521) | Miscanthus rhizosphere microbial communities from Kellogg Biological Station, Michigan, USA - KBS M2-4 metaG | ecosystem: Host-associated > Plants > Roots > Rhizosphere > Soil | place... | reverse complement strand
GGTTCGCCTTGTCGGCCGACGGCAAGACCATTTATGCGCCCGCATTCGGCCGGGCCCAGTGGTATGTCGTCGATGCCGAGAGCGGCCGCCTGCGCCACACCATCGTTGTGACTGGCTGGCCGCGCGAGACGAAATTTTCCCGCGATGGCCGGTCCGTCTACCTGGCCGCGTGGGAGTCGCCTGTGCTGTCTGTGGCCGACACGGCGACGAACGAAGTGACGAGAACGGTCGGGCCGTTCAGCGCCTCTCTGTGTCCGTTCACCGTGAACGGCAAAGGCACGCTGGCGTTCGCGAACGTCGACGGTCTCGTGGGTTTCGAAGTCGGCGACTTGCAGACCGGCCTCATCCTCGATCGGGTGGCGGCAGACGGCTCCAGCGACGACGGGTCCGGGCGCGACGCCAGCCAGTCCGCCGCGGCGTACGAGTGTCCGAGCCACGGCATCGCGTTCACGCCCGATGAGCGCGAGCTCTGGATCGCCGACGGCGTGACGAACAGCCTTCGCGTGTTCGACGCCAGCGTGTACCCGCCCGTGCCGCGCACGTCGGTGAAGCTCACCGCGCAGCCGCGATGGATTGCGTTCAGCGGTGACGGCCGCTACGCGTATGTGTCGACGGGCGATGTCATCTCTCCAGCGACGAAGCGAATTGCGGGCGCGCTCGAAGACGGGAGCGGAGTAAAGGTGAGCAGCGAGAATTTCCTCGAGGTCGAAATCGCCGATGGTCATCCGAATCGCTGAAAGGACCAGTCATGCGTAGCACGAGAACCGTGTCGTTCCTGACCGTGACGATCTGCGTGGCCGCGATGGCCGTCGCGACCATGCAGGTGCCCGCTCCGGCGCCACCGCCGTCGTTCACATCGCCGGACGTGCAGCCGGATCGGCGTGTGGTGTTCCGCGTCTTCGCACCGCGCGCCGACGAAGTGCGCCTCGTCGGCACCGACATTCCGCGCAACATGCAAGGCATCGCGATGACGAAAGACGATCGCGGCGTCTGGGAAACGACCGTCGGTCCCCTGGAGCCGGGCGCCTATCGCTACAACTTCAACGTGAATGGCGTCGCGGTGATCGATCCCCGGAGCCCGTCGATCAGCGAGTCGAACAACAACGTCTGGAGCATGGTGCATGTGCCCGGCGCCGAGTTCATGGACACTGCCGACGTGCCCCACGGCGCCGTCGCCGCGATCACGTATCCCTCCTCGGCGCTGCACAAGGTTCGCCGCATGCACATCTACACGCCGCCCGGCTACGAAGTCGGCGCGGCCCGGTACCCGGTGTTCTATCTGCTGCACGGGGCCGGCGACAGCGACGAGTCGTGGACCTCGGTCGGGCGCGCAGGGTTCATCCTGGACAATCTCATCGCCGCGAAGAAAGCGATCCCGATGATTGTCGTGATGCCGGCGGGCCACACGAGCCGGACGCCCATCGGCAGAGGCGCGCCACCATCGTCGGCCGGTGAGGGCGGTCTGACGCCGACCGAGGAGTTCGTGAAGGACTTCGTCGAGGATGTCATGCCGTATGTGGAGAAGAACTACCGCGTGATCGCGGATCGTCCGCATCGAGCGATCGCCGGTCTGTCGATGGGAGGCAACCAGACGCTCAACATCGCCATCGAGCATCTCGATCGCTTCACCTACGTCGGCGTGTTCAGCTCTGGGCTCATCGGCGCGCTTGGGCGCGGCGCAGCCCCTGTTGCGGCGCCACCTCCTCCTGGCGCTCCGCCTGTCCTCGATGCGGCATGGGAACAGCAGCATGCCGCGGCCCTCGACAACGCCGCGGTCAGGAAAGGGCTCAAGGCGTTCTGGTTTGCGACGGGATCCGAGGATCGATTGATGCCGACGACCAAGGCGACGATCGAGCTGTTCAAACGCCACGGGTTCAATCCGACGTTCACCGAGAGCGGCGGCGGTCACACGTGGGCGAACTGGCGCGACTACCTGAACACGTTCGCTCCGCAGCTGTTTCGTTGACCGGTTCGATGACCTCTCGACGACACAAGCGGTGAATCAGTGAGGAATGAGGGCGTACCACAGGAGCAGGAGAATCACCAGCGTCGTCACGACGAATCCGATCACCCACTCCGCGGTGACGGGTCCTTCGGTGATGGCCATCCCGATTGCCCGCTCCAGATCCGCCGTACTCGAAAACCGGAACTGTGGGTCGCTTGAAAAACATTTCTGGATGACGGCGATCACGGAGGGCCTGACGTCGGGTCTGCTCTCACGTACGCGTTCGCTGAGGACGGCCGGCTCGGGCGGCTGCGAGACCGAGATGCCGGTGAGCAGCAGGAGCAGCAAGGAACCGAGGCCGAGGATGTCGGCCTCGGGGGTGCACGTCGGCGGTGAACCGGCCTCGGCGAGCGACTGTACGCAAATCGAGGGAAGCAGCACGATACGCTCGTCGGCCGATTCGATCACCTGCCCGGCCGAGATCCCTCCGTTCGAGAGGCCGGCCCGGTGCAGCGCACCGACGGCGCCGCTGAGGGTTGCAACGACATGACAGGCCTGGCTCACACCGTATCGGCCTCCGCTTGACACGATGTCGGCGACCGATCGGCCGTCGATGTGTTCGGACCAATATCCGATGCGGTCTTGCGCGTAATCGGCGCCGTACACGGCAGCGAGGTGCGGGTGCGAAATGCGTGTGCGAAGTCTGGCCTGTTGAAGCAATCGCTCGGTGAGCTGCGCATCTCCGTGAACAGGACCGATGAGCGTGAGGACGACGGGTTTGCCGAGCGCGTCGTCCCTCGCGATGTACTGCGCCGCGCCGTCAGTTGGGAGGCTTCCGAGGATGTTCAGATGGCCCCAGCGCGACGGAACCGCCAGTGTCGAATCGGAAGGGGATCGGCGGGCGAGGGTCAACCGGCTGACCGCCTGAAGCGCATCGACCGCGCCCGCATTCTCGGAGGCGAGGCGTTCGCGGACTTCCTCCCAGGGAATCACGCCGCCATCGGCCACCGCGAGCGCGATGTCGAGCAGCGCGTCGTCGTTCGGGTCATTGCTCAACGCACATCTCACGCGCCAGCTTGACAAGCGCGCGGCTGACGGTCATCTGCGCCGCCGCGATCGAAGGCTTCTCGAGCGCGTTCGTGACTTCCGCCCATGACAGCTCCAGTTCGATGCGCGCGACAATCGCGTCTCGATCGCCTTCCTTCAGGCGGAGCAGGGCCGACTCGTATCGTTCGCGCATCTCCCGCCCGACGGCGAGGTCGAACGGCGAGGGCGACGTCGAGAGCTGCTGGCTGTCCAACGGCGCGCCGGATGGCTTCCGCTGCGCGCGGCGCATCTCGTCGAGTACGCGATTGATCATCGTGCGAAACACGTATCCCTGAAATGCGCCTTCGTGTCGCGGCTCGAACTGATCGAGCCTGCGGATGACCTGAACGAGGGTCTCCTGGGCGATATCCTCTGTGTCCCCGTGGCCGCGCGCCCATGACGGTAGTCGGCCGTGGGCCCACGTCTCGAGCCGCTTCAGATAGCGTGAGCACAGGAGCTCGATGGCCAGCCGGTCGCCGCTCTTCGCGCGCGTCACCAGGTGAAAGGACGAGTTCGGATCGGATTGGAAGGGGAGCGTTTCATTGGTCACGGTTCATGCCCCGGACCCGCAACTCTCGCGGGTCGATCATATGACGCCTGTCTAAGTATTCAACGCCGCCGCCGTCCAAAACCAACCGGGTTGGTTTGAACCCAGCCATATAATCCCTGCGTGCCGGCCTGGGCGCTAGGGGTTGTCTCGATGGCGGTGTTCCGTGTCGCCGTCGCCCTGATGCTCTACTTGTCCGGTCTCGCGACGCCGATGTCGCGAGCGGCGGCTCCACTGTGGGTCTACGCGACGCTGAGCGCGACGTTCACATTCGCCGGGCTGGCTCTCGTCGTGAGTCACCGGCGGGACCACCGGGCCGAATGGCTCGGAGCGCTGCTGACAATGGTCGGTTGCCCGCTCGTCCGGCCATTGATCGCCGGCGAGGGCGCACCACCGCTGGCGTGGCTCGAAGCCTTCCATCCGGAAATATTCACGCCGGCGTGCGCCTGGGCGTTCGCGGCCTGTTTTCCGACGGATCTCACCGGCCGCGCAGCCCGCAGCGTCCGAGGCATCGTATCCGCGTGCGTCGTCATTGCGAGTGCGCTGGTCATCGTCAGCTTGATGTCGGTCTGGGGACCCGATGGCATTCGCCGTGCCGCCATCGCGCTCAACCACGTGCCTCGAGACCGTGTCAGCCCGATGTGGCTGCTTCAGATCGGGTTGAGTGCGCCGACGCTCGTGGTTCTGCTCTGGCGCTCGGCGACGGCTCCGCCGCACGCTCGCGCGCGGGCGACGCTGTTCATTGGCGCCTTGTGTCTTGGCCTGGGCCCCATCACGCTCGAACTGCTCGCCGAAGGGATCTGGCCCGCCTACGGGAGGGCCATGCATACACCATCGACCGAGCCCTGGATCACTGCGCTGGTCTTCGCCGGCATGGGAACGCTGCCCTTCACGATGGGATACGCCGTGTTGTTCGACCGGGTGGTCGAAACACGCATCGCGCTCGAAGCGGCCGCGCAATATTTCCTGGCGCGTTATATCGTCGGCCTTTCGGCGTTAATACCCTTCGGTGGTCTGTTTTTCTACCTGGTGAGCCGGAGGGAGGACTCTCTGACGTTGCTGTTTTCGGGCAGCGAGCGGCCTGCGGTGTTGCTCGGATGGACGATCGCCGGCTTGCTGGCCGTTCGCTTCCGTCCGCGACTCGTTCGCAGCCTCGATCGCCGCTACCATCGCGAGCCGTACGATGGCAGCCGCGTGCTGGGCCAGCTCACCGGTCCGGGCAGTCCATCCACGATTGACGATCTCGGGGTTCGCCTGCGATCGGAAATCGGCCAGGCCTTCCACGCACCCGTCGACGTGTTTCTGCTCGACGAGGCCAGCACCGCGTTGCAGGCGGCCGGCTCCGCGCTGCCGGCGATCTCCACGTTCAGCTCTCTGTTGCGATTGGGTGAAAGCGGCCATGCGACGGTGGACCTGCGGGAGGACTCTGGTCGGGACCTCGTGGCATCCCTGGACGCGGACGAGCGGGCATGGCTCGAGAAAAGTGACATCCGGCTTCTCGCCTGCGTGCGGAGCCGCGCGCTCGGGTCGGTCGGCCTGATCGGTGCCGGGCCGAAATTGAGCGGTGTGGCCTATACGCTGGCGGATCGTGAATTCCTGTCCGCGGTGGCGTCCACGGTTGGACTGGCGTTCGACAGCCTCAAACTGAGGGCTTCGCACGTGACTCCGACCGCGGAGCCGGCAGCTCGCGAATGCGACGGGTGCGGAAGCGTGTATGGCTCGGAGATGGGACGCTGCCGTTGCGGCCGCGCGCTCTCGGATGGGGCCGTGCCGTACGTGCTTCGCGGCGTGTTCCGCTTCGAGCGCCGCATCGGCGCCGGTGGATCGGGCGTCGTGTATCGGGCAGTGGATCTGGGGCTGGGCCGGACAGTGGCCATCAAGCTGTTGTCGGCCGCGCGCGCCGAGCACGTGGACGCGCTGATACGCGAAGCCAGGCACATGGCCGGAGTGTCTCATCGGCACCTCGCCGTGATTCACGGTGTCGAACGGTGGCGGAATGCACCGCTGCTCGTGCAGGAATATCTCGAGGGCGGAACAGTCGCGATGCGACTGCTCGCAGGGGCCATGACCCACGACGATATCGTCGAACTCGGGACCGTGCTCGTCGACGTCCTCGAACAGCTGCACCGCGAAGGTGTCGTCCACTGCGACGTGAAACCGAGCAACATCGGCTACACACGCGAGGGTGTGATCAAGTTGTTCGATTTCAGCCTCGCCAGACACATGCAGGGGGCTCCGGCGGATGTGAGCGGAGCCTCCGGCGACCAGCCGAAGAGTCTGCTCGATTCAGTGGGCAACCTTGCGGGGACGCCGTTCTACATGTCTCCTGAAGCCATCCGAGGCGTGCCGCCGGAGCCAGGCTTCGATTGGTGGGCGTTGTCGGTGGTCCTGTTCGAAGCGCTGGCAGGCCGTCGGCCGTTCGACGGCGCGGATACGCCCGACGTCCTTGCGTCGATCCTGTTTCGGCCGGCCCCGTCCCTTCGCCAGTTCCGGCCGGACCTGCCGGACGAAGTTTCCAACTTCTTCACCGCCGCCCTCGATCAGATGCCGTCGCGGCGACCGGCGACGGGTGCGGCGTTCCGTTCGGCCGTTGAATCGTTGCGCGGCGCCAGGCCGCACTGAGTCTCACCATCTTTCGCGTCATAACGGTAAAGCAAAGGAGCAGCTCATGGCGAAGAAGAAGGACTTCGAATCTTTCACCCCGGACGACATCCTGAATGCCTGGTTGGACGCACTCAAGGAAGGTCTTGGGCCCGGACGTACGTTCGCGCCTGGAATCACGGATCTCGACGGTGAAACGGCGAATACGCTGCGAAACAGAATCAGGGGACAACTGGCGCTCGCGCCATTCAATGCCGCCGCGTTCCGCGCGTCGACTCGAGTGGCGAAGGACCTCGGCGCCATCTGCGCGATCATGGCCGATGCGACGACGGACAAGGTCGTGACGGATGACGTCTTCCAACGCACGCGGCAGCTGTCCAAGTTGCACGCCTCGTGCCCCACGCCGACGCAGGGCACCGGGCCATTCTGCTAGGTGCCGCATGTCTCCCGTTCAACAAGCGCGCGTTCCCCACATCATCCAGAACGACGCCACGCAGCCCGTTCCCATTCTGTGTGGACCGGCGTCGATCCAGGCGATTCTCTACGGCCTCGACAACGCGAAGTTCTCACCGCCGACCTCCGCCGTGCTCAACGTCAGCGTTCCGGTCGTCGCCGATCAGAATACGATTTTCAACGAGGTCAAGCGCGTGACGACCACCGTCGCGACCCAAACCGGCTTTGCTGCCGGAGGGGCCGGACCCGAGCTGATTTGCGAGCTGCAGAGTGGAGGACCGCCGATATGCTGGGTCACCCATCCGAAGGTGCTGGGGATCCTGGTCAGCCAAGGTGTTGCCACGAGCGCGCTGCAGTTGCAGGGTGTTCAAGGGGCCAAGGTTCAGACGATTCCCGAAGCCCACGCGCCCGCCGCCCTCCTCGATTCACTTGAACGGGGCGTCGGGGCAGCGCTACTGATCGATAGACTGCACTGGGTCGTTGTCTACAAGAGCGAACCTTTGCCCAACAACGACCGGACGTTCTACTACCACGATCCCCTCACGACGGCTCCAACGCAATGGGCCGACCTGGACTCCATGATGGCTGAAATTGTCGACATCGACGGCCATGGAGTCTCGCAGACGGCGGTCGTGGGGGCGAGCGGCGGGGCACCGCTTGCGGCGCTTCATCATCCGGCTCCGGCTCCGGTCGCTTCGGCTGTCGCCGCGCCCGCAGGGCTCCATCAGTTGGCTCAACAGGACTTTTCAACGACAGTAGGCACGGCCATCCAGACTCTGCAGCATCTCGGCCCCGGGCTCGCGAATAAGGCGCCCAGCCGGGTGCTCAGCGTCAGACATCAGCGGAAACCGGCCGGGAACTACAACATCCTGGAATTTGATCGAGACGCATTGGTGGTTGTGGACGCACAGACGCGCAAGGCGCGCGTGATTTCGGCCGTCTCCGAGCCCGGCCAGGAACTGCCGACGATTCTGGATGCCGCGGCCATCGCAACGAAGATCGATGGCAAGGCCATCGAGGTTGACGGTCGCGAAGTGGTCCTGAAGAAGGGCACGTTCGAAATCGAGGAGGAACTCGTCTGGGACCGATGCGATCAGTCCCGCTCCATGTTCGCGCCGTTCTATGTCGTTCGGCAGCCGGGTCCTGATGGAGCGCACGACGACACGGTTTACGTCCGCTCGGTCGATGGGGCAGTCTTCGCTCATCTCACACGACGTCTGTGCGGTGCCTGACCGCGTTCGCCATTGCATTCGGTAAGAGTCGTCAACACGCGAACGCTCCGCATTTTTGGGAACTCAAAAACACCGGCAACGTCATAGAACACATAGCGCGCCTCCGACGTGGCGCAGGGTCCGACGCCGCTCCCCCCGGCGTTCCCTGCGAGGCGGTCGCGCCGTATTCCTGGCAATGCGGGGCTGAACTCGCGAACCACGCCGAGCAGGACTCAGAGTCGAGGCGCGCACAAGGCGCCGGGCTTGGGTTGACCCGCCGCACACCTGTTACAGATCAGCCCGCCAGACGTTTATAGGGTTTAACGGGCCGTACACAGCGGCCTGAATTCTGGAGAGCCCCATGAACAGCAGTCTCTGCCCGGAACCCGAAAGCGACAATCTCCGCTGGCCCGATCTGCTTGCTTCCATCTACCCGATCGTGGAGGAAGTCGTCAGGTTCGTGGCGCACCGGCATCGCCTGAGCCCGGACGATGCCACCGAGCTCGGCTCCCTTGTGCGATACAAGCTGGTCGAAGACGACTACCACGTGCTTCGGAGCTTCCAGAATCGCAGCAGCCTGAAAACGTACCTGACGACCGTGGTGTCGCGCGTCTGGCTCGATTGGCAGGTCACGCGCCGCGGCAAGTGGCGGCCCTCCGTGGCGGCGAAGCGTCTCGGGGATACGGCCGTCCGGCTCGAACAGCTCCTGGTCCGCGATCGGCTGACGTTCCCGGAAGCCTGTGAAACACTCAGGCAGAACATCGGCGTCCGGGCGAGCTCGACCCAGTTGGATCACCTTCGGGCGTCGCTGCGTTTCAGGCCGCGTCCGGTGATGTGCAGCCTCGAGGAAGTCGATCAATCGCAGTGTGTGGCGATTCAACCACCGGCGTCCGACTCGTCGATCTCTCTCGCGTCGAGACGGGCGCTGCATCAGGCGATGGCCAAGCTGCCGGCGACGGAACGTCGATTGCTCACGCTCCGCTTCGTGCAAGGGTGGACGGTGTCGAGGATTGCCCGGCATCTGGGGCTCGATCAGAAGGCGACCTACCGTCAGTTCACCCGGATCTACCGGACGCTGAGGGCTTCGATCGAGCCGAGGCGTTCGAGCCCCGAAAGCCAGGACGGGGGAAGCGACACCCACACGCGCAGCGGTCACCTCAAGCTCAGAGTCTCGGAGGGTTCATAAGGTTGCCCGGATACATCGACGCGCCCGAACAGCTGCATCGCGCCTTTCAGGACGCGTTCAATCGCCACGACCTGGAATCGATTGCCGCGCTGTATGAGCCTGACGCGGTGCTGGCCACCGCCGGCGCACCCGTGCTGGGGAGAGAGGCGATTCGGGAGCACTACCGTGGCGTGCTCGCCGGACAGTGCTCCATCGAACTGCGGACGCTGCAGGTGTACCGCGCGGGGAAGCTCGCCATGATGCACGGCGCGTGGATCCTGGAGGAGACGCGCGCCGATGGCACGACGGTTCGCAGGGAAGGTCGCAACACCGAAACCGCTCGCGAGCAACTCGATGGCGCGTGGCTGTTCGCGATTGACAATCCGCGAGTGCCGCAGGACTGATTGATAGCTTCTTTATTTTTCGTTCCCTCCAATCGCATCAGCGACTGAAAAGAAGCAGGAATAAGCGCCGCCGGATCCGTCTATCATGCGAGGGCACCGAACACCCTCGAGATCTGCGCAGCAAGAACATGCGCTGATGCACGGACGGCGAAACGGATCGGCGGTTGCGATCACAAGCCTGCGTAACACACAACCATCGCGAGTCGTGTGGCGCCCAACAGGGGGCTCGCAAGCACCCGCGAACGCAGACTGCGAAGGGGGACAGACATGAGCAAGAAGCGCGGCCTCTCACCCACCTGGCATATCAACACCTGCATCGATCGTGTGGTTCCGCCGGGAATGGACGGGGAGGTGGACAAGGCCCATGAAGCCAGTGTCATCGTGGCGCGCGGACTGACGCGGGGCGCGCCGCTTCACGATCTGGATCCGTCCACCGTGCGCCTCGCGCGCATGGCGCTGATTTCGGCGAAGAAATGGCCCAACAAGAAGAAGCTGCGCTGCCGCTTTCTGGACGGATCCCCGACCCAGCGGGCCAAGGTGCAGGCACAGGCCAGGACCTGGGAGAAGTACGCCAACGTCCAGATCGCGTTCGGAAACGATCCGAAATCCGAGGTCCGCATCTCGTTCAAGGCCGACCCCGGTTCGTGGTCCGCGGTGGGGATCGATTGCCTCGTCAAGAAATACTTTCCGGCCGACCAGCCGACGATGAACTTCGGATGGCTCGAAGACAACACCTCCACGACCGAGTACCGGCGCGTGGTCGTCCACGAGTTCGGTCACGCGCTCGGCTGCATTCACGAGCACCAGAGCCCGACCGAGAACCTGAAGTGGGACACCGCCGCGGTCTACAAGGCGTTCTCCGGACCACCGAACAACTGGAGCAAGGCCGACATCGATTCGAACATCCTGGAGAAATACAGCCCGAAGGGGATCACGGCCTCGTCGTTCGACATGAAGTCGATCATGCTCTATCAGTTCGACGCGAGCCTGTTCCTGGATCACAAGGGCACGCCGCTGAACACGAAGCTCTCGACCCTCGACAGGAGCTTCATGAAGACGATGTATCCGAAATAACGCAGTGCCTTCGAAAACGACGTAGCGCGAAGGCTGTAGACGAGCGGCGCTCGCCAGGCTGCCGCCTTCGCGCTCCACGGAAACGAACCGCTCTACACGCCCGGAGTAAAGGCATACTGCTTTTCGAGTTGGCGAGCAATCATCGGCGCGAATAACGGGAACGCCCGATCGCGGATCCATCGTCCCACCGCGCCAAACTCCTTGAGCTGTCGTTCGTCGTTCTCGCGTGCCAGCGCCACGGTCCGTTCCGCCCGCCCTCTCAGCAGCGCCTCGACGTTCCCGAACACGCGCTCGACCGGAACCGTTCGGTCAGCGAGACGCTGTCCGAGGACCATCGAGTCTTCGAGTGCCAGCGACGCGCCCTGGCCGCCCGCGGGGCTCATCGCGTGGGCGGCATCGCCGATCAGCATCACGCGCCCGACGTGCCACGTGGGAAGGGCGGGCACGTCATAGATCGCGGTGCGCATGATCTGATCCGTGGCCGAGACGAAGGCCTCGATCGGTGCATGCCATCCGCGAAAGGCCTGGAGAACGCGTGCCCTCATCTCGGCGTCGTTGAGCGCGTGAAGGTCGTGGCGCGACAGCTCCGGCTCCTGGGGCAGGTGACACCACCAGCCCCACCGCGGCGCGCTGGCCGACAGACTCGCGTAGCCGAATTGCAGCCGCGCCCCCATCGTGAAATTCAGCTGGCGGGCATCCGCCGGATCGACGGGGATGGCGCTCGCCGCGCCGAGAAGTCCGCCGACGCCCAGCATGCCGGTGTACTGCGGCTTGGCGTGATCGGGCAGGATGAGGCCGCGGGCACGCGAGTGGACGCCGTCGGCCGCGATCAGCATGTCGCCGCGCGCCTCGCTTCCATCCTCGAAATGAGCCGTGATCTCATCGCCGGAGTCCTCGATGGCACACAGACGTCTGCCATACGCGATCGTCAGGCCCTCGCGCGCGGCCGCGTCGAGCAGGACCTGCTGGAACGCGGCGCGCATGATCGTGACACCGGTGCCGCACCGGCTGAGATCGATGTGGCCGATGCTCCGGCCGTGGTGATTGCGGAAGCGGAATTCGCTCGTCGGGGCTCCGGCCCGGCTCACCTGCTCGGCGAGGCCGAGTGCCGCCAGCACACGCATGCCGTTGGGCGCGATCTGGAATCCGCCGCCGATGGTGGTCGGGCCCGGATAGGCCTCGAAGATCCGCGCCTCGATGCCGGCGCGCTTCAGGAAGAGCGAGAGTGCCGGTCCGCCGATGCCGCTTCCGATGACGATGGCTCGATGTGTATGTGTCATGCACCGCAGGTTACGACCGGCCGGTCATTCTCTCCAGTCATGATTCATGATACGAATCATCATGGCTGTGAATCTGTCAGCGGTCGACCTGAACCTGTTGCTCGTGCTGCACGCCGTGCTCGAGGAGCGCAGCGCCACGCGCGCGGCCGCGCGCCTTCACGTCACGCAGTCGGCGGTGAGCAACGCGCTGGCGCGGCTGCGGGCCCTCCTGGGGGACGCGCTCGTCGTGCGCAGCGGCCGCGGTCTCGTGCCGACGCCGCGGGCGGAAGAAATGGCGCCGCTGCTTCGAGAGGCGACGGAGCGGCTCACGCTCGTGCTGGATCGGCGCGGGTTCGTTGCCGAGGAATGCACGCGCACGTTTACGATCAGCCTTGCTGACAACTACCAGGCGTGCGATGTGCCGCGGATTGCGCGGGCGTTCGCTGCGCGCCTGCCTCACGCGACCCTGCGGATCGTGAGCGCCGACTATCTCGCGGCGACCGATGGCCTGGCGTCCGGTGATGTCGATCTGACGTTCGCGCCAGCGCAGATGGTGGGACCGGGGATGCGTTCGATGGTGCTTTTCGAAGAGCGCGCCGAGCTATTGGTGCGCCGCGATCATCCGCGCGTCGGGCGCCGGATGACCCGTGAGCTCTTCAACTCGTTGCCTCACATCGACATTCACGTCGTGCTCGGCCAGCCCGGCAGCGGACATCGCGCGGCCCAGCAGCAATGGGAAAAGGCGCGGGTGAGGAGGAGGGTGACGCTGACGGTTCCGCACTTCCTGATTGCGGCGATGGCGGCGGCTGAAACCGATTGCGTGGCGGCGCTCCCGGACCGGCTCGCCGCACTCTGTCTGCGGCTGCTGCCGCTGAAGAAAGTCGCGGCCGGGTTTCCGCTGCCGAGCCTGACCACCGTCATCGTCTGGCACGAGCGAACAGATGCCGATTCCGGGGCGGCGTACGTTCGCCAGCTCGTCGCGGAGGCGGTCCGGCAGCCCGTTCCTGGCGTCAGCGTGCGCCGATCAGCGCGCGGATCATCCCGTCGGTCTTCGTGAAGACGTACAACTCGCCGGCGGAGTCGACGCCGAGGTTCGCGTCAGCCCGGCCTTCGCCGGAGACGAGCGCCCGCCCGGGAAGAATTCTGCTCTTGCCACCGCGAGCGTGATACGCGGACTGCGCGATCGGAAACATCGTGTCGAACACCTGCTTCTCCCAGGCGAGCTTGATTTCGTGGCGCTCGGCCATTGTCTGCGGCTTGCCATCGTCGGCCGCCAGCATCTCCTTGTAGTCGGCATACCACAGATGACCGGTTGCGATGTCGGTGAAGACGTACTTCCCGCGCAACGCCGGGATGGCCTTGCCTTCATACAGGAAGCCGCTGCCGATGGCGTCACCGCCGCCCGGGACGTGGCCATATTGAATCACCGGATACGTCGGCGTCACCGTCCCGATGGTCGTGTCGCCGACCAGCATCGGGATGCTGTCCTCGTCGGGCAGCGGGGCGGTTTGATTGCTCGGCTGCAGGGCCTGGTTGCCTTCCCGCCGCGAATAGCCGTAGTTGCCGCCTTTGTGAACGATGTTCACCGTTTCCCACGTGTGCAATCCGATTGAGTCGGCCACGAGGCGATTGTTCGACGGATTCGTGCCGTCGATCGCCCAGTGCAGCCGGTGCGGATTCCGGAACCCGTACGCCCAGATTTCTCCGCGCGCGCCCGTGGTCGAGACGAACGGGTTGTCGTTCGGGACGCGATAGCGACCGTTCTCGCTGACGGTGCTCGACGTCGTGTGTGCGCCGAGATCGGGAATGATTCGCAGAATCTTGCCGACCAGCGTGTCGAGCCGCTGCGGATTGCTGCGGATGGCGGTCCGCGATTCGCCCGATCCGCCGTCGCCGCTGCCGATGTAGAGAACGCCCCACTCCGCGTCCCCGGGTTTCGCGGCGGGGTTGAACATCATCTCGCCGAGCGGATGGATCCGCGTGTTGACTCTCAAACGCAACAATTCTCGCGCCGTGCCCTCGAACGTTGCGTTCTTCGTGTTGGTATCGGTCCATTCGACGAGCACGCATTCGCGCTGGATATCGCCAGGGGTGCCGACGGCGGTCGTTGTTTCATAGCCGCCGCGTACATCCAGCGCGGCGAGGTGCCCGTTGTCCGGCGCGAGCGTTCCCGCCAGCGACGGATCCTCGATGTGGATCGTGTAGAAGCGTCCGTTGCGCCGGTAATCGGGATCGAACTGCAGGCTGACAAGGCCGTTGGCGTATCCGACCTCGTAGCTGAACTTGTGAAAGAGGCCGGTGTGATTCGCGCGTCCGTTGAAATCCAGATAGGTCGTGAACGCCTTCGTCTTCTTGTCGAGGATGTAGAGTGGCCCGTTCAAGTCGTTCACGAACAGGCGGTCGGCGCCGCCGGGCTCTTCGCGCAGCGAGTTGACGCGGGCGAGCAGGCCGTCAGTCTGGCCCGTCCCGTCCACCGTGCCCGTGACAGGGAGCGTCGCGTAGTCCTTCAGTTCGACGGTGATCAGCGGCGACGACTCCGCAGCGGCCAACGCGGGCAGGACGAGCGCAAGACTGGCGAACCGCAGGCCTCGAACCATGGCCACAGCTTAAACCAGCAGCCGCGCAAAGCCGACACTCGCCAAAGTGGTCAGATATCTTTGGCTGCCGTTTCGGCCAATAATGTCGCGGTCGTGTTTCTCGCGTCGCCCGCGTCGATGTATGTTCATGGGCACGTGCTGGCCGTCGACGGATGCTGGATGGGCCGGTGATACCTATGTCGCTGACGATTCCTGAAAAAAATGGCCGCCGCTGGGACCTCGTCGCGCTCGGCGAAGTCATGCTGCGATTCGATCCTGGCGAATCGCGGGTGCACACGACTCGATCGTTCCGCGTGTGGGAAGGCGGCGGCGAGTACAACGTCGCCCGCGGGCTGAAGCGCTGCTTCGGGCTCGACACGACGCTCGTCACGGCCTTTGCCGACAATCCCGTGGGACGGCTGGTGCAGGACCTGATCTATCAGGGCGGTGTCGATCAATCGCACGTGCGCTGGGTGAAGTTCGACGGTGTCGGCCGTGCGGCGCGCAACGGGCTCAACTTCGTGGAGCGCGGCTTCGGCGTCCGCGCCGGTGTCGGCTGCTCCGATCGCGGGCACACTGCCGTTTCGCAATTGAAGCGGGGAGACATCGACTGGGCCGCCATCTTCGAGCGCGAAGGCGCGCGCTGGCTCCATACCGGCGGTATCTTCTGTGCGCTTTCGGAAACAACTCCCGATGTCGCGCGGGAAGCGATGGAAGCCGCAAAGGCGCGACACGCGTTCGTGTCGTTCGACCTCAACTACCGCGAGTCTCTGTGGCGGGCGTATGGCGGCCACGAGCGCGCGATCGCGGTCAACCGCAGCCTGGTTCCGCTTGTCGATGTCCTCATCGGCAATGAAGAGGACTTTTCAGCGGCGTTGGGATTCTCGGTCGACGGCGTCTCGAACCAGTTCGCCGAGCTCGATCTCGATCAGTTCAAGGCGATGATTCTGCGCGTCGTCCGCGAATTTCCCAACCTGAAGGTCGTGGCGACCACGCTGCGCCACGCCAGGACGGCAACGGTGAACGACTGGTCCGCCATCGCCTGGGCCGGCGGCGAATTCTTCGAAGCGACGCCACGGCCGAATCTCGAGATCCTCGACCGGATCGGCGGCGGCGACTCCTTTGCGTCCGGCCTGATCTACGGCCTCATGACGAACCGCGGCCCGCAATGGGCGGTCGAGTGCGGCGCGGCACACGGCGCGCTGGCGATGACGACGCCAGGGGATACGAGCATGGCGACGTTGGCGGAAGTGGAGCGTGCGATGAAAGGCGGCACCGCCCGTGTATCGCGGTAGAGTCGTTCGGTTGTCGCTGTGGCCGCTGGTGCTTGGCTTACTAGTCGCGTGCGCCGGTGGCGCCGCGGCACAGCAACCGCCCGCGCCGCCGCTGCTTCAGGATCCGCAGACGATCCTGTTGTGGCCGTCCGGCGCGCCGGGCGCGCTCGGCCAGGAGGATCGCGACAAGCCGGCCATCACCATCTACATGCCGCCCAACACCACCGGCCCGCTGACGGCAGTCATCATTGCGCCGGGCGGGAGTTACACACGCCTGTCGATGAACCTCGAGGGGCGCGCGCCCGCCAACTACCTGAACACACTCGGCATCGCGGCGTTCGTGCTGCGGTATCGGCTGGGTCCGGCCTACCACCATCCCATCGAGCTCGGCGACATGCAGCGGGCGATACGAACGGTGCGGTCGCGTGCCGCCGAATGGCACATCGCACCGGATCGGATCGGCGTGATGGGGTTCTCGGCCGGAGGACATCTCGCGTCGAGCGCCTCGACGCATTTCGACGAGGGCCGCGCCGACGCACCTGATCCGATCGATCGCGTCGGGAGCCGCCCGGACTTCGCGGTGCTCGGGTATCCGGTGATCTCGTTCGTCGAACCGTTCACGCATCAGGGATCGAAAACCAACCTGCTCGGCGAGCATCCGGATCCCGCGTTGGCGCGCAGCTTGTCCAGCGAGACGCAGGTCACCGCCGGGACCCCGCCGGCGTTCATCTATCACACGACGGCCGACACGGTCGTGCCGGTCGAGAACGCCGTTGCGTACTTCATGGCGCTGCGAAAGGCCGGCGTGCCGGCGGAAATGCATGTCTTCAAGAACGGTCCGCACGGAACGGGTCTCGCCCAGCAGGATCCGGCGCTGGCCGAATGGCCGCGGCTGCTCGCGAACTGGCTGCGCGTCAGCGGCTTCTTGAAATGACGCGTCGCCTGGATCGGACGCTCTCGCCGCGCGACCTGCTGCCGAAGATCAATCGCACCTTCGCGCTCTCCGCAGCCAAGATTCAATCCATCGAAGACACCTGGCGCGCCGGCGACGGCGCGCCGGTGTTCACTGTCGAAGGCCGCTATCAAACGCGCGGGTGGACCGAGTGGACCCAGGGGTTCCAGTTCGGCTCGGCACTCCTGCAGTTCGACGCCACGGGCGACCCGGCGTTTCTGGAGCTGGGGCGTTCGCGCACGGTCGAGCGCATGGCGCCACACCTGACTCACGTCGGCGTCCACGATCACGGTTTCAACAACGTCAGCACCTACGGCAACCTCTGGCGTCTCGTTCGCGAGCAGCGCATCGAGGCTGAAGACTGGGAGCGCCGGTTCTACGAGCTCGCGCTGAAGGTGAGCGGCGCGGTCCAGGCGCGCCGATGGACGAAGCTGCCGGACGGCGGCTTCATCCATTCGTTCAACGGCGCGCACTCGCTCTTCGTCGACACGATTCGATCCCTTCGCGCGCTCGCGCTGGCTGATCGCCTCGGCCAGCCTTTGATGGACGAGCAGGACGACAAAGTACGTTTGCTCGAGCGCCTCGTGCATCACGCAAGAGCGACTGCGGCCTACAACGTGTACTTCGGGAAAGGGCGCGATCGATTCGACGTACGCGGCCGCGTGGCTCACGAGAGCCTGTTCAACGTTGCCAACGGAACCTATCGGGGGCCGAGCACGCAGCAAGGCTACTCGCCGTTCAGTACCTGGACGCGCGGGCTGGCCTGGGCGATGTTGGGATTTGCGGAGCAGATCGAGTTCCTCGAAACGGTTCCGTCGGCGTCGCTCGATCGCTGCGGCGGCCGGGCCGACGTGGATGCATTCCTCCTCGATGCCGCGCGGGCGACATGCGATCATTATTTCGACGTCGCGGCTGCTGACGGCGTGCCGTACTGGGATGCCGGCGCGCCCGGACTGTCCCGGATGAACGGCTGGCGCGACAAGCCGGCCGATCCATTCAACGACCACGAGCCCGTGGACAGCTCCGCTGCGGCGATTGCCGCGCAGGGACTGCTGCGCCTCGGGCATGTGTTGACGCAGAGAGGAAATGCCGCGGACGGCTCGCGCTACTTCCAGGCGGGCCTTTGCGTGCTGGACACCCTGTGCACCGAACCCTACCTGTCGGTTGATTCGAGCCACCAGGGCCTTCTGCTGCACTCGGTGTATCACTGGCCGAACGGATGGGATCACGTTCCGGCGGGTGCGCGAACGCCGCGCGGCGAGTCGAGCCAATGGGGTGACTACCACCTGCGGGAAGCCGCGCTCTACGTGAAGCGCCTCGCCGAGGATCAGCCGTACCTGACGTTCTTTGGGCCCGCGCATGAGTAGAACCGCGCTCATCACCGGGGGGACGCGCGGGATCGGCCTCGGCATCGCCGGCGCGCTGGCGCGGGAGGGATGGACATTGGCGCTCGGCGGGATGCGGCCGGAGACCGACGTGCGTCCGGCCCTCGACGCATTGCGCGCGCTTGGAGCGACGGTGCACTACCTTCGGGGCGACCTCGCGCAGCGGGAGGAGCGGATCCGATTCGCGGCCGAAGCACTGGCGCTCGGTCCGATTAACGCGCTCGTCAACAACGCCGGTCGGGCCCCGCGCGTGCGCGCGGATTTGCTCGAGGCGGACGAGGACAGCTTCGAGGAAGTCCTTCGGGCGAATCTGCAGGGGCCATATTTTCTGACCCGGGCGATCGCGCGTGATCAGGTGGAGCGTCGTCGCGCCGACGTGTCGTTCACCGCGTCCGTGGTGTTCGTGACGTCGGTCTCCGCCGTGATGGCTTCGCCCAATCGCGGCGAATACTGCGTCAGCAAGGCGGGGCTCTCGATGGCGGCGCGCCTGTTCGCCGCGAGGCTCGCCGCGGACGGGATTCCCGTCTACGAAGTGCGTCCCGGCATCATCGCGACCGACATGACGGCCGGCGTGCGCGACGTCTACGATCGCCGGATCGCCGAAGGTCTCGTGCCGGAGCAGCGGTGGGGACAGGCCGATGATGTCGGACGCGCGGTCGCGGCGCTGGTGCGAGGCGACGTCCCTTATGCAACCGGCACAATCGTGAACGTCGACGGAGGGTTATCGCTGCCGAGGCTGTAGGTGAATCGCAGGGCTGAAGCCCTGCGCCACGATGGTCCTTAACAGAATCAGGTGTGGCGCACGGCTTTAGCCGTGCGTGAGACCCGGCTTACACATCGCACAACGCGACAGCCTCCCGCAGCGACGCCAGCGGATCGCGGGTCGGCACGAACTCGTGCGCCAGATAGCCCTTGAACCCGGTGTCGACGATGGCGCGGCACACGGCGGGCCAGTTGACCTCCTGCGTGCCATCGAGCTCGTGGCGACCCGGCACGCCGCCGGTGTGATAGTGACCGATGAATGCGGTCTGATCGCGGATGGTCTTGATCAGATCGCCCTCCATGATCTGCATGTGGTAGATGTCGTACAGCAGTTTGACGCGCGGCGATGCCACGGCCTTCACGACCGCCACGCCAAATGCTGTTCGATCGCCCTGGTAGTCCGGGTGATTCACCTTGCTGTTCAGCAACTCGACGCAAATGGTGACGCCGTTGTCCTCGGCGATCTTTTTCACGCGGTTGAGCCCGGTCACGCAGTTGGCGATCGCGACTTCGTCTGCCATCCCGCGGCGGTTGCCGAAGAACGTGATGACGTTGGGCACCTTCAACGCGGCCGCGCGCGGAATCAGCCGCTCGAAATTGCGGACGATCCCGTCGTGATTCACCGTCACGTTGAGGCCGTCGCGGATGGATCCGCCGCCGGCATATCCCATCGACGTGACCAGGCCGTAATCGCGTGCAACGGCCCACTCCGGTTCCTCCAGCAGGTCGATGGCCTCGAGTCCCATGTCGGCGATCGCCTTGCAGAAGTCGGGCAGCGGGATCGCGTTGTACGGCCAGCGCGACACCGACTGTTTCAGCCTGCCGTTCTTGACGATGCGTCCTTGAAGTG
>Ga0105242_10001324_pt1 | contig 19545 bp, 13 predicted proteins | sample KBSM24metaG_FD_81521 | JGI IMG/M metagenome (GOLD analysis project Ga0105242, IMG submission 81521) | Miscanthus rhizosphere microbial communities from Kellogg Biological Station, Michigan, USA - KBS M2-4 metaG | ecosystem: Host-associated > Plants > Roots > Rhizosphere > Soil | place... | reverse complement strand
GCGCGCGCGCGGCAGTTACCAGCGGACCGATGTCGCGGGCCGGTTCGGTGAACTCATTACCTTCGATAACGTCAACCAGGCGACTCAGCGCGCTGAAGTGATTAGCATCATAACGACGCAGTTACGAAGCGGCGAGTTGTTCTACATGATCGCCGTCACCCCGGCCGATGATTACTCGAGATACCAGGGTACGTTTCAGGCGATTCTGCGTTCTTTGCGCTTGAATGACTGAGGCTGTGGCAGCTTGACACTGTCCCGGCGCACCCCTATAGTCCTTCTTCAGCGCTCGCGAATTTCGCGGGCGCTATTGTTGAGCAGTAACGGAGATTTTGAATGCCTAATCATAAGTCAGCAGAAAAGCGCGTGCGACAGAATGACCGCCGCCGAGTTGTCAATCGTTCAAATCGCACCAAATTGCGCACTTCTATCAAGAATTTGCGCAGTGCGTTGAAGGGCACCGAGGCCGGTAAAGTTGGCGCGCTGCTGCCCAAAACGGTTTCGGAAATCGACAAGGCTGTCCAAAAAGGCGTGCTCCACCGCAACGCAGCGGCGCGACATAAATCGCGCCTGACGGTGCGCGCCACTCAAGCAGCCGCAAAGTAATTCAGACCCGGCTGCATTAGCAGGCGGGCATTTTCAAACGCAAGCGAGGCGGATCGATTATTCGATCCGCCTCGTTTCTTTTTTGGAGGTGAGACATGTTGGCCACGTTCAAGGATGACGAGGAGATTATTGATCTGGTGCGGCGTTTCGAAGCCTGCGAAATCAATCCCGCAGACTTCAGGCACTATCAACACCTGACGGTCGCATTGTGGTACATCAAAGAGTTTCCCTACGACATCGCGTCCGATAAGTTGCGCGCCGGAATCAAGAAGCTGGCGGCGGCGTACGGCAAGACCGGCTATCATGAAACGATCACTCTGTTCTGGCTGATGGTGGTGCGCGAGTTTGTTGCGGCGAGCAGCCCTCGCGAACCCATTTGCGAGACAGCCAGTCGACTGGTGGCGAGTTGTACTGGCAAGAATCTTATTCACGAGCACTACTCGGAAGAACTGCTTGCGACGACGGAAGCAAAGCATGGGTGGGTCGAACCCGATTTAAACCCATTATCAATCGCGATGGAGTCAGTACCATCCGCGTGAGCGGATGGATCAAGACGCGCTTTTTCATTCACAGCTGGCTTTAGCCAGTTGTCGGAATTCTGTTTAGCAAAGCAAACCGTTTAAAACGGTTTCCCGAATCCGGAATGCGCTTTTCCATCTGGCTGAAGCCAGGTGTGAATGAGCAAGCTTTAGGACAAAGCTATCAACGCGACTTCCGCGCGATGTGCGTTGATCCACCTGCTTACGCAGGTGGTACTGACGCGTCACCTCGATCCAAAGCGGCGTCGGCGCTGCGCTCTGCCGCCGCACTCCAAACAGTGATAAGCTACGCGCCGAAATTTATTTCGAAGGAGCCCAACCGATGCGTCCGTCCGTTTTGATCTGCTTTGTGCTTGCTGTTTGCGGTTCTGTGTTCGCCCAACCGCAGAATCAGCCCCAGCGAAACTATCCCGCGCCCGTTGAAGCCGACTACGTGATTAAGGATTTTCACTTTCGCAGCGGCGAGACGCTCCCGGAATTGAAGATGCACTACCGGACCATCGGCACGCTTAAAACAAACAGTGCCGGCGTCGCCACCAACGCGGTAATCGCGGGCCACGGCACCGGCGGCAATGGCGGCAGTCTGCTCAATCCGAGTTTTGCGAACGTCCTGTTTGGCCCGGGTCAGCTGCTCGACGCGTCCAAATATTTCATCATCCTGCCGGACGGCATCGGTCACGGAAAATCGAGCAAGCCCAGCGACGGCCTGCACATGAAATTTCCGAAATACACCTATGACGACATGGTCGCGGCGCTGCACGAAGTGCTGACCAGGGGGCTCGGTGTGAATCATCTGCGGCTGGTGATGGGCACTTCGATGGGCGGCATGCAGACGTGGGTTTGGGGCGAGATGTATCCCGATTTCATGGATGCTTTAATGCCGCTGGCGAGTAATCCGGTTGAGATTGCCGGCCGCAATCGCGTGTGGCGCTTCATGGCCATCGATGCGATCAAGAACGACCCGGATTGGATGGGCGGCGAATACAAGACACCGCCGATGCGGTCACTCACCACCGCGGAAGACTTGCTGATATTAGCCGGCAGCGCGCCCCTGAATTGGCAGTCCGCTGCTCCCACACGTGAAGCGGCAGAAAAATTCTATTTCGATCGATTCAAGCGAGCCGTCACCGCGCTCGACGCCAACGATCTGATCTATCAACTCGATGCCTCGCGTGAATACAATCCTGCGCCGAAACTCGAATCGATCAAAGCGCCGCTCATGGCGGTTAACTCCGCCGACGATTTCATCAATCCACCGGAACTCGGAATCATCGAACGCGAAATCAAACGCGTGAAGCGCGGCAAGTTCGTAAATATTCCGATCAGCAACGACACACGCGGCCACGGCACGCATACCATCGCGAAGATCTGGCAGGGATATTTGAAGGAGTTGCTTGATGAATCGGCAAACTAAGTTGACGCTATGTTCTCATCGTGAGAACATACACCTGGATGTTTGATGCGAGGTCCCCGCGCTACCATTTCAGAGGGGGTTACGTGAATGTAATCAGCTTTCGAAGAATTCGAGAGTTTTTCGAGCGATACCGCGATGCTGAGAGCGCCTTGGCAGCGTGGTACAAGACAGCCAAACGGGCTAGTTGGCAGAATCTGGCAGAATTGAAACAAACGTATGCTTCAGCGGATGTCGTTGGACGTTACACGGTTTTCAATATCGGAGGAAATAAGTATCGACTCATCGCTAGGATTGTCTACCGCAGTCAAACGGTCTTCGTTGTAGCCGTAATAACACACGAAGAATACGACTTAGGAAAATGGAAAGAGTGAAGAGACCAGCACGAAGAATCGATCCGACCCGGTACAAGCGACTCCTGTCTCAAACGATGCCTGTCATTATTGAGACCGAGGCGGAGAACGAACGCATGCTGAAGTTGATAAAACGAATTATGGATAAGGGTGAGAATCTGTCACCCGAAGAAGAAAAGCTTCTTAAGTTGCTCACACGACTCGTCGAAGACTTCGAAGAACGTTTTTACAAACCAAGAGACGCCAGTCCAATCGAAGTGTTGCAACACCTGATGGAGTCGCGAGAGGTGAAGCAAACTCACCTTTGGGGAGTCTTTGGGTCCAAGGGCATTGCCTCTGAAGTCCTCAATGGAAAGCGCGGAATTAGTAAAAGTCACGCTAAAGCACTCGCTGAATATTTCCACGTTCCGGCAGATCTTTTTATCTAGCCGAGACTTTCACAACTCATCGAACATCTCTTCATCGATGTAGCACCAGCCCCAATCTTCGCCCGGCTGGAACGATTTGATGATCGGATGATTCGTCGCCTGAAAGTGTTTCGTTGCGTGCTTGTTCTTGGAAGAGTCGCAGCAGCCGACGTGGCCGCAGGTCATGCAGAGACGCAGGTGGAGCCAGGTGTCGCCGATCTTCAGGCAGTCTTCACAGCCATCGGCGCTGGGCGTTACTTCTTTGATCTGGTCTAAATGCGTACAAGCCATAATTTCTAAGATTTTCCTCGATTTCCTTAAGGTTTTTAACTGTATGCGGCGCTAGATCGTTTGCACGCGGCTTCAGATCAGGTGCACGCGGGCTCGGATCACGTGTACGCGGCCTGAGATCGCTTGCACGCGGCCTCGGATTGTCTGGGGGTCGATGCCGATGACCTGCGCACCGGCTCTGACCGCAAGGTCGTCGGGCAAAATTAGCCGCACGGACGCAAGTTAACAACTTGGGCTACATGATTGCCTTAATCCACCCGCCATCCACCGGAATTGAAGTGCCCGTGATGTAACTAGCTCGTTCGGAAACCAGGAACGCTGCCAGCGCGGCGAACTCACGCGGGTCGCCGATGCGGTGCATCGGAATCTCTTTCTCCCAACGCGCGACGAATTCTTCAGGCGTGATGCCTTGCTTGACCGCCATCATCGTCGCCAACTCTTCGACGCGCTCGGTGCGCGTGTAGCCGGGCATGAGGTTGTTCACGGTAATTCCAAACTGCGCCACTTCGTTGGCGAGCGTGCGCGCGAATCCGGTCACGCCTGCGCGCAGGCTGTTCGAAAGAATCAGATTATCGACCGGCTGTTTCACGGCGATGGAAGTGATGTTGAGAATCCTTCCCCAACGACGCTCCTTCATTCCCGGCAAGACCGCCCGCGCGAGATTTACCGAACTGTAAAGCAGCAGGCGAGTCGCCGCTTCCCACTCTTCGAGATCGAAAGCTTCGAAGGGCCCGGCCGGTGGACCGCCCGAGTTCGTGACGAGAATATCGATCCGCCCAAAGCGATCGATGGCTGATGCAGTCAGGCGGGTGACGTCATCCGGATTCGATACGTCGGCGGCCAGGCCCACGACCTTCGCGTTGGTTGCGGCGGCGATTTCTCTTGCCACTCGTTCAATCGTTTCCTGTTTACGCGCGCAGATGACCAGCGACGCGCCTTCGGCCGCGAGTTCTTCGGCGACGGCGCGGCCGAGTCCGCGACTGGCCGCGGCGACAAGAGCGACTTTGTTTTTGAGTCCGAGATCCATCTGAGTTAATTGTGCGATTGACTCATCGGCTCATTGAATCAATGAACAAATGAATCAATGAGTCATTTGCTCCTCAGGTAATCGTCCGTCTTATCCAACCAATCCTGACGCGGTGGACTGAAGATGTCCACGTCGAGCGTGTCTGCGAGCGCTTCCGCCTTGTGCTGCACGTGCGAAGGAATTTGTAATACTTCGCCGGCCATCACGTCGATTACCTGTGACTCGTCAGGGCCGATCCAAAAGCGCAGACCGCCTTCAAGGATGTAGGTGAGTTGTTCGTTCTCGTGCGAGTGGCGCGGGACGATGGCGCCCTTCTTCAAATAGACGTGGGCCAGCATCATGCGATCGCCGGTGATGAGTTTTCGCGACAGTACGTCCGACAGTGGCTCCTCGGGAATATCAGTCCAGCGATGATGAGTTACCGATCTCCGATCCATTAATTTGTCTCCTGATCTATTTCGCGTCGAGCTTCTGATACTTTGGGTGAAACTTCTTCGGCAAATTAGCAACTTACTCCTGAAGTCTCAAGTATATTCGGAACTTCGACGAGTAATGGGCGTGAAACTACAACGGCGAACTCTGACGACGGCGCGTCGCGTGCTATGATTTGCCGAAGCCCCGACGCGACATTTAGTAACCAAAGAGGCGGCCTGGCCGTCTAATCAACAGTAATTTTCCGGGCACATCTTCCCTTTGTTCCGGCTTTCGAGGAAGTAACCAATGTTGAAGAAAATCGTTCCGTTTTTGGTTCTATTGGTATCGGTTGCGAGCGCGATGGCGCAGGACGCTACTTCGCAAACCGCGACCGCGCAGCAGTCCCCCGATCCGCAACAGCAACAGGATGAAAAGGCCAAGCTGGAAAAGAAAGCGCTGGCGTTGCTCGAGCAGGTCGTCACTGAATCTCAGGGATTGAAGCTGCCCGAGAACAAGCTGCGCGTGCAGATCGCCGCCGCCGACATGCTTTGGGATAAGAACCCGGCGCGCGCCCGCGGATTGTTGACCGACGCCGGAGCGATGCTTGGTCAGCTCATGGTAGAGGTCAATCGAAGCGACCGCGACGACATGGTGACTATCACCCAACTGCGTCAGGAATTGGTGTTGACCGCCGGGCGACACGACGCCGAACTTGGCTATCAACTGCTTCGCTCGACGCAGCCGCCGCCCCAGCAACAGCCACAGAACTCTGCGTTCGGCCCGGGCCGCAACGGCAACCGCGCGCAAATGATTTTCGACCAGCAGGGTGGAAACAACCTCGAACAGCTCCTGTTAAATACCGTCGCCGGGACCGATCCAAAGTTTGCTTATCAGAAAGCGATCGAGTCGTTGGATAAGAACGAATTTCCGACTTCGCTGAGCCGCATCCTGAACCAACTGCAGACCAAAGAGCCGGAGTTATTCAAGAAGCTTTCAGACAAGACACTCAACCGTCTGGCCTCGGACAGTTTGTTGGCGAGCAGCCAGGCGAGTGGCGTCGCAGTCAATCTCCTGATGCCGGGACCGGTGCCGTCGAGTACGCCGACTGCCACCGCCACTGCGACGACCACCAATTTGCCTTCAGCCACCAATCCGCAACCTGCGCCGGCGAATCCCAATCGCGCGCCCGTGCTCAGCGAATCTGCTTATCACGATTTGCTGGACAGCGCGATTACGGCAGCGTTGTCGGTGACCTCCACTGGTCCAATCAACAATCTTCGGGGCGGTGGTCCGGGCGGCGGTGGAGCGATCCGAGTGCAGCGCGGGCCGGGTCAGCAGCCTCAGCAGAATCCGCCGGACGATGCGCAAATTCGTCAGAACAACGCGCGGTCCCTGCTTTTCTCGTTACAAGGCATGCTGCCTTTGATCGATCAGTACCTGCCCGAACGAGCGCAATCGGTGCGGCAGAAATTGACGGACCTCGGCATCAACAGTAACAACAACCAGGGTCCGACCAATGCGCTGCGCGCGATGATGAACCAGGGCGGCTCAAGCGACAGTTTGGTGACGGCCGCGAGCCAGGCGCCGCCGCAGATTCAATCGCGTCTCTATCAAACGGCCGCGCAACGGGCGATCGATGAAGGCAACATCGACAAGGCAGTCGACATTGCGACAAACCATCTCGACGAAAACGGACGTAACGCGATCATGCAGGCAGTGGATTTCAAGAAACTGACGACCACTGCTTCGCCGGACAAATTGAACGAGATCAAACAGAAACTCGCGGCCCTGCCGTCAGACAACGATCGCATCAAGTATTTGATCGATTTGGCGAAAGCGACGCAGAAGGACAATCAGAAGCTGGCGCTGAAGTTCATGGACGACGCGCGCACGCTGGTCTCGAAGCGCGCCACGGACTTCGACGACTTTGGAAATCAAATCAAAGTCGCCGACGCTTACGCGACGCTCGATCCCAAGAAGAGCTTCGAAATACTTGATGCGGGCATCGCACACTTGAACGAATTGCTTCAGGCCGCCGCGGTGCTGAACGGTTTCGAAGTCGACATCTTCAAAGACGGCGAGATGTCCATGCGGACCAACGACGATCTGGTGGGGATGGTCAACCGCTTTGGCAGCGAGCTGGCGATGCTCGCCAAGGTTGACTTCGAAGGTGCGCGCGGAACGGCGGACAAATTTCAACTCCCCGAGCCTCGGTTGAATGCGCGGCTCCTGATTGTCCAGGGCATTCTCGGAACGCGGCAGCTCGATAATCTGAATCGGCAACGGCCGAACTTTCAGTTTGTCATGAGATAGGGAATTAGGGGGTTGGGTGTAGGGGATAGGGTGTAGTCGACGGGCGATTGCTACACTCCATACCCCAAGCCCCGCAGTCTGGTCGCCGGTACAGGGTGAAGTCGACGGGCCAGGCCTCTTCAGCTTTGAAGTAGATCGCGCGCGCGAACCTGCGTCGAAAATCGGATCGCCACTTTCAAGCTGATGCAGGAGAGCGGGCTTGTTGTGAAAGTTCAAGCGATTGCTACACCCAACACCCTAACCCCCACACCCTAACTTTTGGTCGCTCGCAGCTTTTCAGCCGCAACCTTCAAAACCTCTTTCACCTGCCGGTCCCAAAACTGCCAACTATGATCACCGGGCAGCTCGCGATATTCGTGCGGGATTTTCTTTTCGCGCAACAGCTCGGCGAACCGGTGATTTGCTTCGAAGAAAAAATCCTCGGTCCCTGAATCCAGATAAAAGTAAGGCAGCGCCGCAACCCTGGCCGGCGATATTCCCTGAACTATCTGAAAGATGTCGTTTGCCCTTCGCACGTCCGATCCGGCCGCGCCAAAGACCGGCGGCAGCGAGTCATAGATGGTTTTCAAGTTCTTCAAATCATCTTCAGTCCAGGTCGCCGGGGCCAGTGCGCCGCTCATCGATCCGGCGAATGCAAACGTCGATGGATTTTTTAAGCCAAACTTGATCGCGCCGTAACCACCCATCGACAGGCCCGCGATGGCCCGGCCATAGCGTGACTGAATCGTGCGGTAACGTTTGTCCACGTCCGGCAGCAACTCTTTCAGAATGTAACTCTCATACTTCATTCCTGACGCGCCGTCGACGTACCAGCTGTCGTTGCCCTCGGGCATGACGATGATCATTCGATACTGCGCGGCGTAATCAGCGACATTGGTGCGCGTGAGCCAATCGCCGTAATGCCCGCCCAGGCCGTGCAGCAGATAAAGCACCGGATAACGCGTGGCTTTGGACCGGCGATAGTCCGGCGGCAGGATGACGTGGTAGGGAAGCGCAGCGTTGATAAGGTTGCTGCGGAACTGCACCGTCTCAACCGAAGCGACCTGGGCCCCGGCCGAGTGAACCAGGATCAGAAATGCAAACAGCAGGGGTAGTCTGGCGAGTCTGTGCATCGGCTTTTCGACGATCTCACATGCCGGCCTAAGGCGCTAACGTCCGTTCAGCCACGATTGATAGATACGTTTCTGTTCATTCGTCGACGAACTCGACGGAACGATCCGATAGGGCGCATCAACCGCGGCCGACAACTTGATATCAATTGTGCGTAGGTCGTCGTTGCGAAACACAGTGATGTGAACAATGTCTCCTGAACGCTTCGACGCAATCCGCGCTTCGAACGATTCTTTGTTAACACGCGTACCGTCCAGGGCCACGATTTTGTCTTTTGCGTTCAGCCCTTGTTCGTAGGCGGGCGAGCCCGCGCGCACGTCCCGCACATTTATGAAGTCACCGCTATCTTCGACATCGGCGCCGAGATAGCCCCTCAACTTCGCGGGCCAATCGCCGGTCGCGCCGAAAGGCATGCCACCCTGCTCAAGCTGCAAACCAGCTGCGGAGAGGAAAGCGTTGTAAGGCATCTCATCGCGTCCGCGAACATACTTCGTGAAGAAATCCTGCAGGCTTGACCCGGCCATCAACTCGCACGCTTTCTGAAAATCGGCCGGCGTGTAGTTGCGGTTCTTTTCATAGAACTCGTGATACAGGTAACGCATTACGTCGTCGAGCGACTTTGCATTATGCGAACTGCGGCGAATTTCGAGATCGAGCAGAAGGCCAAGCAACTCGCCCTTGTCGTAATAAGAAATTTGCGAGTTCACTGAATTTTCATCCGGCCGGTATTCTTTGATCCACGTATTGAAGCTCGCTTCTTCCGCGCTCATCTGCAAACGGCCCGGGGTGTTCTGGTAATCCTGAATGTCGCGCGCCAAGCCCTCGAGATACTCGCGGTCGGTAACCAAGCCCGCACGCCGCACCATCAAGTCTCCGTAGTAACTGGTGATGCCTTCGGCCACCCACAAAGAGCGCGTGTAATTCTCTCTGGTGTAATCGAAGGGACCGAGCGCGTCGGGGCGAATGCGCTTCACGTTCCAGAGATGAAAGAATTCATGCGCGACCAGGCCGTGAAAGCTGCGCCAACCCTGTGCGTCGGCGAACTTGTGGCGCTGAAATCCGAGTGAAGTTGAATTGAGATGCTCGATACCGCCGCCGCCAGTCGCGCGCAAGTGAAGGATGAAAGTGTAGTCGTGATAGGGAATTGCGTCGAACAATCCCACTTCGGCTTCGACGATCTTTTGCACGTCGCGCTTCATGCGTTCGGGATCGTAGTTGCCTTCGCCATCAATCACGATGCGATGCGGCACGCCGCGCACCTCGAACTTGATTTCCTTGAAATCGCTGACCTCGAAAGGCGAGTCGTAAAGAATGTCGAAATTCTCAGCGCGGAAGGTATTGAGTTCGCCTGCAACCGGCGGCAGCCCAGTGGCGATCTTCCAGCCGTTTGCGGGGACCACGCGCAACGTTGACGGTTTGGCGATCGCGCCTTCGGTATACATCAACAGGGCCGCGTTGTTCCAAAATGCGTGATCCGAATTAAGATCATTTGTGCGGACCGAAAATTCGTTCGCGTAGACGCGATAGAAGACGCGCCACTGTCGGGCGCCGTTGGTTTTGACGCTCCAGGTATTCTTGTTTGTCTTCATCCATTCGAGCGGTCTGCCGGCCGCGTCGGCCGAGAAATCCTGCACGTGTCGCTCGAATTCACGAATGAGATATGAACCCGGCGTCCACACCGGCATGATCAAGTTCGTCTCGTTCGGCACGTTCAAAGTGGCCGGCACCTGCATGCGCATTTCCACTTCAAGAAGGTGCGTCCAGGGTTTCGGCATAGAAACGGTGAACGAGATGTCGGATGCGTTGGGCGCCTGGGCGCTGGCAGTAACGGCCGACACGATTGCGCAGAACACGACGAGCGACAGCCGCAGGATTAATTTCTTATTCATAACTATTTTGGGTGTAGCGATGTTACTACGAATGACGGTCGCGTCAGAACCCGGAGCGGTAACGACGGGATCAAGTGACCCTAATCGAATCAATTGATCCGGTCGCTACCGCTCCCGGTTCTGACCCACTAGCACGCGGCTCAAAACAGATTTATAGTCTGGTCTCAATCAAAGCGACACGGGAGGGCGTTTGATGCTGCGCAAATTGACTGCGACTTCTGCAACCTGGGCGACGGTCCCGCTGCGCCTCGCGACGGGCGTGGCCTTCATCGCCCATGGCGCGCAAAAAGTATTGGGTTCATTCGGTGGGCCGGGTCTGGCAAAGTGGCTGTCGTTTCCAGCGCCGTTTTCTTTCATGCGACCCTCAGCTGCATGGATGGGCGTCGCAGCTTTCGCTGAATTGATTGGTGGTGTCTTGATCTTGCTCGGATTGTTAACGCGCCTCGGGGCATTTCTGATCGTATGCGTGATGATAACTGCCATGGGTTCTCTCTGGCCCAGGTTCCTTGCGCCTGAAGGGATGGAGTTGGCATCAGCATTCCTCGGCATGGCCCTGGCCCTGCTGATTTTGGGCGGCGGACAATTATCAGTCGATCGATTGATCGCCCGACGATAATTTTGGAGTGCGGTGACTTGACACCGCTTTCTTAATTCCGCGCGCTTGATAAACGATTGCATACAGAGCGCCGTCGCCACTTAACTCTGCCGGCGCACTCCAAATTGATTCGATGAAACGATCGCCGCTCCTCGTTATCTTCATCACCGTCTTTATCGACCTGGTTGGTTTCGGGATCGTAATTCCGGTGCTGCCGTTCTACGCCGAAGGCACAAAGTTCGGCGCCACTCCCACACAGGTCGGATTTCTCTTCGCTTCATATTCGATCATGCAACTGGTATTCGCGCCGGTGCTCGGCCGCTTGTCGGACAAGCACGGGCGGCGGCCGGTGCTCCTCGTGAGTTTGCTGGGAACCGCGCTCGGGTTTTTTATCCTCGGATTTGCGACGACGCTGTGGATGTTGTTTGTCGGCCGAATCATCGACGGTATTTCGGGCGGCAACATCTCCACGGCGCAAGCCTACATTGCCGACGTGACGACGAAGGAGAACCGCGCCAAAGGCATGGGATTGATCGGCGCGGCGTTTGGTCTGGGTTTCGTGTTTGGCCCGGCGATTGGCGGAATCTTAAGTCGTTGGGGAATCAATGTGCCGTTTCTGTTTGCCGGCGGACTCGCGCTGGCGAACACGGTGCTGCTCTATTTTGCTTTGCCGGAAACCGTCACGCCGGATCATCCGGCGCGAGTGTCGGCAGCCAGCGGACGCGGCTGGCATCAACTCCTGGCGGCTTTGCGCCGACCGGCGCTGGCGGTGGTGCTCACGATTTATTTTTTAATGATAGTAGCGTTCTCGATGATGACCGCGTCGTTTTCATTATTCATGATGTTCCGGTTGGGATATGACGCGTTTCACACTGGGTGGATCTTTGCTTTTGTCGGCGTGATTTCAGCAACGATCCAGGGCGGATTCATTGGCCGGCTGGTTAAGAGGTTTGGTGAGCCGCTGCTGGTGATTGTCGGATCGCTTTTGTTTACGGCGAGCTTAGTTGTCGTGCCGTTCGTCAGAGCATCGACAGGATTGATTACGTTTCTCGTGGTTGGCGCCGCCACCTCGATCGGACAGGCGTTAACGGCTCCCACGCTGGCTAGCCTCGGGTCAAAGAGCGCGAGCGCCGCCGAACAAGGAAGCGTGCTGGGCGTGATGCAGTCGGTAAGCAGCCTGGCGCGCGCGGTTGGTCCTTCGTTGGCGGCCGTGCTGATCTACAGCGCCGTAGCGCACGTCGGGTATGACGGGATCGCGCAGAAGATGAGCGATGCGTCAATCCTGAGAACGTTCTGGGCGGCCGCGGGCATTCAGTTTGCCGGCTTTCTGTTGGCCATCTATTTTGCGAAAGCTTACGGGAAGAAGTGTGCGACGGGGGCGATGGTGGAGCGTTAAGGTCGAAGGACGATTGAGTAGCCCACGCCTCTCACATCTCGGCGCGGGCCTCCTGCAACGCATGTCTCATTAAAGACCGGCAGGAATGCCGGCGAATCCCGACCCGTCGGGACAAGGATGCCTGCGCTCCGCCTCATGGTCCAAACCGGCCGCGATATTCTCCTGAAGTGATGAAGCCTTTAATCATTTCGGCGCCGATGTAATCACCGTTGGCTTGATTCAGCTTCGTCAGCCAGAAGTTATATCCATTAAAGTTCAGCGTTGGTTCCGGCGCCGCATCGGGGTTCCGCCTCAAGTACCCGAAGTACTGCATCAGCACAAAGGCGCGGTTGAACTCGCTCTGTTTCAGCTTGTCGTTCTCCGCGATTGTCAACAGCACGTCTGCACGCAGCAAAGGATTCGCCGGATCGGCGCTTAACTTGGCAGTCAACACAACGGCCTCGATGCCTGTCAGCACATTGCCCGCATTCGCGTTCAGCGTTTCCACGAACGTGCTCGGAGCGGTGAGCCCGGGATAACGATTGATGAACTCCGGACGCTGCACAAAATTGAGGGCGAACGCCTTCTTGTTGTTGTCGAGCTGGGTTTGCCAATCGCCGATGCCGACAATTACATCGCCTCTGATCTGTTGACTATCGCGGATGAAGTTGGTGAATCGCACCGGCACCGGCACCACTGGCGGCGCGATGTCGCCGTAGGCGGTCTTGTACATCCGTTCCACAAAGTAACCCGTGTTCTGGAACTCGATCGACAGGAAGAAAGCCGCGGAGACGTTGTTGCGTTTCACCGCGCGGCAGGCCGCGTCAGCGCCGCAACTCTCGATTTGACTCACCCAGAAGTTGAAGCCGGCCGAGTCAGGCTCGCGGTTCAGGAAGTCGTGATATTGCTGCCGCACAAATACATTGGAATCGTCGATGGCGTTGGTTGACGGTGGCGTCGAATCGTCGTCGACGATCGTCAGGACCGAGAGGGCGTCGCTCGGCTGTTGGAAGGCCGCGCCGCCGGTCGGGTTCGACAGAGTAAGCTGCGCTGTTTCATTTCCTTCGACCCACAGATCCTGCGAGACGAGGACGTTGAAACTCTTCGTTGTCTCGCCGGCGGCAAACCGCAGCGTGCCGATCGCCGTGGTGAAGTCGCACCGCGGCGAGGCCACGCCATTCGCCGTCGAACACGGCAAGACGACCAGCGCTGCGCTGTCATCAGGAGTGGCGTAATCAACCGTGACCGGTGAACTGGTGTCTCCGAAACGAATGACGTTGATGGTGATGAAGTTGCCGTTTTCGTTGACCGAGTACGTCGGCTGACTGAACTTGATGAGCGGCCGGAAGCGAACGGTTTGGCCGCCCGCCAAAGTGCCGGTGCTCGTCAGTAAGTTTCCATCGCCGCTGTAATCAGCGGTGATCGTATGGTTGCCCGTCGTGAGAGTTAAAGTCGTCACTTGCGCGACGCCCGAACCATTTAATGCGACAGGTGAACCAAGATTGCCGCCGTTGTCTTTGAATTGAACCGTGCCGGTCGGAGTTACGGGGCCCGTCACAGTAGCAGTGAACGTGACGCTCTGGTTGAGATCCGAAGGATTCACCGAAGACGTGACCGTGGTGCTCGTCGCCGCTTTGCTGTTAGTCAATGCGAATGACGCTGAGCTCGCGCCCGTGGCCGAGGCCGTGACGTTGTACGCGCCACCGATTCCGTTGGCGGTAGCGTTGGTGCTCGCCTGACCACCGGCGATGGTGATATTGGCAGTTGCGCTTCCGCCGGTGAGCGCGGCCGATGCGCCTGAACCAGGCGCGGTGAATCTAATGACTCCGCCGTTGACCGGTTCAACGCCAACGCCGGTGATTGACGCCACTAATGGTGATGCGAAAGCAGTCAGGATGGTCGCGCTCTGAGGCGTCCCACTGAAGGCCGAGATCGTAAAGCCGCGCGACTCGAACGCGCCGATGTCAACGGCCGCACCCACCACTCGGTTGAAGCTTGGGCCGCGTTGATCCGTAGTCAGGCCGGAGCTGCTGGCCAGACTATTACTGCCTGCGTTAATTGCCGGACTGCCGGGCAGCAACGCCATGGTGGGTGTTGGTCCACCGTAGTTGCCGATCGGCGCCAGCAGCGGATTGATCGGATTTGCAATCGTGCCGACGATGTCGTTGCTGACGCCGTTGGTGAGACCAGAGCTGCCGTCCTTCGCACCGATTAGGTTATTGCCGAGCGAACTCATGGCGCCCTGGATGTCCGGTCCATTCGGCGTGCCGGCGGTGTTGCCGGCGACGATCGTATTACCGATGGCCCCTGCCGGCGCCGTCGGACTATTGTTGTAAATGCCGCCGCCTGCTCCGGCAACCCCCGGAGCCGAGTTATTCGCGATCGTCGCATTCACGATATTCAGATGAGCCTGAACGTTGAAGATTCCTCCGCCCGCGCCCGCGGTATTCCCGAAGATCGTACTGTTCGCGATGCTCACGATTTGGAAGCCCGTGGCATTGTTATAAAGACCGCCGCCTGAATTGGTTGCGTTGTTCCCGCTGATCGTACTGTTGAGAACCGCGACATTCCCATTGCCGAAGTTGAAGACGCCGCCACCGAACTGGGCCGTGTTATTGCTCACGACTACACCGTCGAGCGTCAGGAGCGAATTATTCGAATTCGAAATGCCACCACCCTGGAAGCCGCCATTGCCGTTGGAAATAGTCAGACCGGAAATCGCCGCACCGACACTCGTGGTGATATTGAAGACGCGAAACAGCGGCGTGCCGGCTGCGGTGCTGCGCTGAACGGTCAAAACGTCGGCGCGCGGTCCCTGGACCACGAGCGATTTATCGATCAGCAGTTCTGCCGTGGTGAGGTTGATTGGACTCGTCACGTGGCCGGGCGTCATATCGAAAGTGATCGTCGCGCTGGTGCACGCGTGTAGGATCGTGTCACGCAATGAACCAGCGCCGCTGTTATTGCTATTTGCCACGACCGTCGGACCACAGGCGATGCTGATGGTTGCGGTGGCCGTACCGCCACCGAGTCCCGCGTTTGTATTACTCGTTGAAGCTTGCACCTGGAAGCTGCCGTCCGAGGTTGAATTCAAGGCCGGCGTGAATTTCAAGCCTGCATTGCCTTCGGCAAAGGTGATGAAATCGTTGTTGTTGATCTGCGTCGTGCCATTGTTCTTGAACAACGTGCCGCCGGTAATGTTGGTGATCTTGAAGTGAGTAACCTCCGCGCCGTCGGCAGAGTTCCGGGTAATAACCAGACCCGAAGTTGTTTGCGCATTTACGGTTGTCGAGGCGTTGCTCACGGCCGGCGTGTCAGGAATTGGATTGATCGTAATGTTAAAGGTTTGCGGTGCGGACGTGTCCTGGCCTCCGTTGGCCGTGCCGCCGTTATCCATCAGCGTGATCGTGATGGCCGCAGTCCCGTTCGCGTTGGGCGCCGGCGTGTAAGTAAGCGTGCCGGTCGGGCTGAGAGCCGGACCCGCCGAAAACAGAGCCGGATTTGTGTTGCCAATTATCTGAAACGCTACAGTCTGACTGCTTTCGTCCTCGGGCCCCGGCGAAATATTGGTGGCCCAATTGGCGACTGTCTGAGCGCCGGAATCCTCGTTGACGGACTGGTCCGGACCCTTGGTGAACGAAGGTGCGTCGTTCAATGAATTCACGGTCAGCAGGAAAGTATCAGTCATGCTCTGAGCGTTGTTGCCAGAGACTGTGACCGTGATCGTCGTCGTGCCGAACTGATTCGCCACCGGATTGATCGTCAATGTGCGAGTCGAGCCGGAGCCACTCACCGACGGATCGGGGGCGACGGCCGTATTCGAGGAGGTAGCGGTGATCGACGTAACGTTGCCGCCGATAAGGAAATCAAATTGGAGCGGTACGTCTTCGTTGGTCGTCTTGTCCGTGATGTCTGCTAATGACACTTGCGCTTCGAAGGCGCCGATATCCACCGTGTCAGTGGTGTCCGCGTCGGGACCATCGACGCTGCGGGCGAATCCGACACCGCGCTGATCGTTGTCCAACTGTGAAAAGTTTGAATCGCCGCAATGAGCTGAGTCGGTGACGCAGTTGTCTCCCGCATCAAACGCCGGACTCCCGGGTAAGAGTGCGTGCGTTTGGGTTGGGCCGCCATTGTTCGCCAGCGGGCCGAGCTTCGCGGGTTGGTTGTAGATATTGTGCGACGTCGCGCCCGTGATCGACGAGCCATTGGTGTCGCCAATTAAGTTATTGTCCTGCGAGGTGAAAGTGCCGTAGAGATCGGCGCCCTGTCCGGCGTCCGCGAACGTGTTGCCGGCCACGATCGTGTTTCTCAGGTTGCCGTTGTTACTGAAAATGCCGCCGCCGTTGCCGCCCGCTGGAGTGCCGGCGCCGGTTTGGTTGTTAGCGATGGTGCAATTGATGACGAAAAGCGAACTGCCCGAGTCCGCAATACCGCCGCCGTTAGCGCCGGCTGCCGACCCGCTCGCACCCGCTTTATTGCCGCTGATCGTGCTGTTTATGAGAGTGGCGTTGGCAGATGCGTTATTCGCGATGCCGCCGCCGGCTCCGCCCGTCACACTCCCATCGGCGCCGTGGTTATTGCTGATGGTGCTGTTCGTGATCGTTAGGTTGCCCGAGTTAGAGCCGTCGCCGTTAGCGATGCCGCCGCCCCCACCGCCGGAATTGCCGTCCAGCGTCCCGATCCCGGCCTGATTGTTTGAGACGGTGCAATTCGTCAGCGTGAGCGTACCCACATTCGAAATGCCGCCGCCGTAACCACCCACCGCGCCCTCGCCGCTGCCGGCGGACCCCGCGCTGTTGCTATCAACGACGACACTAACCAGGTTCAAAGTCGCGCCGGAGTTGTTCAAGATGCCGCCGCCGGCCGCGCCATTCGCGCTGTGGCCGTTCGCGATGGTCAGGCCTGAAATGTTGACGGTTGAAGCGCTGCTGGAAATTTCAAGCACCCGGAAATTTGGTGTGCCGCCCGCGTTTGAACGTTGGACCGTCAAGACGCCGGCGCCCGGACCATTGATCGTGAGGTCCTTATTGACCAGTAATTCGTCACTCGTGAGGGCGATCGGAGACACGACCGAGGACATATCGAACTGAATGGTGCCTCCGGGACAAACATCCAGAACCGCCTGACGCAGACTGCCGGCACCGCTGTCGGCGTTTGTCGTCACCACCACATCTGTGAAGCAACTGAAAACTGTGCCGGTCGTGGAGCTGCTGTTGTTTTCTGCATTAGGATCGTTGTCGCTGCTGATCGTAGCGGAATTGGTGTAAGTCGTACCCTCGGCGGTGCCCGGCGGGACGTGGCCGACGAAAGTGAACACGCCGGTTGCGCCCGCCGGGAGACTGGCAAGGGAACAGCTGGTCGTAGCGCTCGGCGATCCACAATTCCACGGTGTACCCGAGTTCTGATTGAACGAGACAAAAGTCATGGTTCCGGGTAACTTGTCGGTGAAGCTCGCATTGGTTGCCGTATTCGAACCCACGTTACTGACGGTAATCGTGTAACTAACGTCAGCGTCAGCATGAAATTGGCCCGGGCCGGTCTTGGTGATAATCAGGTCGGCTTCGTTGCTGGGAACCTGAGTGGTGGCGGTGGATGAATCGTTCTCGGGGTTGTCGTTGGGTGAGCCGCTCACCGTGGCGATATTGGTGAAAAATGTTCCGGGCGGCGTTTCGGCCGCAATATGCACCGTTAAGCTGAAGACGCTGTCGCCGATCGAAGAACTCGAAATACTACAAGCAACCTGGCCGTTGTTGCCGGCCCCGGGATCAGAGCAAGACCAACCGGGCGCGCCGGACGTGTCGAGTGAGACGAACGTCATGCCGCCCGGAAGATTGTCTGTTAATTGCGCACCGATCACATCATCTGGTCCAAAGGTCGTAACTGTGATCGTGTAAGTGACATTGGTGTCTGCGGCCGCCGTGTCCGGTCCAGTCTTCGTGACGCCGATGTCGCCGGCAGGATCGTCAAACAAAGCCGTCTTTAGTTTGGCCCCGGTGCCCACGGCAAAAATCAAAGCAAGTGTTGAGAGCGCAATAATGAATAAAACTGGCCGCGAGTTATTCGCGCGACGAAGAAAATAAGGTAGTTGACGCATAAAAAGTTAAAGTTATCCGGCTTAAATCCCGATCATTTAGGATGGGTAGTGCGTGTCTACTGCGGTGGTTGTAGTTTCAAAGTTTGACGGGACTTTCTCACGCGTCGTCGAGAACAATTTGGAGCAGCACCGCGAGGCCAAATATGGGTCGACGCGACCGACAATCCCGGGGGATCCCTTTGTATTTTGAAATTCGTACTTCGCTCGACGTCGTCTAACAGCTTGAGGCCCAAAAATAACACATTGGCCCAATTCTCGCCACCAGATGAGGTCGGCCCTGAATCAACTCAAGTCCGTACCAGCGAAGCCTGAGGCGATTCCGGCGCGGGCGACAAACTCGGTTAACTCATCGGCGGTTGGCAAGGCGGCGCGGGCGCCGAGAGCGCGGCACTTCAAAGCGGCGACCGCGTTACCCAGTTTCAAGCACGTCTCCAACTCCTCGGCGTTCAGCATTCCGTAGATGAAGCCCGCGTGGAACGCATCACCGGCGCCGGTCGTGTCGCGACAGCCGCCGGGAACTGCAAAAGCCGGCGAGGTGATGAATTGACCTTCGGTGTAGACCAACGCTCCCTGCGCGCCCAGGGTGGCGCCGACAATTGCGCAGCCGTAACGCGATTTGATTTCGATCAATGAATCACGCTCGTTGCTGATTCCTGTCAGCCGCCGCGGAAACTCAGAAGAAGTAATCAGCACATCAACCAGCGGGAGCAATTCGGGCAATCGGTCGTAGATGTTATCGACGTCGACTGTGACGATGCTGCCGGCACTTCGCGCCGCGCCGGCCATCGCCGCGCAGGCCGGCGGATCGTGAGCGTCGAGGTGCAGTACGCGGCCGTGCGTCGCAATGTCGATCGGCGCTTCGTCGACCCGATAAGATAATCGATCGTCGCGATCCCACACGATGGTCCGCTCGCCGCTTTGCTCTTCGATAACGATGAAGGCTACTTGGGTCTCGGCGCCTTCGATCGTTTCCGCGAAGTCGAGACTCACCGCTTCATATTCAAGCGACAGCCGGCCAAAACGTCCGGCCTCATCCGAACCAAAGCGCCCGGCGTACGCAGTCTTGAATCCCAATCGCTGCAAGGCAACCATCGCACTCGCGGTTTGTCCGCCCGCAGATT
>Ga0105242_10001323_pt1 | contig 19546 bp, 16 predicted proteins | sample KBSM24metaG_FD_81521 | JGI IMG/M metagenome (GOLD analysis project Ga0105242, IMG submission 81521) | Miscanthus rhizosphere microbial communities from Kellogg Biological Station, Michigan, USA - KBS M2-4 metaG | ecosystem: Host-associated > Plants > Roots > Rhizosphere > Soil | place... | reverse complement strand
GTCACCAGGCGCGATCGATCGAATCCCGCATCGACGCTCGTGAGGTTGTAGACCGTTCGGATCAGCAAGCCCGCGCCAATGACGAGCATCACCGCCAGCGCGACTTCGACCACAACGAGCGTGCGGCGGATGTAATGGCGTCCAGCGCCGCTCGCCCCCCGGTCCCCGCCCGCCTTGAACGCGGCCACGAGGTCATTCATCCGTCCCTGCGCGAGGGGCGCGAGGCCGAAGAGCACGCCCGTCGCGATTGACAGACCGCACGTAAAGAGCAGGACGGACGGGTCGATGCCGATTTCACTCATGCGGGGCACGCTGGTTGGGTACGCGCGAATCAGCGCTTGCACGGCGACACGGGCGAGCCACAGGCCCAGCATGCCGCCGGCCACGCACAAAATCACACCTTCAGTCATGGTCTGGCGGAGCAGCCGGCTGCGGCTGGCGCCAAGAGCCGCGCGCACCGCAAATTCACGACGACGTGACTCGGCACGGGCCATCAGCAGGTTCGCGAGATTCGCGCACGCGATCAGCAGGACGAACCCGACTGCGGCCTGCAATATCCAGATAGAACGGCGGGCGTCGCCAATAATCGCGTCCTGTACCGGCTCTATCCGAAGCGTGTCGTCTGCGGCGCGCGACGGACGATTGGTGGGGACATGGCCCGACGAGCCGGTACGCTCGCTCCAGTTCGCGAGGAGTGTATTCAGCTCTGTCTGCGCCGCCTGCGCCGTGACGCCGTCTTTCAGTCGCCCGACGACATGGAGGATGTGGAAGCCGCGGTCCTGACGAATAGCCGCAGGGAGTCCGAGCGGCAACCAGATTGCTGTGTGGTTGTCCATGACATCGATGCCGGATGGCATGATCCCAAGGATCTCGTGAAGCCGACCGTCGACATTCACGGTCTGTCCAAAAAGTGGCTGTCCTCCAAAGACCGTTTGCCACAACTCGTACGAGAGAATCGCAAGCGGTGGCGCCAGGGCCCCGGCACGATTGGTTTCTTCCTCGCTGAAGAAGCGTCCCTGCGCCGGCTGAACGCCAAGCGTGTGGAGCAGATGGGCGTCGGCAGATATCGACCGCACGCGCAGAGGTCCACTGCCTGTTGTGAGGTTGACTTCGCCGGTTGTGTAGGCCCCCCCCATGGTTCTGTACGCCCCGACCGCAGCAAACGACTGATTGATCTGCCGGAACTCCAAGTACTCCTGCACTGAGAGCGGGTTCCTGGTCAGCCCGAGCGCGGGAAATTCCGTAGCCAGATACATCAGCTGTTCCGGTTTGGGATAGTCGAGCGGACGCAGGATCACACCGTTGACGATCGAGAAGATGGCCGTATTGGCGCCGATTCCCAATGCCAGCGTCAGGAGCGCGACGGCCGTGAACACGGGAGTGCGCCGAAGCGTGCGCAGCCCATGGCTCACGTCGCGCGCCAGATCGTCAAGCCAGGGCAGCCCCTGCTGATCCCGGAGAGCGTCCATCGCTTGCGAAGCGCCTCCGGCCTCAATCCTCGCGGCGCGCGCGGCATCGGCGGGCTCGAGGCCACGACGTCGCGCGTCCTCTGCGGCCATAGCCAGGTGCAGCCGGAGTTCCTCTTCCAGGTCGGCGTCGCGCCGGCTCGGAAGCAGCGTTCCCCGGAGACGGTGCATCCATTCGCGAAGGAAGCGCATGCGATCTCGCTGCCTCATGCCTCGCCGTGGAGCAGCGTGTGGATGATGCCCGCCATCCGGCCCCAGGCGTCTTTTTCCCTGGCGAGCTGACGCCGCCCTGCCGGCGTGACGGCGTAAAATCTGGCCTCGCGATTGGTCTCCGTAGCGCGCCACTTCCCCCGGAGCAGGCCGCGCTGCTCCAGCCGCATCAGCGCGGGATACAACGTGCCCATATTGAGCTGCAGCGCGCCGCTCGACACCTGCTCGAGGCGCGCGGCAATCGCGTAGCCGTGCAGTGGCCCGAGCGAATCCAGTGTCTGCAGGACCATCAGGTCGAGCGTGCCCTGCAGGACGTCCGCCTTGGCTGGCGTTCTATTAGACACGCCAATGGAGTATCATTTGCCGTATTAGACTGTCAAATGAGGCCGAGCGTGCGGAGGATGACATGAAAGTGGGTCTCGGGCTTCTGGCGATCCTCGCGGCTGCCGGCACGGCATCCGCGCAGCCGCAGTATTTCGTCCAACCCGCGTCGATCGTGTCGAGCGGCGGTACCGCCATCAGCGAAGCGGGATCAGTGACCGGCTGGCAGCAGGACGGGTCGCTCGAGCGAGCGTTCTTGACCCATGCCGGCGACATCAGCGGATCGAGCCTGCCATCGAACGACGTCGCGATCGGATTGGATGTCGATCTCTTCGACACGAGCGAACGGGTCGTGGGCAGGATTGGAGCGGGCGTCACGTCTCGGCCGGTCCTGTGGACGTCCGAATCGGCCGCGCCCCAGGTTCTTCCGTATCCCGATTCGGGGAAGGATGCGTACGGCGAAGCCACCGCGAGCCAGCAGCGGGACCATCGAATCGCCGGTTGGGTCTACATCGGTACTCAGTCGAAAGCGACCATCTGGGCCGGCAAGACCGGCGTGTATGCCAGGCTGCCCGCCGATCAGGTCGACAGCCGGTTCTACGATCTCAAGCAAGTCGGCCACGCGGACGGCTACGTGGGATACCTCAGAACGCCGGGAAGTTCCTATCGGGCCATCATGTATTTCTGGGACTACGAAGACAACCACTCCTGGTTCTATCTTCCCGCCATCGCCGGCTGGATCCAGTCTTCGGCGAAGGCGCTGAATGCGAACGGCGTGGTCGTGGGCTTTGCGATGTTCTCCGACAACTCGACGTCGGCCGTCCTCTGGAACGCTGCGGGCGTCGTCTACATCCCGAAGCTTCCCGGCTACACGCAATGCTACGCGCAATCGATCAACAACGCCGGCTGGGTGGTCGGCTACTGCGGCGTGCAGTTTTCGCAGCACAGGGCGTTCGTGTTCGACGGCAAGCGAACCTGGGATCTTACCAATCAGGTCGTGAACGGCCAGGACTGGGTGATTCAGGAAGCGAACGACATCAACAGCAAGGAGGGGACGATCGTCGGCGTCGGCACGTACCGCGGTGACGGGCAAACGCATGCGGTCACGCTCAAGCTTCAGTAACAGCTCTGCAGCCCCGCTACCCGCTACAGATGGAACACCGCTCCCGCCGCCCGGACGATGTCGTTCTCCGCGATCAGGTAGCACAGCCGCGAGCCCGTACCCAGTTGCGCCCGCAGTCCGCTCGAGTAGTTCCCGAGCGCCGGCAGGTGCGGGAAGATGCAGCCTTGGTTGTAGCCGGAGATGCCGTGTGCCGTGACGACGGCGCTGTGCGTCGGCGCGGTCAGCCACAACAGCACGGTGCCTTGGGGCGGCATGGCCGGGTTCTGGTTGAAGTCGAAGGCGCTCGCGCGCGGCAGGCGCAGCATCGCGCCCTGGGCCGTCCCTGGCATGCCGGCGATGTTTCCCATACGCGCCAGCAGCGGCCGCGCCGGAACGAGCCCTTGCGCGGTCGCTTCCTCCGCCGCCCAGAACCACACCGCCTGGTGACAGGTGATGCCGACCCCCGCGGGGTAGCCAGCAATCGCGCCAGACGCCCGTGCAGCCAATGCCATCGTCTCGTCTCCTCCCAACCTGACCGACGTTCCGCTCCTTCAACAACCTACACCACACTCGCTGTTAGTACTAGTGTCGGTTTACTTCGGTTCCCGAGGAGGGGCCTTCGACTCGCTTCGGTCGCTCAGGGCAACGGCCTTATTACTGGCAAGGGATCCCGGGTCTACGCGGCCACTGACAGTGGCAGAGGTCGCGCGGCTGGCAAGCACGACAGAGCGCACGGTGCTACGAGACATTGCCAGCGTGGGACTGCCCACGCGGAGGCTGCCGAACGGCCAACACCGCATCCGCTTTGAACTGGCCCATACGATAATGAGGTCGAAGTCCCGCTGATTGCACGCAATTGCACAACCTTGGTCTGACCGCGCGATCCCGATTGCCGGCAGAATCGTGGCGACGCGGCGGACCTGAGGGTCCGCACTACCACTAAGCGGAAACGCCTCGTTGAGCGCTGAAAGCCGGACGTGCGATAGGCTTAGCGTTCCGTGTTTCCACACTCGTACGGTCAGGCCCCCGGTCCCGAGCCCGATCCACACGTTCCCGACCCGGCGATCCCGATTACCGGCAGAATCGTGGCGCTGATCGAGGTGCTGCTTTGCTCGGACATCGTCACCCAGTTCGCCATCGGCGCCACGCTCAATGCCCTCGGCTACCACGCGAGAACCCCGAACGGTCAGCTGAGCGTCGCCTACTTCGTGGTGCTGTCGCTCGGCGACGCGGTGCTCCTCATCGGGCTGATCCTGGCCCTGCTCTATGCGCACGCTGAGCGGCCGCGCGAGGTGCTGCTCGGCCCCGGGCGTGTCGTGGCGGAGGGCGTCTTCGGCCTGTGGCTGATTCCGCTCACGCTGGTCATCGAGCTCATCGTCATTCTGACGGTACGCCGCTTCGCTCCTTCGCTGCACAACGTCGAATTGAGCCCGCTCCAGGGGCTGGTGGGCTCACCGCGTGATGCGTGGTGGTTCGCGCTCGTGGTCCTTGTGGCCGGAGGCATCCGCGAGGAGATCCAGCGGGCGTTCCTGTTGCACCGTTTCGAGATGTGGCTCGGCGGGGGGACCGTCGGGCTGGTCGCGACGAGCGTTGCATTCGGCGCCGGACATTTCAATCTTCAGGGCGTCGACGCCGGCATTGCGACCGGCCTGCTCGGCGCGTTCTGGGCGTTCGTGTACCTACGGCGGCGATCGGCGATCGCCCCGATGGTCAGCCACGCCGGCTTCGACCTGCTGCAGATCGTGCCGTTCCTCGAGCTGAGATAGCTCACAAACAGGTCAGCGTCCCGTGTGGCCTGAACCCAAATGATGGTTCCGAACTCCGCAACGCGTTTTCAAAAGCCTCAGTGACCCAACAAGAAGAACTCTCGAATTGATTGGCAATCGCCACAGAGCAACCGAACTCTTCGCGGAGGTTGTTGTGCTTCTCGTCGGACGTGCTGCCGCCTGCCTGTTCGAGGCGTTCCCGTTGCGATCAGTAGAGAAGCAAGAATAGGAGAGTCGGGCGAAATGAACCACGGCTCGATGCTTGTCTCTCAGCGCTTGGAGCCGCCACTGACCGTTCGACGACATTTTGCGCCAGCTACGCTCGGCCGAAGGTCCTATCCTATTTTTTCGGCGTGGTGGCAGTGTTTCGGCAAGCAGAGACGCCTTTGTGACCGAGTCGACACAGTAGCCGGCCGGCACAGACTGATCCCAAATACAGTACTGCAACTCGGCTGGCAAATTCGTTCGCGGCGCGCCGTGACCCTGCACCGTTTCGAGGCCCTGACGGTTGCGGACGGAGACCGGCTCCCAATTCCGTGTGCGTTTCTGGCGCGCCGCGACGCGTTCGACGCGGTGCCGCCGTGGCCTGCTTCTTGGTTGCGCTGTCCGCATGTCCCGCTCGATCAGTGTGTCAGACACCTCCTACATTGACGACGTCTCGCCGGCCGTGGGCGCCCGTTCCGACCGCCGCTCCGGAGTGCTCGTCGTCCTGTTTGCGGGCACCTTGTTCTTCAGCGCGTTCCTGATGTTTCTCGTCGAACCGATGATCGCGCGCATGGTACTGCCGCTGCTCGGAGGTTCGCCGTCGGTCTGGAACACCTGCCTGGTGTTTTTCCAGACCATGCTGCTCGGCGGCTATGCCTACGCGCACGGCGCCACGCGGTATCTCGGCGTGCGCCGCCATATCGTCGTCCACGCGGCCCTTCTGCTCCTGCCGCTGCTGGTGCTGCCGATCGGGCTGCACCACGCGCCGCCAGCGGTATCCGACAGCCCGGCGGTCTGGCTGCTCGTCGCTCTTCTCGGCTCGATCGGCCTCCCGTTCTTCGTGCTGTCGACTAGTGCGGCGGTGCTGCAGAAGTGGTTCTCGGCGACCGATGATCGATCGGCCGGCGACCCGTATTTCCTGTACGCCGCGAGCAATCTCGGAAGCTTCATCGCCCTGCTTGCGTATCCGCTGCTGGTCGAGCCGACGCTGCGCCTGCAGGATCAGGCCAGACTGTGGACGGGCGGCTATCTCGTGCTCGTCGCGCTCACGCTGACCAGTGCGGCGGTCGCGTGGCGACGCGGCGGCGTGATCGCGGCGCCGGCGGGCGCCAAGACGGACGTGGAGGCGCCAACTTCCTGGCGACGACGGAGCCGCTGGATCGCTCTCGCGTTCGTGCCGTCGAGCCTGCTGCTCGCCGTCACCAACTACATCTCCACGGATGTCGCCTCGGTTCCGCTCCTATGGATCCTGCCGCTGTCGCTCTACCTGCTCGCCTTCGTGATCGCGTTCAGTCCTTCCGCCGAGCGCGTGCGAGCGCTGTCGGCGCGGCTGATGCCGCTGCTCGTCGTCGTGCTGGCGCTGATCCTCCTTTCGGGCACCGTGAGCCCGCTGTCGCTGGTCATCCCGCTACATCTCGCCGCGTTCATGGCGATTGCGATCACGTGTCACTCGGACCTCGCCGACGATCGGCCAGGCTCGGCGCGGCTGACGGAGTTCTATTTCTGGATTGCCTTCGGCGGAATGCTCGGCGGGATGTTCAACGCGCTGCTGGCGCCGGTGATCTTCAACGGCATCGTCGAGTACCCGCTTGTGCTCGTGGCCGCCTGCCTGCTTCGCTCCGTGAAGGGGCAGACCGAGCGCCGCAGGTTGAGCGTCGCAGACGTCGCGATCCCTCTGGCGATCGGCGCCGCGGTCGCAGTCTCTATTCTCGTGAACAACCGCTTCGGGTCGCTGTCGCGGAACCTCGTGCTCGGTGCTGCGTTGCCGACGCTGTTCGCCTTCAAGTATCAGCGGTACCGGTTCCGGTTTGCGGCGTCGATCGCGCTGATGGTGCTGGCCGGCGGCCTGACCGAGAGCCCGTTCGGACGGGTGGTCTATGCGGCCCGGACGTTCTTCGGCGTCAACCGGGTGAGCGTGGACCATGTGCACGGATACCGGTTCATCTTCCACGGCACGACCGTGCACGGGATGCAGAGCCTTGATGCGGCGCGCAGTGGCGAACCGCTGAGCTATTTCCACCGTTCCGGTCCCGTCGGACAGATCTTCGAAGCCGTGCCACAGGCGTCGGCGGCGCCGGAGGTCGCGGTCGTCGGTCTCGGCGTCGGGACACTCGCCAGCTACCGCGCGCCGGCACAGCACTGGACGTTTTACGAGATCGATCCCGTCGTGGAGCGCATCGCGCGGAACGACGAGTACTTCACCTACCTGCGAACGTGTGGCGGCAATTGCACGGTGATCACGGGCGATGGCCGGGTCTCGATCGCGAGAGCCGAGCCGCACAAGTACGGCGTCATCATGCTCGACGCCTTCAGTTCCGATGCCGTGCCGATGCACCTGATGACGAAGGACTCGATGGCGCTCTACCTGTCGAAGCTGGCGCCCGGCGGCGTCATCGTCTTCAACATCTCCAACATGCACCTGACCTTCAGCGGGGTGCTCGCGCGCATGGCTGCGGACGCCGGACTCGAGGCCCTCTGGCAGCGCGAGCCACCCGACGCCGGATCCTGGGCGCTGGGGAAGTTCCCCTCCGAATGGCTGGTGGTCGCCCGCAACCGAAGCGACTTTGGTCGTCTGAACGCCGATTCACGCTGGAAGACGCCGGCGGCGCCGGCGGGGACGCCGCTCTGGACGGACGACTTCTCGAACATCCTGAGCGTCATCAGGCGCTAGTACTCCCGAGACGACGCGCCGCTCGCGGCACCACACGTCACCCCCGCGGCACCAGAGGGTGCCGACGAGGATTCCGCGAATCCGCTAAGTGCTGTGGAATCAGTGGTGAGCCGGGTGGGAATCGAGCCCGAAAAGCGAGGCCGAAGGCCGAAGCCTGAGCGCCTGAGAATCACCCGACGAAACCACGTCGAGCGTGGCGAGACGTGGTGACCCGAATCTTTGCGAGTTGGAACCAGATCCACAGTTGGCTGAGACGCCTGGAGGGGCTCCGCGGTGCGGCGTGAAGCTAATCGTGCGACGCTTCGGTTTCCGCCAAGCCCAGGAACACGAATATGGCGCGGTTGAGCGCCTTCACCTCTTCGGAGGCCAGCGAGCCGACCAGCCTTCCGAGGCGTTTCCTCGGCACGGCAGTCAACTCGTCCACCATCATCCGGCATGGTGCACGCAGGCCACTCTGGGCGCTGGGCTGGAGGGAAAGCCTGAAGATTGGTGCCTGCGTTGGATCTGTGGTCAAGGGGCACACGACGATCGAATCGTTCGCGTCGAACCGATCATCCTGGACGATGACCGCGGGTCGCGGCTTGCCCGCATAGGCCGCTCCGCCCGCGACGGTCCAGATCTCGCCACGTTTCATTCTTCATTCCAGGCAGAAATTGCATCGACAAACGCCTGGTCCCGTTCGACGTGAGGACTCTTCGCCACCGCCAGTGACTGGCGGTGTGCGGTCCGGGCGAAGGACTTCGACCGGACGTCCGGAACCCAGATCTGAACGGGACGAAGCCCGGCCTTGCGCAATCGAGTGCGATGCGCGCGGACCTTGTCGCGAGATGCGGATCGAGCGGTGGTTGGCATGGAGAATTCCTCCGGTTACATGTAACCTAGCACATCGCGGATGGGCCGGCAAACGCGCACGTTCAAACCGAGACCATCGAGCGCTGATGCGGTTCGATTCCGGCGCGCGGCGTGACGACCGCGACAGTCCGCCCCCCGGCGCTTCACCGATTGGGCAAGTCGAACAGCACGATATCCGACTCTTCGCGTGACCGATCGAAGATGATTTCGCGACCGTCCGCAGATACGTCGAAGTCGTTGATGGTGAGCTCGCGTCCGAGATTGGTCAGTTGGCGCTCGTGACCGGTCTTGAGATCAACGACCCAGAACTCCTTATGTGAGATGTCTCCCTTCATGATGACCAGGGCGGTGTCCCCGCCGAGAAACGCCAGACGCCTGGCGCCCCGGGTGAGAATCAGATGCGGCAGAGGACGGGGCGCGCCGTCCGCGTTCACCGCCTTCACGGAGAAAGTAGTGCCGACATCGGCGCCCGAATAAACGACAAACTGTCCGCTCGGAGACCAGGTCGGGTCGGTCGCATACTCGTTCACCAGCAGAATCGGCGTCCCGCCGTTGAGCGGGATTTTGAATAGACGCGGCTCGCCATCCCGATTCGCGGCGACGGCCAACCACTGCCCATCTGGCGACCACGCGGGCGTTCCTCGCACCTCGAGTGTGTCGGCGACTCGGTGCGCCCCGCTTCCGTCCGCGTTCGTCACGTACAGTTGCGTTTGTCCCCGCCTTTGCACCAGAAATGCGAGGCGTTGACCATCGGGCGCGATGGCCGGTCCGCTGAGCGCGCGCCCATCGAGCCCATTCCACAGCTCTGTCTTCACTCCTCCATCCGCGAGCTTCCAGAGGCCATCGGTGCCGGCTTTCGGGGCACGATAGATGAGATATCCATGCCCCACCCGCGGCGATAGACCTCTTGTGGTCGGGAGCGAGATTGGGGTGGCTTCAGATTCGTCGATCACGCGGTCGGCAACCGGCACGCGCCACAGGCCTGCCCTCGAGCGTGAAGCGGTCGCGACCAGTCGCCGACCGTCAGCGCTGGCCGCAAGCGAGATGTATTGGTCGGCGCCAGTCGTGATGCGGCGGGGAACACGGCGTTCGACGTCCATTTCATAGATCCACGGCCCGGATCCATCATCGTCCGTGGCGAGGTAGAGCAGCGTCCGATTGCCCAAGAAGGTTGGAAAGGACACGCGCGAATTGTGGAAGGTCAGCCGCTCGGGCTCGCCGCCGGTTGGGCGAATGCGCCAGACGTCACTTGCTTCAAGCGGCAGACCCTGCACGAAGTAAATGAACGCGGCGTCGTGCGACCAGACGGGAAAGTGGTTATGGACGCCTGGCCGCGCCACATAGATCTGCCGGCCGACCTTCTCATCAAGTTCGGTCACGAACAGCGGATCGCCTTCTGCCGGTGGGTGGTAGACGATGCGTCTGCCGTCGGGCGACCAGTCCCATTCGGAGATGCTTTTGAGGTAGGGTCGAACCGGCCCGCCCATTGTCGGGACTGCCCACCCCGCGTCGACCAGACCGCCGCTGGTGGAATTCGGCACGCGACTCCACAGGATGACCAGCGACCCGTCTGGAGAAAAACCCACCGTGCGAGTGGCGGGATTCCGCAGCTCCTTTAGGCTGCCTTTGGTGAGGTTGTGGACCTCGCCGGTCCCAACCTGGGTTGCCCACGCGTCCCAGGTGCCATCGCGGTCGGAAAGAAAAGTGACGAACTTCCCGTCGCGCGAAATGGCCGCGTGATGCTCGCCCCCCTCGAAGTCCGTCAATCTGGTGACCTTGGCGCCTTCCAACGGACTGCGCCAGAAGTACTCCGAACGCTGCAGCTGCCACGTCGCCGCGCCCCCGATGAGCAGCAGACCTACAGCGAGCGCCGCCCCCGACGCGAGTCGGCGCGGACGACGAGCCGGCGTGATGCGATCACCCGCAGGCTTGACAACTGCCCCGCTCGACGACACACCGGGACCAGGCGCCTCCTCCATTTCGAGGCGCGCGTCGCCGATGTCGCGCAAACGCCGCTTCGGATCTTTCTCGAGACAGCGTTGGAGCAGTCGTCGGATGCTGACCGTCGTCTCCGCAGGCAGCGCGCTCCAGTCGGCCTCGCGTTCGAGGATTCCAGCGATTGTGTCGGAGACGGTCTCGCCGGGAAACGGCGGCCGGCCCGTCAACATCTCGTAGAGCACGCAGCCAAACGCCCAGATGTCGGTCCGCTTGTCGACCGCCTTCCCGCGCGCCTGCTCGGGACTCATATAGGCGGCCGTGCCAGCAATCATCCCTTCTTGTGTTTCCCCGATGGTGATCGACGGCGTCGCGGACAGGTCGTGTTCCGATCCGTCGTTCGCAAACACCTTCGCCAGCCCGAAGTCGAGCACCTTCACGGCGCCGTCGGGCGTGATCTTGATGTTGGCCGGTTTCAGATCGCGGTGGATGATGCCCCTCTCGTGCGCCGCCTCGAGCGCCTCGGCAATCTGGCGCGCGATCGAGAGCGCCTCTGGAACTGGCAACCGACCCGACGATAGTCGCTCGCCGAGCGTTGCGCCCTCCACGAGTTCGAGCACGAGGCCGCGCACGTCTCCGGCCTCCTCCCACCCATAGATCGCGCCAATGTGTGGATGGTTCAGGGTTGCCAGCACTCGCGCCTCGCGTTCGAAGCGCGCGCGCCGCTCAGGGTCTGACCGGAAGACGTTGGCGACGACCTTGATGGCGACATCGCGGCCCAGCCGTGTGTCGCGGGCCCGATACACGTCGCCCATCCCGCCGGTGCCGAGGAGGGAAAGAATCTGGTGCGACCCGAGCAGCAGGCCGACGAGCGACGCGCGGTGATGATCGGCCAGGACCTGCGCCGCCAGTTCGCCGATCGGCGCTTCGAGAAATCGCTCCGCTGCTTGCGCGTGTGCCAACAGCGTCTCCACTTCATGTCGCATCGCTTCGTCGGGTCCGCATGCCGTCGCCACGAACGCGGCCCGCGCGCCAACATCGCGGACCAGCGCGGCGTCGCAGAGGTCTTCGATGCGCCGCCGCCGCTCGAGGTCTGTCACCCTTTTGCTCCTTCGAGCTCACGAAGCAACCAGAGTTTCGCCAGTCGCCAGTCGCGTTTGACGGTGTCGGCCGACACATGGAGCACCTCGGCCGTCTCCTCCACGCTCAAACCGCCGAAGAAGCGCAATTCGATCACGCGGCCCTTCCGAACGTCAACCGCCGCCAATGCGTCCAGGGCGCGATCCAGCGCCAGCACGTCCACCGCAGGTTCCGGCGACGTGATCAGGCCTTCGTGCAGTGTCACACGCTCGGCGCCGCCCCCGCGTTTGCGATACCCGTGCGACCGCGCATGATCGACGAGCACGCGCCGCATCAGGCGGGCCGAAATCCCAAGGAAGTGCGCACGATCCTGCCAGCGGACGCGGCGTGCGTCGGTGAGACGGAGAAACGCCTCATTCACCAACGCCGTGGTCTGTAGCGTGTGGCCGCGCCGCTCGCGGCGCATGTACCCCCGAGCCAGGCGGCGCAGTTCCGCCTCCACGAGCGGTGTCAGTTGCTCGAGCGCGCCGTCGTCGCCGTCGCCCCACGCCCGCAGCAGTTGAGTGACCGCCCCGGGTAACGGTGTATCCAAGACCCTTTCGATGGCGCAGTATCGCACACTCTCCACCAGGCGGTCGGCGCTGAACCACCGTTTTCTGGAGCGTTTTCGCGGATGTTCACCCTGACGACCGCCGTTCCCGCATTCCAGCGTAAGGGCGGCATCCTGACCGTCCGAAGGAGAGAGCGCCATGACGAGGACATTCTTGAAATTGACGGTTGGCTTGATGGTGATGTGCGGGCTGGCCGGTACTGCGCGGACGATTTGCGCGGAACAGAGCCACGACTCGGCACCCGCGGCTGAAGATCCAGATCATGGGCGAGGGCCACGAAGCGGTTTGGAGGTGCTCGACTGGAATCAAATCTTCATCGACACACTCATTGCGACGAATACGGCAAACTCCTCGAGTCAACGGCTCGGGGCGATCGTTCACACCGCGATCTTCGATGCGTTCAACGGCATCGAACAACGCTACACTCCGATTTTCGTTCAGACGAAGGCTCCGAATGCCTCGTCGCGACGAGCGGCGGTCATCGCCGCAGCGCACACCGCCCTAGTCGGCTTGTTCCCGTCCCAACAGGCGGCGCTCGATGCCAGCTATACGGCTTCGCTGGCGGCGCTGGGCGATGATTGCGTTGAGCGCGGCCCCTCGCCGAAACGTGCGGCCAGGTGCGCGACACGGATCGAGCGCGGCGTCGCCTGGGGAGCTGAGGTGGCGCAGGCCGTCCTCGCCTGGCGCGCCACCGATGGATTCAGCGCGAGTTATCCGCCGTTCACCGGTGGGAACACAGTCGGCCAGTGGCGGCCGACACCGCCAGCGTTTGGCGCGATGAGCGCCCAGGGGTTGGCGTTCACCACGATGTTCGTCCTGGTCAACAACACCCAGTTCGAGCCCGGACCGCCGCGAAGTCTTACGAGCGCGACGTACGCGGACGATTTCGATGCCGTCAAGGCCCTCGGCCGCAAAACCGGATCGACGCGCACTGACGATCAGACGGCGCTGGCGCTGTTCTGGGATGGCAATGCTAGCGTCCACTGGAATCAGGCAGCCAACCAGATCGCACGTGCCAATCGCCTGTCATCGTCGGACGCCAACCGGCTGCTCGCGGTCCTGAACATCGCCATGGCGGACACGGCGTTCACGACTTGGACCGGCAAGCGATTCTACGGCAGCGTTCCGACCGCAGTGACCTGGCGGCCGGTGACTTCGATACCGCTGGCGGACGCGGATGGCAATCCGGGCACCGTTGCCGATCCGGGCTGGCTGCCGCTCATCAACACACCGGCCCATCCGGAGTACCCAGCAGGGCATCCCAGCCAGAATGGCGCGGGTGCGACTGCTCTCCTCAACTATTTCGGACGACACCAGACGTTTACGCTGACGACGACCGGACAGCCGAACCGCACGTACACCAGCATTGCGGACGCGCGCTCGGACGGGAACAACGCCCGAATCTGGGGCGGCCTGCACTATCCGAGCACCGTCGACATCAGCGACGCCGAGGGCGAGGCGATCGCCAACTACGTCAATTCACACTCAATGCGGCGGCTCCGCCGCGTGGGAGACGATGACGGGAATGACGACCGGGAACGTGGCCGCGAACCCAGGGGACGCAGATGAGCCGTGCGTGCCCGGACAGACTAGGATCCAAGCCTCACCATCGGCCTTTCGAGCGTCCGGTGGTCCGGGATTGACGTGGTTGGCGTGCAGTTAACCGCATACTCCAACGGAGGTGTCATCATGCGGCGCCTTGTCATGTTCCTTCTCGCCACTGCGTATGTGGTGCAGCCTCATCTTGCTCGCGCGCAGGGATTGACGGGAGCGCTTATTGGAACCGTCAAGGACGCACAGGGTGGCGTCCTTGCGAGTGCGGTCGTCCGTGTCAGCTCCCCGGCGCTGATCGGCGGCTCGGCGTCGGTGACCACCATCGAGAGAACGGCGGTTCTGAAGCTGGTAGGCCTCGCGGAATCGGTCGTCGTCGAGGGAGCGGGCTCGCGCATCGAAGCACGGGACCCCGGATTCGGGACTCGCTTCGGCCCCGGGACTTGAACGCCATCCCGACGCGAGGGGTGAGTATGTTCGACTTCATCAGAGCCGCCCCCGGTGTCTCGCCCACCTCGCCTGGAAGTCCCACCTCCACCACGGTGTCGGTATTCGGCTCCGGTACCAACGAGAACCAGTTTCTGATCGACGGCACGAACTTCACCTGCCCGTGCAGCGGCATCGCGCGGGCCGAGCCGGGTGTCGACTTCATCCAGGAGGTGCAAGTCGAGTCCGTGGGGGCCTCCGCCGAGTTCGGCGGCGTACAGGGCGCCGTGATCAACGTCGTCACCAGGCAGGGAAGCGAAAAGTTTCTGTATGACGGGTCGTACTATGGACAGCCGGCGGGTCTGACCGCCCAGCCGGTCCTGCGTCCTGTGCCCAGCTCCGGCGGCCCGCAAAGTGGCCACGAGCGCGACACGTACCGCGACCTCACAACCAACATCGGCGGCCCTGCGATTCGCGATCGGCTGTGGTTCTTCACGGGATATCAGTATCTGCGCGACTACGACAGTCAGCCGGGCGCCAGCCCGCAGTTCCCGAGGACCTACGAGCAGGACAAGATCTCCGCGAAGCTCACGTGGAGACTGGCTCCGGGCTGGCAGTTGCTTCAAAGCATTCACCACGAGTCCTAGGTCAACCCTGAGCTCGCCACGTTCGTAAATGTGAAATGAGCGCCAAGCGCAACACCCGCACCGGCGGTGTGTTGGAGGCCATTGGTCCTCCCGGCTCTCGAGCAAGGCGGCTATGGAATTCGAGCTGCCGCCAAACAGCGTCGCACAACTTCATGAACTGGCGGTTCTGTTCCAGGCATCAAACCGCGTTCTGATGGACCTCGGAATGCTCGCTCATGAAGGAGGACCCATTCACAACTATGCGGATGTCAAGGCAATTCTCTTCATTCACGTCATAGCTCTGATAGTCCTGATCCTCGGTTGGGACATCTGGCAGTTGTACAAGCACCTGTTCACTGACGCATCCCGTCCGCTTGCGCACTGACGCCTGACGTCAGTTCACAAGGAGGACTGCGATGGACCAGTACGAACACGTACGGCGATTTCCGCTCAACGTCGTTCTGGCTTCGCTGGGATTCGAGACGTTCAAGTACCGGAAGGCCGGCACAGAGGGCTACGGCGCTTGCCCGATTCACGGGAGCAAGAAGAGCACGACCTGCTTCTCGTTTGATGATGAGGGCCGGTTCAACTGCTTCAGCTGTGGCGCGAAGGGCAAGGGCGCCATCGACCTGGTCATAGCAATTCGCAAGTGCGGATTCCAGGAAGCCGTCAAACACTTGGAGGGCTTCCGCGATACGCCCAGAACCAGAGCGCCAGTCCAAGAACAATCGCCACAACGGCAACTAGCTCCGGCACCCCCATCGGAGAACCCGCCTTTCAAGAGCACATACGAGAAAATTCACCGTGCCATCTGCTTGGCTAAAGGAAAGAGGCCTGAGCGAGGAAACGCTGAAACGCTTCGAGGTCTTTCAATATTCCAACCCCGCCAGGCGGTCAGGCTCTCGTCGTTTTGCGGCATGTGGGAAGTGTACTTTTTCCGCGGGTCATGGTAGGGTCGAAAACGACGACGAAACGCTGCTCGTGGTGAGCAGCAGATTCAGCAACCAGCCCCGAGAGCCTGTCGCCGCAAGTCTTTGATTCTGAACGTGGTGAGCCGGGTGGGAATCGAGCCCGAAAGGCGAGGCCGAAGGCCGAAGCCTGAGCGCCTGAGAATCACCCGACGAAACCACGTCGAGCGTGGCGAGACGTGGTGAGCCGGGTGGGAATCGAACCCACAACCCGCAGATTAAGAGTCTGCTGCTCTGCCAATTGAGCTACCGGCCCGAGGGAGTGCTTGGCACGCTAGGCGCGCGCGAATCGCGCCCAGGCAAAACCCGATTCTACCATAGCGCTCGGCTCGTTCGGGCGCGATAGAATGATCTTCCTCTCAGGCGCCCGTAGCTCAGTTGGATAGAGCGACTGGCTTCGAACCAGTAGGCCGGGGGTTCGAGTCCCTCCGGGCGCACCACAACTTGCCGCGAACGTCCGACATCAGAACGCCACGCTCAGGCCGGCCGAGAAACGCTGTGGGTGCCGCCGGATGACGAGCCCCGCCGCGGCGTCAGGCGACGCGCCAAGCAGAAAGACGCGATAGTCCACTCGGACTTTCAAGGGGCCGCCGAGCGTGATCTTCGCGCCGGCGCCAAGATCTCCGCTGGCGATTTCTCCGGAGCCGGTCTCGCCGTAGACGCCGACGCCGCCGATCCCGTAGAACTGCATTCGATGAATCGGGAGCGTGGTTTGAACAAGAGCGTCGACGGCGACGGTCTGGGCGCCCGAGCCTCCGGGGCCCCCGGCATATTCCAGTTCGAAGCCGAGTATCCCGGGGCACCGACCGAACGCGACGCCGAATGCCGGGCCTGATGTGGACCCCGTGGCCGAAGTGGCCACGCCGCCGAACAGCGTCGCGTCGGCTCGGGCCGGCGCCGCGGCCGCTGCGAGGACAATCCCGAGCAGTCCCGCACGAATCAGAAGAATTCGCATAGCTGTCACTCCCGCAAGAACGGTTGGTCGCGGACGCGCGACGCCTCGTAGTGCGAGAATCGCGGCCGGATCGGCTCAGAAACCGCGCGTTGGAAGCCGCGGCCGGCCGGGCGCAGCACACCTTCAAAAAACAGGCAGCCGGGCAACCGCGCGCGTATAATCCGCCGCGCGGTTCGTCAACACGTCACGGAGGGCAGCTTATGAAGTACCGAAAGACGTTCACCTGCCTGGCGGGAATTGCGTTGCTGACAGTACCTCTTCTGGCACGGCACAACGACGGCCACGGCCGGCCGGAGCGCGAATTCCGCGCCGAACTGAAGGGGCGCAACGAAGTGCCGCTGACCCTGTCGGCCGCGCGCGGCACCCTCTCGCTGACGGTCAACGACACCGACTCGTCCGTGCACTTCGTCCTGGAATACTCGGGTCTGCTGACGCCGGTCGCCGCGGCCCACATTCACGTGGGCCAACCCAACGTCAACGGCGGCGTGACGGTGTTCTTCTGCGGCGGCGGCGGCAGGCCGGCCTGCCCTCCGCAGGGAACGGTCCAGGGCGACTTCACCGCGAACGACGTCATCGGCGTGACGACGCAGCAGCTCGAAGTGAATAACCTGGCGAAGGTCCTCGCGGCGATCCGTGCGGGGAAGACCTACGCCAACGTCCATACGATGACCAGCCCCGGCGGCGAGATTCGTGGCCAGATCCACGATGATGACAAGGACAAAGACAAGAAGGATCGATAGCCGATCGGCGGCATCTCCTCTCGAGAGAGCGTCGGAAACCCAAAGCGGAGATGTCGGATACCTTTCGAACCTGGCTCGGCGCCTGCGTGATTGTGCTCGTGGGCGCCGCGACCTACGCGAATAGCCTGTCGGGCCGGATGCTGCTCGACGATCAATCGGCGATCGTCCTCAATCCGCAAATCCGGCATCTCTGGCCGCTGACGGAGGCGCTGGCCGCGCCACGCAACAACGAGCTGGAGAGCCGGCCGCTCGTCAATCTATCGTTCGCGATCAACTACGCGATCGGCGAGCTCTCCGTCCGCGGCTATCACCTCGTCAACGTCAGCCTCCACATCGCGTCGGCGCTGCTGCTGTTCGGCATCATCCGCAGGACGCTCGCGGCGGGGGCGCTCCGGGATCGCTTCGCCACCGCGTCGGACGGCATCGCCCTGGCGAGCGCGCTGATCTGGATGGTCCATCCGCTCCAGACCGAGCCGGTCGACTATCTCACGCAGCGGACCGAGCTGTTGATGGGGCTGTTCTACCTGTCGACCCTCTACTGCGCGATCCGCGCCGCGCGCGCGACCGCGCCGGAGCGGTGGCACGCGGCGGCGATCATCGCCTGCCTGCTCGGGATGGGCAGCAAGGAATCGATGGTGACGGCGCCGGCGATCGTGCTGTTGTACGACCGTGTTTTCGTCTTCGACTCGCTGCGGGACGCCTGGCGCAGCCGCAAGACGTTGTATGCCGGCTTCGCGCTGGCGTGGCTCGCGCTCGCGGCGCTGCTGTTGACCTCGCATCCCGCAACCGTGGGCTTCGCGTCCGGGGCGTCCCCGTGGACCTACCTGTTGAATCAGGCGCTGATGGTCGTGCGATACCTGAAGCTGGCGGTGTGGCCGTTCGGGCTGGTGATCGACTACGGCCTGCCTCGCGCTCTCGTTCTGAGCGATGTCCTGCCGCAGGCGATTCTGATCGTGGCGCTCCTCGTGTTGACCGGCATCGCCCTCGTCCGCCAACCGGCGCTCGGCTTTCTCGGCGCCTGGTTCTTCATCACGCTCGCGCCGGCATCGAGCTTCGTCCCGATCGCCACCGAAGTCGGCGCCGAACGGCGGATGTATCTGCCGCTGGCGGCAGTCGTCGTGCTGGCCGCGATCGGCGTTCGTCACCTGCTGGCGAAGGCCGGCGGGCGACGTGCGGCGTCGATAGCCGTCGTCGTCGCCTCACTCGTGGTGGCGGCACTGGCGATGGTGACGAAGCAGCGGAATCGGGACTACAACGACCCCGCCGCGCTGCTGCAGGCATCGGTCGCGCGCTGGCCGCAGGGGCGCGCCCATTTCAACCTGGCGTTCTATCTCCAGGAAGCCGGGCGCCCGGACGAGGCGATGGCGCATCTGCGCGCGGCGGTGCCGGACTATCCTCCCGCCCAATTCGAGGTCGGATCCGATCTCTACAACCGCGGACGGTTCGACGAGGCGATCGCGCAGTTGCGGACATTCGTCGGCCGGCTCGGTCAGGGCCCGCTCTCGACGAAGCGCCGGGTCATGGCGGCGAACCTGATCGCGCTGTCGCTGGCGCGCCAGGGGCGCGTGCCGCAGGCGATCGACGAGTTTCACGCGGGGCTGCAGCTGGATCCCGACAATGCCGCGCTGCACGGCAACCTTGCGCTCATCCTGCAGCAGCAGAGGGATTTCGAAGGCGCACGCCAGCACTACGAGGCGTATCTGGCCCATCAGCAGGGCACCGCGTTCGTGCTGACCAACCTCGGGATGGCGCTGCAGGAGCTCGGACGCGTCGGCGAGGCGGAGATACGTTTTCGCCAGGCACTCGCCCTCGATCCGAACGATCCCGACGCACGCCGTGGCCTCGATCAGATCGTCCGGTTCAAGCGGTGATTTGCCGGGTGAGGGTTCAACGCGCCCGCGAGGATGCCATCAGCGCTTCGATGTCCGCCGCCTGCCTCGGCGCGCCATGCGACAGCAGCTTCGGATCGCTCGACGTGATCAGCACATCGTCTTCGATTCGGATGCCGATGCCGTCGTAGCGCTGGAGGGCCGCGCGCATCGACGTCTGCTCCGGTGTGGGC
>Ga0105242_10001322_pt1 | contig 19549 bp, 20 predicted proteins | sample KBSM24metaG_FD_81521 | JGI IMG/M metagenome (GOLD analysis project Ga0105242, IMG submission 81521) | Miscanthus rhizosphere microbial communities from Kellogg Biological Station, Michigan, USA - KBS M2-4 metaG | ecosystem: Host-associated > Plants > Roots > Rhizosphere > Soil | place... | reverse complement strand
CGGGCCATTGCGCTCGACCCGTCCCTCGGCGACGCGCACCGCGCATTGGCGGCCGTGTACGCCGATCATCTGTGGCGCTGGGACGACGCGGACAAGGAGTACCGGCGCGCGCTGGAGCTGAATCCGAACGATGCCATCGCTCACAACAACTATTCGTACCTGCTGGTGTTCCGGCGTAGATTCGACGAGGCCCTCGAGCACAGCGGCCGCGCCCTCGAGCTCGACCCGTCATCGCCGTCGATCGGCGTCATGCACACGGCCGTCCTGCGATTCAGCGGCCGCAATGAGGAAGCAATCCGTCATGCCACGGAAACGTTGCGCATGTATCCGAATTTCGGACCCTTGTTACTGCACCTCGGAATGGCGCAGACGAACGCCGGGCATACCGCCGAGGGGATGAAAACGCTGCACGACACAATCGCGATCGCGCGCAACAATTCCCAGGTCCAGGCGCTGTACGCGTATGCCGCCGCGAAGGCGGGCCGGCGCGACGAAGCGCTGCGCATGCTCGGCGAGCTGGAGACGCTCAGCGCGCGCGAGAAAGTCGCGTCGGTCAACCTCGCCCTGGCCTGGACGGCGCTCGGCGATCACGACAAGGCGTTCGCATGGCTCGAGCGCGCGTACAGTGACCGCCTCTTTCTGCTGCGCATGATTACGGTGGAACAGGGCTTCGAGCCTCTGCGGCGCGATCCACGGTATGTAGATCTCGTGCGGCGGATGGGCTTGTAACAGCATTCGCCAAAATTCACGTCCCGTGTCACCGCGCGTGTCAGTGGATAGCGCAGGTGGATGCGCATGGCTCCTTCGGGGCGCGCAGCGATGAGCGACCAAACGTACCGTTCCTTCACACGACACTCCTCATTGCCGTCCGGCAAAAACGAACCCGCACGCATCGCCGGCTTGTGGATGGCCTATGGCGGTGCGTCCGGTACGTCGGTTGCCGCCGCCGTGCGCAGAATCATGCGCAATCCACTTGTGCCACTTCCTTCCTCAATTCGTAATGTCCAAATGCGGACTGACACCACTAAGTAAAAAATTCACAATCTGCGCAGAGGCGGCGTGGTCCGGGTTGGAGCGAGACAGCGATCGCTTCGGGTCAAAAAAACCGGAATCAACGCCGCTTGCGCAAAATCGAGAGCAGCGCCCGCGAGATCCTCGTCCCGCATGTCCGTTTCATAGACGTGTGGGAGAGACACCAGCAAGTCGTCTATCGCCGCTGCGTGGCCTGGGTCGGAGGCCGGCGCGACGACGCGGACGAGGCGTTGAGCCGGACGGCCATCCAGGCGATTCAGAAATGGCCCCGGCATATCGAGGACGTCGAGCACGCAAAGGCGTGGCTGCTGACCGTGGCTCGCAACATCTGCGTCGACCTCCACCGCGAGCGCAGCCGCAAACGCGAAGTGAGTCTCGATACGGAATTCGACGAGATGCAGGACGGGCGTCCGCTGCCGGGCGTGCCCGGTCCCGAGGATGCTTATGTGGAGCGCGAGCGGCGCCGGAGGCTGATCGCGTGCATCGATGCGCTGCCCATGCGGCTGCGGCAGACCGCGAAGCTGCACTTTCTGCGGGAAATGGCGTATCGCGACGTGGCGCGCGCGCTGGGCATTTCGGAAGTGAACGTGCGCAAGCGCATCCAGCATGCGCGCGACCTGCTGCGGTCCGCCATCATCGCCGCGCCGCATGCGAAACATACGGCGCCGGAGCCGTGGGATGAAACGGAAACGGCGTGCGAAAACGAAGCGCCGCGCATGTCCATCGTCGCGATTCAGGTGGTGAGGGCGGACGGCGTCGAGCACGACGCGCTCATCGAGCTGCCCGCGGATGTCGTCGCCGATCCGCATCAGATCGAGCGCCTCGAAACGTACATCCGCAAACATCCGCGCGGCTGGATGCGGCGGCTCGAGCTGGGGCGCATCCTCGCCGCGTCCGGCCGTCTCGAAGAGGCCATCGCGCAATACCGGTTCGTCCTGAGCAAGCAGCCGTTCCGCAATCAGCCGCGGCTCGAGCTCGGAAGCATCCTCAATGCCCTCGGACGGAATGCCGATGCGATCGACATGTATACAGGCGGCGACTCCGAACGGCTGCAGATCCGTGCCGCCGTACTGAAGGCGAGTACAGCGGCGGAGGTGGTCGACGCGCTCGGACGCCACGTCGCCGGGGATCCCGCCGATCCGCTCGCGCCGAGTCTCCTGCACGACGCCCTGCTTGCGACCGGACATCCCGGCGAGGCGCGCCAGCAGGTGTTACGCGCGATCGAGCGCGAACCGTCGAACGTGCCGGCCCTGGAGCGGGCGATCATCGCGCGCATCCGCGCCGGCGACGACCGCGGCGAGGCGGCGGCGCGAACGGACGAGTTGCTGCAGCATTTGCGGCGCGTCGCGGCCGAGCGCGCGGCGGCGCACGGAATCGCGGCGCTGGTCGCGCTTGCGCGCGGACAGCGGGCCGAAGCCAGGGAGTTGATGACCGGGTACGTGATCCGGCATCCGCTTCACGCGAACGCCTGGCAGTGGCTCGCGCTCGTGCGGGATTGAAGGATGAATTTCACGAATCCGCTGCGCGCGCCGTTCCTGAAGTGTACCCGAGCTCGGAGAGGCGCCCTCCCCGCACATGAAAAGCGGTCCATCGTCAGTTTCATAACATCAATAAAAGGAGCATGGAATGCAATATCAGCTAACCATCGACATCGACAGCACCGGCCTGACCAACATCTACAATGCCGGGCAGTACGTGACTCTCGTCAAGAGCGTCGGCTCGACCACTTCCGCGGCGAACTCAGTGGCGTGGGTGACGTTCGAGCCGTACCAGACCAACATCGTCACCTGGGTCGAAAACTACTACATGTATGCCACGACCCAGAGCCTGCAGTCGGGCGCGACGATCGTCATGACCTCGCAGACCTCGTCCGCCGTGCAGACCGGGTGGACGTATACCTTCGAGCAGGGACAGTTCACCGGCGCCACGGGCGGCGCCAGCGGATCGTTCAATGGCGAAAACCAGCAGGCGAACGGGGTCAACTTCGGCCTGGCCCAGCAGGCCAACATCAACGGCTCGATTTCGTACGCGCCGCTCAATGCCGTCCCGGTGAATTTCAATCAGAACGTTTCCTTCACGCCGATGGAGACGGTGTCGATCTACCTCTCGTCCTACAGCAACAACGGCGTGGTGATCAGCTCCGTGGCCGGCAACGCGCTGGCCGTCACCCTCACCAGCGCGAATCCGAACGCCCTGATCGGGTTCAACGACACGAACAATACGTTCTATCTCGAGAGCGTTTCGGCGGCCGCTCTCAGTCATGCCGAAGTCGCGACGCGACGGATCGGCGGACGCGGCAAGGCCGAACGTCAGCTGCGCTGATCCGTTCCGCCCTTCGAACCAGGCAGCCCGGCGCCGCTCGTGCGGCGGCCGGGCTGCCTCTTGTGTAATCGGTGCCATACAGCGTCACTATCAGCATCGACTCGACCGGCGTGTCGAACATCTATGCGGCGAACCAGTACGTGACCTTCCTTCGCAACGTCACGGCGTGGGTGCAGAGCGGGCCCGCCGCCGTACACCAGCTGCAGTTGGTGACGATGCCGGTCACGACCGCGTGGCTGGCATTTCAACCTTATCAGTCCAACACCATCACCTGGACGGACAGCTCGAATGTCTATGCCACGAGCTCGCCCCTGCAGGCCTTTCAGCAGATCGGAATTCTCTCCCAGACGGCCGCACAGGCTGGCCTGACGTACCCGTTTCAGCAGGCGCAGTTCGGCAGCCCGTCCTCGAACAACACCGGCGCTTACGAAGTCTCGAACCAACAGTCCAACGGCCTGGCCTTCGGATTGAGCGCCACGGCATCGGTGAACAATGTGAACGTGACCGCGCCTTTCAACGCCGTCTCGGTCCTCAATAATCAGATCGGGGTTTTTATGCCGACCGATACCGTGACCATTCTCCTCACGTCCTGCAGCACCAGCGGAACGATCATTCCTCAGCTCGGCGGAGGCCTGGTGGTGTCGTTATCCGGCAGTTCTCCGAGTGTCTCGGTGGGCTTCAATGACACGACAAACAGCTTCTATGTCAGCTCCTCTTGAAAGGAAGGCAATGCATGCAATATCAGCTCATGATCGAGGTGACGTCCGAAGGTCTTACGGCCATATACGCGGCGGGGCTCGCGATCGGGATCGCACAGGGCAGTCCGTCAACTGCGCCGGCGGTCTTGTGGCTGGCGTTCGAGCCTTTTCGACATAACGTCATTCAATGGAGCGACAGCCGTCTCCTTTATGCGGCCAACCTGATCGCGCTGCAGCCGGGTCTCGTCATCGAGCCGGTCGCGCAAGTCGAAGCGGCCGCCGGCTGGACCTACACGCTGGAACAAGGGGTATTCACCGGAACGCCGACCGGACCGGCGGACGCCTACGGTGTCCTGAATTTGCAGGGCTCGACGGTCGTCATCGGGCTGGAGGGGCAGGTGCTCGTCAGTGGCAACGCGATGCTCGTGCCGATGAACGCGACCGTCGTATTGAACGTGATGGAAGCCGTTGTCACGCCGTCCGAAACAATCTCGGTGTTTCTTGTGCCTCCGTGCGCCAATGGAACGATCCTCGACTCGATTCCCGCGGGTGCCGTCACGATTCAATTTTCCAATCAGACTCCGGCCGTCACGATCGTGTTCGACCCTGCGGCGATGCGGTTCAGGCTCGCTGCGCATGACAGCGCCGGAGACTAGCGTCCGGCCATGCAATACCAACTGAACATCGCCTTTGACGATGAGGGGCTGGAGCAGATTTACGGGGCGGCTCAAACCGTGACGCTGGTGAGGTCGTTCACTTCAGGGGCCGATTCGTACGTGGCGTGGGTGACGTTCCAGCCGTTCGAAAACAACATCATCACCTGGACGGAGAGCTATTACATCTATGCGACGACGTACCCGCTGCAAGCGGGGACGTCGCTCGTGATCCTGTCGCAGACGCAGGAAGTCGTGCAGCAGGGGTGGACCTATGCGCTGGAGAACGGCATGTTCGTGGGCGCGGCGGGCGGTGCTTCGAACGCGTACAGCGCGGAGAATCAGCAGTACAACGGAATCAATTTCGGCCTGGTGGAGGAGGCGGTGATCAACGGTGTGACCACTTCCGCGCCGATCAACGGGGTCGCGGTGCTCGTCAATCAGGCCGCGGCGTTCGTTCCGCTGGAAAACGTCGCCGTCTTTCTCTCCTCGTATTCGAAAAACGGAGTGGTGCTTTCGTCCGTGCCGTCGAACGCGCTCGTCGTGACGTTCACCACCGAGACGCCGGTGGCCAACGTCAGCTTCAATGACGATACGAATACGTTCTACCTCGTGGGCACGACCGTGCAGTTCGCCTCACAGGCGGACATCGCGTTGCGATGATGATCCTGGTGTGGTGCGCGCCTCTGGCGCGCCTTTGCTTTCCGCCGAGGCGCGCCGGAGGCGCGCACCACACCGAAACGCCCTACGGCGTGCCCCACCGCCCCCGTGCCGTATCATTGCACCGCCGAGCGGTCTGCAATGACGGAAAGGCCGATACTTCAAGGGGATCTGTCGAAGATCCAGTTGCCGGATGTCCTGAGCTTTGTCGCGATGATCCGCGAGAGCGGGAAGCTCGTGGTCACGCGAGGGGAGCTCGAACGGTCCATTCACTGGAATAGCGGCGAGATCGTGTTCGCGAGCTCCAACTCCCCGGAGCACTCGCTCGGCCAGTTTCTCCTCCGCAACGGCAAGATCACCCAGCCGCAGTTCGACGAGTCGAAGCGGCGGGTCACGCCCCAGCTCCGTCACGGAAAGATCCTCGTGCAGATGGGCGCGCTCTCGCCGAAGGATCTCTGGTGGGGCGTGAAGAACCAGGTCCTCGAGATCATCTACTCGCTCTTCGGCTGGAAGGACGGCGAGTTCGCTTTCTATGACTCGGCCGAGGAGCTCGCGCACGAGAGGATCGTCCTCCAGATCAACACCTCCAGTGTAATCATGGAAGGCATCCGGCGGCTCGACGAATCGGCGCGGATCCGCGAGAAGATCCCGACGCTCGACGTCGTCTTCGCCAAAGTCCCCGGGGCCGCACCCGACTTCCGCGCCCTCGACCTCAACGACGTCGAGATCGCGATCTACAACGACATCGACGGCGTCCGCAACGTACGCGAGCTCACCGGCCGCTCCGCGCTCACGCAGTTCGAAGTCACGCGCATCCTCTTCCAGCTCCTCTCCGCGCGGCTCATCGAAGCGCTGCCGGAGGAGCGATCGTTCCGGCCCATCTTCCTCGACGTCGAAGACTCGCCCGAGCTGCTCAAGATCATCTCCACCTACAACGACATGTTCGGCCGCCTCTTCGAGACGCTCGAGAAGAGCGTCGGCGAAGAACAGGCCCGCGACATCTTCATGAGCATCCTCCAGAACGCCGAGACCGACGAGCTGTGGTCGGGCGTCTTCTTCGATCAGTACGGCCGCTTCGACGAGAACATGCTCATCGCCAATATCTCCGAGCTGCCGTTCGAGAAGCGGAAGGCCGTCCTCGACGACGGGTTGAACACGCTCCTCTCCGTGCAGCTCTTCGAAGTCTCGCAGCATCTCGATCAGGCGGGGAAGGTCGACGTCTTCCGCTTCATCTCCGATCAGAAGGCGTCTCTGGAGAAGGCCACCGCGTAAGTGTCATCCTGAGCCGCGAAGACGGCGAAGGATCTTCCCCCATGCCACGCTGGAAGATCCTTCGGCGTCTGCGCGCCTCAGGATGACACCCTGCGGTTTTGCGACTATCCTCGCCCCCGCATGTGGCCCACCCTCGTACGAATCGGCAACTTCGAGATCACCACGTTCGGCCTGATGATGTTCCTCGCGTTCATCATCGGCGGATGGCTGATGGCGAAGCAGTTCCGGCGCTACGGACTCGATGAGGAGCTGGCCTCCTCGATGGTCGTCGCCGGGGCCCTCGGCGGCATCATCGGCGCGAAGATCTACTACGCGATCCTCTTCCGCGACTGGCACCTGCTCTTCGATCGCGCCGGCCTGGTGTGGTACGGCGGGTTGATCGGCGGATTTCTCGCCTGCAGCTGGCTGATCTGGCGCCACAAGGTCGACTACCTCGTCGCCGCCGACGCCACCGCGCCGGCCCTCGCGATCGGCTACGCGATCGGACGCATCGGCTGCTTCCTCGTCGGCGACGACTACGGACGCCCGACGAACGCCTGGTTCGGGGTCGCGTTTCCGAAAGGCTCACCGCCGACGACCGCCGCCGAGTTGCGCAATTTCGGCGTGGCCGTCGATCCCTCGATTCCCTCAGGCCAGGTTCTGAAGGTGCACCCGACGCAGCTCTATGAATCGGCGGCGGCGTTCGCGATGTTCGCGATCCTGATGTGGCTGAACCGCCGCCCGCATCCGAGGGGCCGCGTCTGGGGCGTGTTCCTGATCCTCCTCGGCATCGAACGTTTTCTCGTCGAGATCGTGCGTGCGAAAGACGACCGGTTCCTCGGGCCGTTCACGGTTGCGCAGTTGATTTCGGTGCTGCTGGTGTTGGCGGGCCTAGTAATTTTATCCCGCGCGAAAACGTACCGGCGCGCAGCGCCGGTCTAGGAGTGCGGCGGCGCCAGCCGCCGCTCTGACATGCGGCAGCGCAAGCTGCCATGCCGTAGCGTACGAGAGCGGCGACTGGCGTCGCCGCACTCCTAGACGCTTCGCATAAACTGCAATCCCAACAATGTTCAAGTTCACCTCGGCAGGCGAGTCCCACGGACCCCAACTCACGATCATCGTCCAAGGAATGCCCGCCGGCGTGCGACTGAATCGCGAAGCGATCAACCGCGATCTCGCGAGACGCCAGCACGGCTACGGGCGCGGCGGGCGGATGAAGATCGAGAGCGATGAGGCGGAGATCACGGCGGGGATTCGCGGCGGGGAAGCGCTCGGGTCTCCCATCGCGATCACGATTCGGAACAAGGACTTCGAGAATTGGCGCGGGGCGATGGATCCGTGGGAGCTCGACGAAGAGGAGACCCGCAAGCGGCGCGTGCATGCCCCGCGTCCGGGGCACGTCGATCTTCCGGGCGGGATGAAGTACAACCGGCGCGATCTGCGCGACATCCTCGAGCGCGCTTCCGCGCGCGAGACGGCGTCGCGCGTCGCCGCGGGCGCGATCGCGAAGGAGCTGTTGCGCGCGTTCGACATCGAGATCCGATCCGGCGTCGTGTCGGTCGGCGACGCCGGCGATCCTGAGGCTTCACCTTCCTGGAAAGACCTCGGCAATGTAGACGACGAGTCACCGCTCCGCGCGGTGAACCGCGAGCACGAGCCGGCGATGATCGCCGCTGTCGATCGCGCGCGCGAAGCCGGCGAGACCCTCGGCGGCACGATCGTCATCGCCGCGCGCGGCGTTCCGGTCGGACTCGGATCGTACGTACAGTGGAACGAGAAACTCGACGGCCGCATCGGACAGGCCATCCTCTCGATTCATGCGGTGAAGGCGGTAGCGATCGGCGACGGCGTCGCCGCGTCGGCGCGCGTCGGGTCGGAAGTCCATGACGCGATCTTTTTCGACGACGAGCGTCGTTACCACCGCACGACCAACCGCGCCGGCGGGCTCGAAGGCGGCGTGACGAACGGACAGAACGTGGTCGTGCGCGCGTTCATGAAGCCGATCTCCACGCTCCGCCGCGGGCTTCCGTCCGTCGACACCGAAACGCGCGAGGCCCACCGCTCGCAGTGGGAACGCAGCGACGTCACGGCCGTCCCCGCGTGCGGCGTGGTCTGCGAGGCGATGCTGGCCATCGTTCTTGCGGACGCGATGCGCGAGAAGTTCGGCGGCGATTCCATCGGCGAGATGAAGCGCAACTACGAGGCGTACGTCGATGAGCTCGGCCGCTTTTAGAGACCTCTTTCCGGTCACGCGGAATCTCATCTACTTCAATCACGCCGCGCTCGGCCCGCTCTCCGTTCGCGCAGCCGAGGCGATGGAGCGCTTCATCAGCGACCAGCGCGACTACGGCGCGCTGCACTGGAAGAAGTGGTATGCCGAGGACGAGAAGTTCCGCGAGTCGGCGGCGAAGTTGATCGGTGCGGACGCGGACGAGATCGCGATTCTCAAGAACACGTCCGAGGGACTCTCGTTCGTCGCGCAAGGGGTGCGGTGGGAGGAGGGAGATAACGTCGTCACCACCGCCCTCGAGTTCGCGTCGAACTGGACGCCGTGGAAGCGGCTCGAATTGAGTGACCGCATCGAATGCCGCGTCGCGGCATCATTCGACGTCGCAGACATCGAACGTGTGATCGACGAGCGCACGCGCGTCGTCACCGTGTCCGCGGTCGCGTTCCACAACGGTGCGGTCGCGGACCTCGTCGCCATCGGCGAGCTCTGCGCGCGGCGCAACATCCGGTTCTGTGTCGACGCGATTCAGGCCCTCGGCGTGCTGCCGATCGACGTGCGCGCGGCGAAGATCGACTTCCTCGCTTCGGACGGCCACAAGTGGACGTGCGGCCCGGAAGGCGCGGCGATTTTCTACGTCGCGCGCGATCGGCGCGACGAGCTCGACGTCCTCGAAACGGGTTGGACGAACATCAACCGGCAGGGGAGGTTCATCGACGTCCCCGTCGACCTCGTTCCGGGCGCGCGGCGGTTCGAAGCGGGCTCGCTGAACACCGCCGGCGTGTACGGAATGCGCGCGGCATTCGACCTCGTGCACGAGATCGGAATCGAAGTGATTCGCGAGCATGCATTGCAAGTCGCGACATCGCTCGTAGACGGCCTGGAGTCGATCGGCTGGGCGGTTGCCTCGCCGCGGCCGATTCTCTCTCCGATCATTGGAGCGACTCCACCAGATGTAGAGAAGTCGATCCGCTGGTACCATGGCCGGATCGAGGAAAAAGGGATTATCACCGCGCCTCGCGAAGGGCTGCTGCGGTTTTCGCCGCACTACTACAACGATCAAGATGAGGTGGGGCGCGTGATCGACGCGCTGCGCGAGTTATCATCATGACATGACGATCACGGCGATGGTTCTCTGCGTGATCGCGCTCGTCATCGGCGCGATCGTGGGATGGGTGGTTGGGAGCGCGAGAAGGAGCGCCGAGGCGCAGCGGGCGCTCGCGGAACGCGACGTTGCCCGCGCGGAGCGCGAGCGGAGCGACGCGGCGCGCGGCGACATGCAGCGCCGGCTCGAAGTCGCGCAGCAGGCGCGCGCGGTTGCGGAGAGCCGCGCCTCGAACGTCCAGCAGATCGAAGACACGTTCGCGGCGCTGGCGCAGAAGGCGTTCAAGGACGTGAGCGAAGCGCTTGTGCACGCGAACAAGACCCAGGTCGGCGGCACGCTCGACTCTTTCCTGGCTCCGGTGCGGGAGATGCTCGACGCCTATCGCACCGAGGTGCTCAAGAGCGAACAGCAGCGCAACACGAGCTACGGCGGCTTGCAGGAGCAGATCCGCGGTCTGCTCGTCACGCAGGAGTCGGCGCAGCGCGAGGCGGCGAGGCTCGCGAACGCGCTGCAGTCGCCGACCGTTCAGGGCTCGTGGGGCGAGATGTCGCTCAAGCGGTGCATCGAGATGGCCGGCATGAGCGAGTATTGCCGCGACTTCGACTCGCAGCAGACGTTCATTACCGACGAGGGCCGCCGCCTGCGTCCCGACATCGTCATCAATCTCCCGAATCAGCGCGTGATCGCCATCGACGCCAAGGCGCCGCTCAGCGAATACATCGCCGCCTGCAACGAGTCCGACGAGACGCGGAAACGCGCGCTGCTCGAGCAGCATGCGAAGAACCTCCGGCGCCACATCGACGCGCTGGCCAAGCGCGAGTACCAGGCCAGCATCGGCGAAACGCTCGATTTCGCGGTGATGTTCATTCCCGGCGAGCATTTCCTGGCCGCGGCGCTGGCCACCGATCTGACGCTCCTCGAGTACGCGGCGGACCGGAAGATTTTCCTCGCCTCGCCGACCGTGCTCCTGCCGCTGCTTCGCGCCGTGGCCGCGAGCTGGAAGGCGGAGAAGACCGAGGAGAACGCGAAGAAGATGCACGACGCGGCGGTGGAGCTGTTCAACCGTTTCGTGCGCGTGATGGACATCCTCTCCGAAGTCGGCGGCCGCCTCGGCAAGACCGTGGAGAAGTACAACGAAGCGATCCGCTCGATCGACTCGCGCCTCTGGCCGAAAGGGGAGGAACTGCAGCGCTTCGCCGGCAGCGGCAAGGAGCTGGCCTCCCTCGATCAGATCGAAGCCGTGCCGCTCGAATCGTCGAAGCTGCGCCTCACGATGCAGGGGGAGGAGCCGGGCGTAGTCATCCCGATGAAAGCTGAAAGCTGAAAGCTGAAAGCAGAAAGCAGAAAGTAGCTCCGCCGATGGCACGTTTGCCGCCGTTTAACTTTTAGCTTTTAGCTTTCAGCTTTGAGCGATCGCCCCGATCGTGTTAATCTCGGCAAGCCATGACGACGAAGGAAAACGCGCCGAAGCCGCAGTACCAGGCCGGCGCGTGTCTTTGGCTCGTCTAGCCCCTCCTTCCTCTCCCGTTTCCCGTTGATCGTTCGTTGGCGTCCCTGGCGATGGTGTTTTCTCCGCCGGGTCTGACGCACGCGACGAGCAACCGAGGAAACGAACATGATCACGATCATCGATAACTACGATTCCTTCACTTACAACCTGGTGCAGCAGATCGAGCGTCTGGCCGGAGAGCGGCTGCGCGTGATCCGCAACGATGATTTCGATCCCGACGTGCTCCTCGCCGAAAGGCCGCAGGCGCTGGTGATCTCGCCGGGCCCCGGGACGCCGATGCGCGCCGGCCGATGCGTCGATCTCATTCGCGCAAACCGCACCATTCCGCTCCTCGGCGTCTGCCTCGGCCATCAAGCCATCGCCGAGGCATTCGGCGCGCGCGTAGTGCGCGGCGAGCTGCCCGTGCATGGAAAAGTCACCGAGGTGCGGCATCGCGGCGAGCGGCTCTTCGCGGGGTGTCCCGATCCGATGCACAGCGCGCGCTATCACTCCCTCGTCGTCGATCGCTCGACGTTGCCGGAGGAGTTTGCGATCGACGCGGAGAGTGACGACGGCACGGTGATGGCGATCTCGCATCGGGAGCTGCCGATCTTCGGAATTCAATTTCATCCCGAGTCGTACGGCACCGCGGGCGGCGATCAGTTGATCCGGAACTTTCTGGCCACGGCCTATGTGGGTGCCGCTGCCCTCAGCGGCACCGCGACCGCTGAGGGCAGCGGTCGCCACATGCCGGGAGACGTCCGATGATCGCCCAGGCCATCAAACGCGCCGTCGACGGGCAGCACCTCGAGCGCGACGAGATGTACGAAGTCTTCTCCGCGGTCATGGACGGCCAGACGTCCGACGTACAGAAGTGCGCGCTGCTCATCGCGCTGCGGATGAAGGGCGAGACGGCGGATGAGATCACCGGCGCGGCGATGGCAATGCGCGAGCGGGTGACGCCGCTCGACGTGGATCGCGACGGCCTCGTCGACACGTGCGGCACCGGCGGCGACGGACGCGGCACGTTCAACATCTCCACGATTGCCGCGCTCGTTGCCGCGGGCGCGGGGGCGAACGTGGCCAAGCACGGCAATCGCGCGGTGTCGTCGTCGTGCGGCAGCGCGGACGTGCTGTCCGCGCTCGGCGTGCACATCGATCTCGACGCGCCGCGGATGTCGGCCGTGTTGCGGCGCGCGGGCATCGCCTTTCTTTTCGCGCCGAAACTGCATCCGGCGATGAGCGCCGTCGCCGGCGTGCGCCGCGAGCTCGGTGTGCGCACGATCTTCAACGTCCTCGGCCCGCTCACGAACCCCGCGTTCGCGCGCCGACAGGTCCTCGGCGTCTACGCCGATCGTCTGACCGAGACGGTGGCGCTGGTGCTGAACGCCCTCGGCGCAGAGCACGCGCTCGTCGTCCACAGCCGCGACGGTCTCGACGAGATCTCGGTCTCCGCGCCGACGCATGTCTGCGAGGTGCGCGACGGCGAGATGCGCTCGTACGAAGTCACCCCCGAGGAGATCGGCGTGGCGCGGCATCCGCTGGAGAAGCTCGCCGGGGGCGATGCTCAGATGAATGCCTCGATCGCGCGCGCGGTGCTCGAGGGCGAGAATGGCGCGCGGCACGACGTGGTCGTGGCGAACGCCGGCGCCGCGTGTTACGTCGCCGGACTCGCGCCGACCATCCGCGAGGGTGTCGAGCTGGCGCGGGACTCGATCCGCAGCGGACGCGCGGCGGAAAAGCTCGAGCAGCTCGTGGCGATCTCGAACGAGCTCGGAGGTGCGCAATGACGGTTCTCGACCAGATCGTCGAGCGCACGCGCGAGCGCTTGCGCACGGAAGCCAAGCCCGATCGCCGGGCGGCGGAGGAAGTCGCGCAGCAGCGGACGCCGTTCGCATTCCGCGCCGCGCTCGCGCGCGAGGGCGTGAACGTGATCGCGGAGATCAAATCGGCCTCCCCCTCGGCGGGCTCGATCGTCGAAGATCCGGACGTCGAGGCGATCGCGCGCGACTACGCGCGCGGCGGCGCGGCGGCGATGTCGATCGTGACGGAACCGGATTTCTTCCACGGCTCGCGCGATTGGATCGCGCGGGCGAAGGGCGCGAGCGGACTTCCGGTGGTCATGAAAGACTTCGTGGTCGAGCCTTCGCAGATCGTGCGCGGCATCGCCGCGGGCACGGACGCGATCCTGCTGCTGGCGTCGCTGCTCGATCTGGCGCAGATCCGCGACTTCGTCGCCATCGCCGAGGCGTATGGATGCGACGCGCTGGTCGAAGTGCACGACGAAGAGGAGCTGGAGCGCGCGATGAACGGCGGCGCGCGGCTGATGGGTGTGAACAACCGCGACTTGCGCGATTTTCGCGTCGACCTCACGACCTCCGAGCGCCTCGGGGCGATGATGCCGCCGAACGTGATCCGCATCGCGGAGAGCGGCATTCGCACCCGCGCCGATGTCGATCGCCTGTGCGCGGCCGGATTCCACGCGTTCCTCGTCGGCGAGTCGCTGCTGCGGCAGAATGACCGCGCCGCCGCCGTGCGCGCGCTGGTGCAAGCATGACGAAAGTGAAAATCTGCGGCATCACGAATGCCGAGGACGCGCGGTTCTGCTCCGAGCTGGGAGCCGATTTTCTGGGGTTCGTTTTTGTACGCTCGTCGCCCAGGTACATCGGGCCGGAGCGAGCCGCAGAAATCCTTTTGGACTGCGGCAGCGCCAGCTGCCGCTTTCACAGCCGGCGGCAGAGCCGCCGGCAGCCGCAGCTATGCTGCGGCTTAGAAAGCGGCGACTCTGTCGCCGCAGTCCAAACTGTCGGCGTGTTTCGCGACGAATCGCCGCAAACGATTCGCGAGATCGTGGAGGAAGTCGGCCTCGATTTCGTGCAGCTTCACGGCAGCGAATCTGATGACGACGTGCGCGCAATCGGCTTGCCGGTCATCAAGGCGTTCCGCGTCGATCGCGCGCTTCCGGACACGGCGTCGAGCGCGGACTGGCTGATGTTCGATTCCGGCGGGGGCACCGGCCGCACGTTCGACTGGTCGCTGCTCGCCACGTACCCGCGCACGAAACCGTTTTTTCTCGCGGGAGGCATCACGCCCGGCAACGTCGCCGACGCGATTCGCGCGGTGCGCCCCGACGCGATCGACGTGGCGAGCGGCGTCGAGAGCGCTCCGGGCATCAAGGACTTCGTGAAAGTGAAAGAGCTCTTCGATCAGGTGCGACGTTGAATCTTCCCGACAAGCACGGCTTCTTCGGCCAGTTCGGCGGCAAGTTCGTTCCGGAAACGCTGATGGCGGCGCTCGATGAATTCGAGTCCGCGTATCGCAAGGTCAAACGCGATCGCGCGTTCCGCGCGGAACTGCAGCGCATCCTCGCGGAGTTCGTCGGGCGTCCGACACCGCTCACCGAGACGCCGCGGTTCGCGGGCCTCTGCGGCCAGCTCCGATTGTTCCTCAAACGCGAAGACCTCAATCACACCGGCGCGCACAAGATCAACAACGCCGTCGGGCAGGCGTTGATCGCGAAGCGGATGGGCAAGCAGCGCATCATCGCCGAGACCGGCGCGGGCCAGCACGGCGTGGCCACCGCGACCGCCTGCGCGCTCCTCGGGCTGCAATGCGTCGTCTACATGGGCGAAGTGGACATGGCCCGGCAGGAGCTGAACGTCTTCCGCATGCGCCTCCTCGGCGCGGAGGTCGTGCCGGTCTCCAGCGGAAGCCGCACGTTGAAAGACGCGATCAACGAGGCCATTCGCGATTGGGTCACGAACGTGCGCACGACCCACTACATCATCGGCTCGGTCCTCGGCCCGCATCCGTATCCGATGATCGTGCGCGACTTCCAATCGGTGATCGGACGCGAGGCGCTCGTGCAGATGCACAAGCGAACCGGCAAGCTGCCCGACGTCGCGATCGCATGCGTCGGCGGCGGATCGAACGCGATCGGTCTCTTCCACGCGATGCTGAAACACCCCTCCATCCGGATGATCGGCGTCGAAGCGGGCGGACGCGGCCCGCAGCTCGGCCATCATGCCGCGCGGTTCTCCGGCGGCGCCCTCGGCGTGCTGCACGGCACGCGCTCGATGGTCCTGCAGGACGAGCATGGGCAGATCGCGGAGACGCATTCGATCTCCGCGGGCCTCGACTATCCGTCGATCGGACCGGAGCACGCGTACCTGCAGGAGATCGGCCGTGTCGAGTACTACGACTGCAACGACGACCTCGCGCTGGAGGCGTTTCACAAGTTGAGTGAGCGCGAGGGGATCATTCCGGCGCTGGAGTCGGCGCACGCGCTCGGCTGGCTGCTGCGCAATGGAAGTGCGATCACCGGGAACGTGATCGTGAATCTGTCGGGACGCGGGGACAAGGACGTGCCGCAGGTGGCGGCGCTGTGAAGCTGTTCAAGAAGCGCTGCGGTCTCATTGCCTACGTCACGTGCGGCGACGGCGACACGGTGAGCGTCGTCGAAGAGCTCGAACGCGCGGGCGCGGACGCGATCGAGCTGGGGATCCCGTTCTCCGATCCGATCGCCGACGGGCCGGTGATCCAGGCGGCATCGCAGCGCGCGCTGCAGAACGGCACGAAGACGCGCGACGTGTTCGCGATCGCGCGCGCGATCCGCGAGAAGAGCGCGATTCCGCTCATCGCGTTCTCGTATCTCAATCCCGTGATGCGCTACGGCATCGAGCCGTTCGCGCGCGACGCGGCGGAAGCAGGCATCAACTCGCTGCTTCTGACCGACCTTCCTCCCGAGTCATCGCGCGACGTGCGGGCGGCCATGCACGCGCACGGAATCGGCACGATCTTCCTTCTCGCGCCGACGTCGACGGATGCGCGCATCAAGGCGGTCGATCGCGCGAGCGATGGATTCGTGTACTACGTGTCGACGACCGGCGTGACGGGCGCGCGGAAGGAGCTCGATCCGACACTTCTCGCGCGGCTCGACGAGGTCCGCGCGAAGCTGCGCAAACCGATCGCCGTCGGCTTCGGCATTTCACGGCACGAGCATTATGAGCTTCTGCGCGATCACTGCGACGCGATCGTCGTGGGGAGCGCTATTGTGCGGGCGGTAGGGGAGGGAGGGAGTCCGGGAGAGGTCGTTCGGCAGATTCTCGAGGGATGATCGCCGTCCGCTGCGCGGCGCGGACGGCGGCGCAGATGCGGCCGTAGACTTCGCGCGCGCGCTGCTTGCGAAATCGAAATCGCAGCGATGCTTTCGAGCGGCGGCCGAAGATCGTCACCACGTCGATGCCCCAGATCGCGCGCGTGAGAAAGGCGATCAGAAACGGCAGGCCCATGATGCCGAACACGATTCCGACGACCCATGCTTCGTTGGGCAGCGTCGCCAGAAACGCGACGAGCGCGAGAAAGCCGAACGAGAAGACGCCGGTGAGCGCGAGATAGAGCGTGCCGCGCTCGCGATGGAGCGTCACCAGCTGCACGTCGTCGAAGAAGACGCGCGTGTTCGACACCTCGAAATGCTCGTTCGTTTCGATTTCCAGCCCGTCCGGCACCTGATAGATGCGTACGCGCGCGAGTGCGGTCGCCCACTTGCCGAGGAGCTGGCGGTCCGGAGCGGTCACAGCTTCGTGCCTCGCATGAACGCCCAGACCAGGAAGCCGAACAGGGTGAACCCGGCGATGATCTCGCCGATGCCGATGATCATCACGATGATCATGCCGGCGCGCGAGCGGCCCTGCTCACGCCGCTGGCGCATTCCCTTCGTCGCGAAGTAGATCGCCGCCGCGCCGACGATGGGCCAGACGAAATAGAAGACCAGGCCGATGATGGCCGTGAGCCGCGCCATCGACGCGTAGTCGCGATACCGCGACACGACCGGTTTGAGCGTTCCTTCCGCGCGCACGCGATCGAAGCACGACGGGCAATACGATCCCGCACCGACGTTCATGTCGCACAACGAGCAGATGAACAGGCCGCAGCGCTGGCAGCTCGTCACCGCGGCGTTCCGCTCGTGATTCGCGCACGCGTTCGCGCCCGCCGGCCCGGCCACGACGATCGTCTCCACCACTTCCGCGCGCGGCGGCGCGAGCGCGGTGAACGCCGTCGCTTCGAACGCGCGCTTGCAGATCTCGCAGGTGATCACGCCGCTGCGAATCGCGTTTTCCGACAGAAGAATGCCGCAGCGAGGACACTGCGGTCCCACGTACGCGAGGGCGGTGGCCATGCGTCAGTAGATCTCGACCACGCGCGTTCCCGCGGCCATGTCGTGCAGCGTGGTCTTCTCGTCCGTGAAAAACGCCGGGATGTAGTCGACGATCCAGAGACAGCCGAGCACCGTGCGCAACGCCGCGCGTCCCCAGGCCTGACCGGTCGTGATCGGCGAGCCGTCGGGGCGCACGACGCGGACGTGCATGGCCATCTTGCCGAGCGTCTGCCCGTTCTTCATGGAGAGCATCAGCGCTTCGTAGATCAGGTTCACGAACATGAACGGGATGCTGATGAGATTGATCAGCGGGTTCGGCTGCCCGTGCCGGTTCATGGTCGAGAACATCAGCCCGAACATGATGAAGTACAGCGGCAGGTTGATGATCAACCCGTCGATGAAGATGCCCCCGAACCGTTTGAGGATGGAGGCGAAATTCAGGCGCGTGCGATCGACGCCGGAGCGGACGTCGAGCAACTGCTCGCCCTTGCACGTCGCGCAATAGAGACGATCGTTGATCGTGACGACGCAATCGGTGCAGAACTGTCCGCCGCAGCGCGAACAGTGACGGATCCCTTCAATGACGTCGGGGTGATTCCGACAAGCGAGCATAGTGGACCTCGTTTTTTGGACCGGATTAGTCGACTAGGAATTGAAAATTGAAAATTGAAACACAGGGTGCGGGTTGAGCCCCTGTTTTTCAATTTTCAATTTTTCATTTTCAATTTCGTTTCCTCATCCTACCGTCGTCTTCGCGCGATGTGAAGAGTACGGCCGTCAGATCACGGACGAGGTTCTCGCCGCTGATCTGCTCAATTGGGGGGCGGGCTGGAAGCCCGCCCTCCTCCAGGCCGAGCTCCTCGCGATACACGGCGGCCACTTCTTCCATCACGTCGTAGCGCGCGGCCGCGGTCAGGCGGTCGGCGCGAATGCAGAGGGCCAGGAGGAACTCGCGTTCCTCGAGGCTGATGCGGTGGCGGATCAGGCGCAGCACGCGCGGCGTGCGGAGCGAGTTGTAGCGCCGCTCGGCCGCGAGCTGCCCCTTGTACGCGAGCGGCTGCGTGTCGCGGACGACCAGCGTGTCGGCGATGATGTCGCCGAGGCGGCGGCGGGTGGGGCTGGAGAGCGTCGCGATCGCCGCGATGCCGTAGAACAACGGCGCGAAGTCGAGCACTCGGGTGATGTTGCGCACCATCGACTGATAGAGCGACACCGGCAGTCCGCGCGCGTCGATCACGCGCAGTCGCAGCGCGCGCTTGCCCGGCGTGCGGCCTTGATGGCGCGTCTCGAAGTAGATGTGCCAGCCCCACGTCAGAACGAAGTTCGCGGTGATGAAGATCGCCATGGCGATCCCCTGCGACGCCACGGCCGACGCGATGCCGAGGATCACCATCGACGTCCCCTGCACGATGAACGAGTCGATCAGAATCGCCAGGAAACGGCTGCCCGCACCCGCCGGCTCGAGGCGGATGTGCACGTGCTCGGGCGTGACGATCTCAAGCGAGCGGTTCATCGATGCGTCTCACGAAGAGATAGACCATCAATCCGATGAAGAGCAACACGGCCACGGCGATCTTGAACGCGTACGGAAACGTCCTCGATGAGAACTGCGAGAACGATCCCTCGATCAATCCGGCCAGGACGAGCGTCAGCGCCGCGCCGATGATCATCCGCCACACGGAGGGCAGCACGCGCCGCAGCGACGCGCCCCGCGAGAGCTGCCCCGGCATGAGCAGCGCGCGGCCGGCGAGGAGTCCGGCCGCGCCGCCGAAGATGATCGCCGGCAGCTCCAGCGCGCCGTGCGGCCCGACCCAGGCGAAGAAGAAGAGCGGCACGTCGTCGAGGATGTACATCGTGGCGATCGCGCCGAGCGTGACGCCGTTGTAGAAGAGGATCGCCAGTCCCAGAACGAGCGTCAGCGCGCCGAGGCTGAAGGCGAGGAACGAGACCTTGAT
>Ga0105242_10001320_pt1 | contig 19562 bp, 19 predicted proteins | sample KBSM24metaG_FD_81521 | JGI IMG/M metagenome (GOLD analysis project Ga0105242, IMG submission 81521) | Miscanthus rhizosphere microbial communities from Kellogg Biological Station, Michigan, USA - KBS M2-4 metaG | ecosystem: Host-associated > Plants > Roots > Rhizosphere > Soil | place... | reverse complement strand
GCTGCGCCGCGTCGCTGATCTTCTTCGCGTCGGAGGTCTTCACGGCCTCCGCGACCGGCTTGTACATCGCCGCCGCGTCCTCGGCCTGGCGGTTCCCCCACCATTTCCAGCCCTGCCAGCCCGCGTAGGCGACGATCGCCGCGACGATGGCCGCGATCACGTAGAGGCGGTTGTCCTCCCACCACGCGCGCAGCTCCGCAATTCGTTCCTGCTCTTCGAAATCGTAGGATCCAGCCATCTCTCAGCCCATCTCTCTCAATGCCGCCTCCGCGGAGAGCTTCTTCTGCTCGCCCGCGACGCGCAGCGGTTTCAATGTGACGCTCCTGGAGGCCACCTCGTCGTCGCCGATGATGGCCGCGTAGCGCGCACCGCTCGCGTCGGCCTTCTTCATCTGCGACTTGAAGCTTCCCCCGCTTCCCAGCACGACGCGCTTGCCCGCGTCGCGCCAACCTTCGGCGAGCTTCCACGCGGCGAGATCCGCGCCCTCGCCCGAGTGAACCACGAACACGTCGACGCCGGCGCCGGCCGTGACGTTCGACGCCTGCATCGTGAGCACCACGCGCTCCATCCCCATGCCGAAACCGCATGCCGGCGTGGCCTTGCCGCCCAGCTGCTCGAACAGGCCGTCGTACCGCCCGCCGCCCGCGATGGTGGATTGCGCCCCGATGCTCGACGAGACCCACTCGAACACCGTGCGGTTGTAGTAGTCGAGGCCGCGCACCAGGCGCGGATTCACGACGTAGCTGATGCCGGCCGCATCGAGCAGGACCTTGAGTCCCTCGAAGTGCTCGGCGGCCGCATCGCCCAGGTGGTCGAGCAGCCGTGGCGCCGCCTCGATCACCGGCTGCATCGGCTGGTGCTTGGAGTCGAGCAGGCGCAGCGGATTCACGTGCAGGCGGCGCTTCGCGTCCTCGTCCAGCACGTCCGCGTGCTTCTCGAAATGCGCGATGAGCTTCCCGCGGTAGGCCTTGCGGTCGGCTGCGTCGCCGATCGAATTGACGTGGAGCTCAGCCCCTTCGATGCCCACCGCCTTCCACAGGCGCGCGAGCAACACGATCTGCTCGGCATCGACGTCCGGCCCCTCGAAGCCCAGGGCCTCCACGTCGAACTGGTGGAACTGGCGCTGGCGGCCCTTCTGCGGGCGCTCGTAGCGGAACATCGGGCCCATCGTCCAGACGCGCATCGGGCCGTTGTAGAGGAAGCTGTGCTCGATGGCCGCGCGCACGATGCCGGCAGTCGCCTCGGGCCGCAACGCCATGCTGTCGCCGTTGCGGTCGTCGAAGACGTACATCTCCTTCTCGACGATGTCGGTCGCCTCGCCGATGCCGCGCACGAAGAGCGCCGTGGGCTCGACCATCGGCGTGCGGATGCTGCGATAGCCGTAGTGGCCGCAGACCTCGCGGCATGCGTCCTCGAGCTTCTCCCAAAGGGGGCTCGCGTCCGGCAGCACGTCCTCCATGCCGCGGATGGCCTGGATTTTCTGGCTCATGTGGCGCGGATCGGGATCGACTTCGGCTTCGGGGGACGCGGGGCTGCGCCCGCGCCGTAATGTTCCTTCACATACTGCTCGACGATCGCCTGGAACTCCTCGGCGATGCGCTCGCCCTTGAGGGTCACGGTCTTCTCGCCGTCGACGAACACGGGCGCCACGGGCTTCTCGCCCGAGCCCGGCAGCGAGATGCCGATGTTCGCGAGCTTCGACTCGCCCGGGCCGTTGACGACGCAGCCCATGACGGCGACGTGCATGTCCTCGACGCCCGGGTACTTCGCGCGCCACACGGGCATCTGCGCGCGCAGGTAGCCCTGGATCTTGTCGGCGAGCTCCTGGAAGAACGTGCTGGTGGTGCGGCCGCAGCCCGGGCACGCCGACACCATCGGCGTGAACGAGCGCAGGCCCATGGTCTGCAGGATCTCCTGCGCGACGATGACTTCCTTGGTGCGATCACCGTTCGGCTCGGGTGTCAGCGAGACGCGGATGGTGTCGCCGATGCCTTCCTGGAGCAGCACGCCCATGGCGGCGGTCGAAGCGACGATGCCCTTGGAGCCCATGCCCGCCTCGGTAAGCCCCAGGTGCAGCGGGTAGTCGCAGCGCGCGGCGAGGTTGCGGTAGACGAGGATCAAATCCTGCACCGCCGAGACCTTGCACGACAGGATGATGCGGTCGGCGGGAAGGCCGATGTCCTGGGCGAACCTGGCGCTGTCCAGCGCCGAGACGATGAGCGCCTCGCGCATCACCTCGTCCGCTTCCATCGGCTGCGGGCGTGCGTGGTTCTCGTCCATCATGCGCGCGAGCAGCTCCGGGTCGAGCGAGCCCCAGTTCACGCCGATGCGAACCGGCTTCCCGTGCTCGATCGCTTTCTCGACCAGGGTCGAGAACTGCTCGTCGCGCTTGGAGCCGTGGCCGACGTTGCCCGGGTTGATGCGGTATTTGTCGAGCGCCACGGCGCACTCCGGCACCTGCGTGAGCAGCTTGTGGCCGTTGAAGTGGAAGTCGCCCACCAGCGGCACCTTCACGTTCATCTGCTCGAGGCGGTTGCGGATCGCGGGCACCTGGCGCGCGGCCTCCAGGGTGTTCACGGTGATGCGCACGATCTCGGAGCCGGCGCGCGCGAGGGCGGCGACCTGCTCCGCCGTGGACTTCGCGTCCTCGGTGTCGGTGTTGGTCATCGACTGCACCAGGATCGGGGCGTCGCCGCCGATGGTCTTGTCGGCGACCCGGACCGGGCGCGATGCGCGGCGTGTAGGCATGGCGGGATCTATTCGAGGGTGAACCGCGCGACGGCCACGCGGGTGTGGGGCTCGAGCGCGAACTCGCGGTCGTCGTACGTGACCCGCACGTCGGGCGCGTTGCCGATGACGATGGCGAAGGGGGGGCGACCGGAAACTTCGGTCTCGCTGCCCGACGGATTGATGCGCGAGAGGAGCACGCGCCCGTTGCGGTCCCTGATCTCGACCCACGACTCGCCGCGGAAACGGAGCTTCACCGTGTGGTCGTTGGCATTCACGAGCTTCGGCGCGTCGGTCTTCGCCGGCTCGATCTTGGCTGCTTCCGTCTTCGCGACCACCGGCGCGGGCGCAGGCGCGGGCTTCGGCGGCTCGACTTTCGTCGTCTCGGTCTTCGGCGGCTCGGCCTTCGGTGGCTCGACCTTCGGAGCCTCTGCCTTCGCCTCCGGCTTGATGGGCTCCGTCGGGGCCGGAACGTTCACCACCGGATCCGGGACGGGCATTGGCGCCGCGGCGATGTTCTGCGGAGCCGGGGTGTCCTTCTTCGCCTGCGCGGGCGGCGCGGGCTTGATGAAGAGCCACCAGTACATCGCGGCGAACGCGAGGGCCACCACGATCAGCGCCCAGCCCGCCGCCTTGAAGTACGGGCTCGACAGGCGATCGGCGATGGGATCGAAGCGGATGTTCTGGCTCGGCACCACGATGCCCGGCGCGGGGCCGCGAGGCGCGGCTTCCGCGAGGCGCGACAGCATGCCCTCGGCCTCGAGGCCCAGGGCCTTCGCGTAATTGCGCACGAAGCCGCGCAGGAACGTGCCCTGGGGAAGCCGCGCGTAGTCGCCCGCCTCCAGCGCCTCGATCTGCCACGAGCTCATGTGCAGGCGCTGTCCCACCTCCGCGCGCGACAGCCCCTGGCGCTCGCGCTCGGCGGCGAGGGCCTGGCCGAGCGACGGGACGGTGTCGACGGTTTCGACGGCGGGATCCACGGGCTAGCGGGTCTCCAGCTCTTTCAGCTGCGGCGAGTCGGGGAAGCGCCGGCGCAGCTGCTGCATGAAGCTGTCCTCGGCGACCTTGTCCTGGCGCGCGCGCGCGATCTTCACGCCGAGGACGAGCGCCTCGAAGCTGGGCTGCGACACTCGCGTGTAGCGGTTGAGGTACGTCTCGGCGTCCTGGTAGGCGCCGCGGTTGTAGGAAAGCTCGGCGAGGTTGAACAGCGCGCCGATGAGCTCGGGCCGGATGAGGACGGCGCGCCGCATGGCATCCTCGGCCTCGGTGATGCGCCCCGCGCGCCGGTAGCACAGGCCCACGGAGAGCCATGCCTTCTCGGGCGTGGGGTAGAGCGAATCGTTGGCCGCGCGCAGCATCATGTCGATGCCGCGCTGGGTCTCGTTCCTCAGGCACAGGAACCAGCCGAAGTTGTTCAGGACCTCGGAGCTGTTCGAGGAGAGGCGCAGCGCCTGGTCGAACGCCTCGCGCGCCTGGACGTCCTCGCGCAGCTCCATGTACACCAGCGCCTGCATGTTGTAGGCGTTGTAGTAGCTGGGGTCGTCCTTGAGCGCGAGCCGCGTCTCGGCAAGCGCCACCGAGAAGTTGCCGCGCGAGTAGTACTCGCCGGCGAGAGCGGTATGAACCTCGGCGCGGCGGCGCGCGTCCATGCTGTTGCGCGTCGAATCCGTGACCGGCCCGGACTCGACGGTGCTCTGGGATGAACAGCCGGCGACGGCGAGGAACAGCAGGACGGCGGCGATTCGCTTCAATGGGGCCTCGCTTGGCGATGGACTTGCACGGTTTTCTTCTTCATGCGGTTCACGACCTGGCCCGCGAGCTGGCCGCAGGCGGCGTCGATGTCGTCGCCGCGCGTCTTGCGGATGGTCGCCACGTAGCCCGCGTCGATCAGGATCTTCTGGAAGAGGTGCACGCGCTCGCGCTCGGTCTTCTCGAAGCCGGAATCGGGGAACGGGTTGAACGGGATCAGGTTGAACTTGGCCGGCACCTTCGCGGCCTTGAGGGTCCTCGCGAGCTCGCGCGCGTGGTCGGGAGCGTCGTTCACCCCCTTCAGCATCACGTACTCGAAGGTGATGAAGTCGCGCGGCGCGACCTCGAGGTAATCGCGGCAGGCGGCAAGCAGCGTCGCGATCGGATAGGCGTCGTTGACCGGCATGATGCGGCTGCGGATCGCGTCGTTGGGCGCATGCAGGCTCACCGCGAGGGCCACCGGCAGCCGTTCCTTCAGCTTGCGGATCTGCGGCACCACGCCCGAGGTCGAGAGCGTCACGCGGCGGCGCGACAGGCCGTAGGCGAAGTCATCGAGCATCACCTCCATCGCGTCGGTGACCGGCACGAAGTTGTTCAGCGGCTCGCCCATGCCCATCATCACCACGTTGGTCACCGGGCGGCGCTCGTCGCGCTCCTCGACGTCGAGCGGGACGCCGTCGGCATCCTCGCCCTTCGAGAGCCGGTAGGGCAACCCGGCGTCGGCCATCTCGGCGAGGCGGCGGTTGGCGACCCACAGCTGGCCCACGATCTCGCCCACGGCGAGGTCGCGGTTGAAGCCCTGGCGGCCGGTCGAGCAGAACTTGCAGTCGAGCGCGCAGCCCACCTGCGAGGAGACGCACAGCGTGCCGCGGTCGTCCTCGGGGATGAACACCGTCTCGATGCCGTTGCCCACGCCCACGTCGAACAGCCACTTCACCGTGCCGTCGGCGGAGCGGTGCTCGGACAGGATCGACGGCAGGCGCACCTCGGCCGTCGCCTCGAGCTTCTCGCGCAGCGACTTCGCGAGGTCCGTCATCTGCGCGAAGTCGGCCACGCCGCGCTGGTGGATCCAGCGGAACACCTGCTTCGCGCGAAACGGCTTCTCGCCCTGCTGCGCGAGCCACTCCGTGAGGCGCGGCAGGGTGAAGTCGAGGAGGTTGGTGCGCTCGGCCAACACAGACCTCAGCGCGAGTACACCTGGTGCGACGGGAAGAAGTAGGCGATCTCGACCTGCGCGGTCTCGGGCGCGTCGGAGCCGTGCACGGCGTTGGCGTCGATCGACTGCGCGAAGTCGGCGCGGATCGTGCCCGGCGCGGCTTTCTTCGGATCGGTGGCGCCCATGAGGTCGCGATTCTTCAGGATCGCATTGTCGCCTTCGAGCACCTGGATCATCACCGGGCCCGAGATCATGAATTCCACGAGGTCGTTGAAGAAGGGACGCCCGCGGTGCACGGCGTAGAAGCCTTCCGCATCCTGGCGCGACAGGTGGGCCATCCTGGCCGCAATGACCTTCAACCCCGCCTTCTCGAACCGGGCGTAGATCTGGCCAATGACGTTCTTCGCCACGGCGTCGGGTTTGATGATCGAAAGGGTGCGCTCTACCGCCATTGATGTGCTCCGCTGAAAAGTTGTATGTAGAAGCTAAATCGCTGAAAACCTTAGCTTTTCATTCTAGCACACCGGCGTCTTTCCCGCTACCCTCCAGCTCGGCTGGAACCCCTCTTTGCCCTCCGGACAGGCGTAGTCGGCGGCGATTCCCACCCCCGGGACCCACACCAGCCGGTCCTCGTGGAAGAGCAGCGGCAGCTTCTCGCGCTGCCAGATGGGGATTTCCCGCTCCTGGAGCAGGTTCTTGAGCGTGCGCGTGGGGCGGTCGACGCCGAGGCGGATGGTCTCCCCGCCGGAGCGCGGCGCGAAGTACCAGCGGCCGGCGCGGGCCGGGTCCGCGGCGATGCCCTCGCCCTTCGTGGCGTCGAAATGGATCACGCCGCGGTCGGCTCCGAGGTCCACCTCGCGCTCGCGGTGCCAGTCGACGCGCCACGGGGCTTGCGGGCTCGCGGTGGCGACCCCGAGGTCGCGCTCGATGCGCGCCGCATCCTTGTGCCGCACGATCGAGATGCCGGCGTGGTCCATGCGCACCCGCGCATCCTCGCGGGCCTCGTAGAGCTGGCGCGCGATCTCCGCCAGGCGCACCTCGCTCGGCATGGCGACGGCGTTGCGCGCGAGGAAAGCGCGCAGCACGTTGGCGCGGCGCTCGGTGGACAGACCGCGATCGAGCGGCAGCGGATCGCCGGGACGCGACGGCACGCCATCCATGGCGGCCAGCTGGTCCAGGAGATCGTTGCCGGTCGCCGCGTGCCGCGCGAAGCGCACCAGCGCCTCGCGCCATCCCGCATAGCGCTCGTCGAATCGCGGCCCCACCTCGAGGCGCAGGTAGTTGCGGTCGAAGCGCGTCGAGGCGTTGGACTCGTCCTCGATCCACTTCAGCATGCGTTCCTCGGCGTACGCCTTGAGCTGCACGCGCGAGTAGTCGAGCAGCGGCCTGAAGACCTGGCGCTGCATGCCGAGCAGCGGCCGCAGCTCCGGCATGGCGGCGATGCCCTTCAACCCCGTGCCGCGCAGCAGCTGCATGAGCACCGTCTCGGCCTGGTCGTCGAGGTGATGGGCGAGCGCGATGAAGGGCTCGGGGCGCGCGGCGAACGCGGCATAGCGCGCGGTGCGCGCGGCACCCTCGAGCCCCTCGGGCGAGGTCGCGTTGACGCGCACGTTCTCGATCGCCAGCGGCACGCCCTGGTTGGCGCACAGGCGCTCGCAGAAGCGCGTCCACGAGTCCGCATTCGGGCTGAGCCCGTGGTTCACGTGCAGCGCCGTGACCTTGTAGCCCGCGGGCACCGCGTGCTCGGCGAGGATCTCCAGCAGCACCGTGGAATCGAGCCCGCCGGACAGGCCGACGCACAGCGCCGATCCCGGCGGGATCGCGCGAGCGACACGGGCCTGGACCTCGGCCGCGATGGGGTGGATCGGTTCGGTCATAAAGAAACGCGGAACCGGGGACAGACCCCAAACCAGACAACGGCGGAAACCGGGGTCTGTCCCCGTTATTCCGCGAGCTCCTTGAACTTGCCGTAGTTCACCCAGCGCTCCTGCCGCCGCTCGAGGAGCGCGTCGGCCGACAGGTCCTGCAGGCTGCGCAGGCTCTCCTGGATCGCCTTTTTCAGGTTCTTCGCTGCTTCCGCGGGATCGCGATGCGCCCCCCCCAGCGGCTCCGGGATCACCTTGTCGATCACGCCCAGCGCCTTCAGGCGCGAGGCGGTGATGCCCAGGCTCTCGGCCGCCTCGCCCGCGTTCTCCGCGCTCTTCCAGAGGATCGCGGCGCACCCCTCGGGCGAGATCACCGAGTAGGTCGAATACTGCATCATCAGCGTCGTGTCGCCCACCGCGATGCCCAGCGCGCCCCCCGAGCCGCCCTCGCCGATCACCGACACCACGATCGGCACGCGCAGCCCCGCCATCACGTAGAGGTTCCTCCCGATCGCCTCCGACTGGCCGCGCTCTTCCGCGCCGATGCCCGGATACGCGCCCGGCGTGTCGACGAACGTGAGCAGCGGGATGCCGAACTTCTCCGCGAGCCTCATGAGGCGCAGCGCCTTGCGGTAGCCCTCGGGCCGCGGCATGCCGAAGTTTCGGTAGATCTTGTCGTTGGTGTCGCGGCCCTTCTGGTGGCCGATCACCATCACGCTCTGCCCGTTGAAGCGCGCGAGGCCGCCCACGATCGCGGGATCGTCGGCGAAGGCGCGGTCGCCGTGCATCTCCTCGAAATCGGTGCAGATCGCGTTCACGTAGTCGAGCGTGTACGGCCGCTGCGGATGGCGCGCGACCTTCGAGATCTGCCACGCGGAGAGCTTGGCGTAGATGTCCTTGGTGAGGTCGCGGCTCTTCTTCGAGAGGCGGTCGATCTCCTGGGAGATGTCCACGGCGCTGTCGTCCTGCACGAAGCGCAGCTCCTCGATCTTCTGCTCGAGCTCGGCGATGGGCTGCTCGAAATCCAGGAAGCTTGTTTTCACGGTCGCCATGATAACAATACAATCGTCGAATCCATGGGACACCGAATTTCGAAGGTCGTCACGCGCACCGGCGACGACGGCACGACCGGGCTCGCCGACGGCACCCGCGTGCCCAAGGACGCCCCGCGCGTGGCCGTGCTGGGCGACCTCGACGAGCTGAACAGCGCCATCGGCTGCGTGCTGGCGCTCGCGGTGCCGCAGCCCGTGCGGGAAGCGCTTGCCGCGGCGCAGAACGACCTCTTCGACCTCGGGGGCGAGGTGAGCATTCCGGGGCGTGCCGCGATCGCGGCGGCGCACGTCGAGCACCTGGATCGCTGCGTCGAGGCCCTCAACGCGGGACTGCCGCCGCTCAAGGAGTTCGTCCTTCCCGGCGGCGACCCGGCCGCGGCCGCGTGCCACCTCGCGCGCGCCGTGTGCCGCCGCGCGGAACGTTCGCTTGTGAGGCTCGCGCGTGCCGAATCCGTGTCGCCGACGGCGCTCCAATACGTGAACCGCCTTTCGGACCTCCTCTTCGTGGCGGCCCGCGTGATCAACCGCGCACGCGCCCGTCACGAGGCGACGTGGAGGCCGGGGCAGGCGGTGAAAAAGCCGTGAGCGACGACGCCGCCCGGCTGGCAGAGCTCCTCGCTCGCACCGCGCTCGCCGACCGCGCGGCGTTCGAGGCCCTCTACGCCGCGACGCGGGCGAAACTGTTTGCGGTCTCGCTGCGTATAGTCCGTGAGAGGCCGCTCGCGGAGGAAGCCTTGCAGGACAGTTTCGTATCCATCTGGAATCGCGCATCCGGCTACGCCCCGGCGAAGAGCGCGCCGCTCACGTGGATGACGGCGATCGTGCGCAACCGCAGCCTCGACATCGTGCGCCGGTCGCGCGAGGAGCCCGACATCGATGACACGCTTGCCGCGAACCTCGCCGACGAGGCGCCGACGCCCGATCGCGCGGTGCAGGCGCGCGTCGCGCACCACACGCTGCGCGATTGCCTCGAGGAGCTCGAGGCCGAGCAGCGCCAGTCCATCGCGCTCGCCTTCTTCCACGGCCTGACGCACTCGGAGCTCGCCGCGCACCTGCGCCGGCCGCTCGGCACCGTGAAGACCCACGTGCGACGCGGCCTGATCCGCCTGCGCGAATGCCTCGAGCGCGCGGGCGAGCTGGGCGGCAGCTGAACATGCGCAAGCTTTCGGCCGACCTCGCCCACGCCCTCGCCGCCGAGTACGTGCTCGGCACGCTGCGGGGCCGCGCGCGCGACCGCTTCGAGGCGATCGTTCGCGCCGATCCGCAGGTGGCCGGGATCGTGCATCGCTGGGAGTCCGGGCTCACGCCGCTCGCCGAACGCGTGGCGCCCGTCGAGCCGCCCGCGCGCGTGTGGGACCGGATCTCGGAGCGCGTCGGCACCACGCCGGGCGCCACGGAATTCCGGGTGAGCCTCGGATTCTGGCGCAGCTTCGGCTTGCTCGCAGGCGGCGTGGCGTCCGTGCTGCTCGCCGCGTTCCTGTACCTATCCGGCGGCGCGCGCGAGCAGCCGATGATGTTCGTCGCCGTGCTCACGGCGCCGGACGCCGCGCCGCGCATGGTGGTGTCCATGCACTCGCCGGGCATGCTGCGCGCCCGGATGGTGAAGCCGTGGACCAACGCCGAAGGCAAGAGCCTCGAGCTGTGGGCGATTCCGGAGGAAGGCGCGCCGCGGTCGCTGGGCCTGGTGGAGAACCGCATGGGCGACACGATGATGCCGATGCCGCCAGGCGACCCGCGCATGCAGGGCGCGAAGCAGCTCGCGATCAGCATGGAGCCCGCGGGCGGCTCGCCCACGAAGCGGCCCACGGGGCCGGTGGTGTGCTCGGGCGCGATCGCGCCGGTGCGGCTGAAGGCCTAGCGCGGCGTCACGCGCTTCAGGCCGTCGCACAGCTGGGCCACGCCGTCGGCGAGGCGAAGCGTCGGGCGCTGGATCAGGTCCGCGTCGACGAACACCAGGCGATCGTTCTTCACCGCGTCGAGCGTGTTGCGGTCGCGCCACCGCGCGCGGAACGCGGCCGCGTCGGGCGCGGAGCCGGCTCCGACGATCACGGGCGGATCGCGGGCGTAGAACGCTTCCCACGAGACCACGGGCGCCACGCCCGCGAGGTCCTGGAACGCGTTGGTGCCGCCACAGAACGCGAGCGCCTCGTTCATCCAGTGCGGACCGGCGATGGTCGTGAGCGGGTCGTGCCAGACCTCGAGGAACACGCGCACCGCCGGCCGGTCGAGCCTGCGAAGCGACTTGCGCAGCTTCTCGTGGAATTGCCGCAGCGGCTCCGGCGATTTCACGCCCGAGAACCTCTCGATCGTCCCGTAAAGTCGCCCCACGTCGAGGATCGAGCGCGCCTGCGCGACGAACACCGGGATGCCCAACGCCTGGAGGCGCTCGAGGTCGGCGGGGCGCATCGTGTCCTGCCACGCGAACACGAGATCCGGCTGCAGCGCCGCGACCGATTCGATCGAGATGCCGGCGGCGCTCGCCACCTGCGGCAGCTTCCTGGCCACCGGCGGGTAGTCGCTGTGCTCGCTTGCACCGACGACGCGGTCGCCCGCTCCCACCGAGAACACGAGCTCCGTCAGGAAGGGCGCCAGCGTGACGATGCGCTTCGCAGGCGCCGCGATCTCGACCTTGCGGCCGAGGTCGTCCACCTGCGAGATCGGCGCCGCCCCGGACGACAGCGACAGGGCGACGGCGAGGAACGCCAGTGCGATTCGCGGGATCAACGCAACCGGCGGCGTTTCTCGTAAGCCTCGCGCGAGACGGCGCAATCCTCGAGGAAGCGCGGCAGCTCCTCGAGCGTGAGCGCCTGGCCCGCGTCGACCAGCGCCTTGGCCGGCTCCGGATGGATGTCGGTGAGGACGAGGTTCGCGCCGGCGATGATGCCCTGGGCCGCCACGTGGAAGACGTCGTCGATGCCGTCGGGCGATTTCGCGCGGATGCCGACGGAATGCGACGGGTCCACGCACACCGGCATGCGCGTCATGCGCTTCACCACCGGCACGTGCGCGAAGTCCACGAGGTTGCGGTGCGGGTCGCCGAAATGGGTCTTCATGCCGCGCAGGCAGAAGACGATGTCGCGGTTTCCGCTCGCCGCGACGTACTCCGCCGCGAGCAGCGACTCCTGCAGCGTGATGCCGAACCCGCGCTTCAGCATGATCGGGAAGTCCCGCTGGCTGCCCACGGTTTTCAGCAGCTCGAAGTTCTGGGTGTTGCGCGTGCCGATCTGGAGCATGACGCCGCACGGGTCGCCGGTCTCCTTCAGCGCGGCGCGGATCTCGTCCAGGTGCTCGTCGCGGGTGACCTCCATCGAGATCACGCGCACGCCGTACTTGCCCGCGAGCTCGAAGACGTAGGGCAGGCACTGCTTGCCGTAGCCCTGGAATGAATACGGGCTGGTGCGCGGCTTGTACGCCCCCATGCGCGCGCACACCTGCCCCGCTTCCTGCAGCGCCTTGAACGTGCGCTCGGTGTACTCGCGCGTGTCGACGGCGTTCAAGCCCGCGACGACGTGGAAGGAGTCCTGGTCGAACGTGACGCCGCGATACTCGAAGCGGATGGACTCCTCGTTGCCGGCGCGGCGCCCGAGGATGCGGAACTCGTCTGACTTGGCCACCGTCACTCCGGGTGCACCAGCCGGCGCTTGCGCACGGCCTCGGCGAGGGTTTCGAGGAGCTTCTCGGTGTCGTCCCAGCCGAGGCACGGGTCCGTGATCGACACGCCGTGCGCGAGCGGCTGCCCCGGCACGAGGTCCTGGCGCCCGGGATTCAGGTGGCTTTCCACCATCACGCCGAAGATGCGCTCCTCGCCACCCGAAAGTTGGCCCGCGATGTCGGCCGCGACGTCCATCTGCTTCTGGTACTGCTTCGACGCGTTGGCGTGGGAGAAGTCCACCATCAGGTGCGCGGCGAGCCCGGCGGACGCAAGCTCCTTTGAGGCCGCGTCGACGCTCGCCGCGCCATAGTTGGGCGCCTTGCCGCCGCGCAGGATCACGTGGCAGTCCTCGTTGCCGACGGTCTCGAAGATCGCCGCCTGCCCGGTCTTGGTCATCCCCATGAACGCATGCGGCGCGGCCGCGGCGCGCAGCGCGTCGACCGCCACGCGGATCGAGCCGTCGGTGCCGTTCTTGAATCCCACCGGGCACGACAGGCCCGAGGCGAGCTGGCGGTGCGTCTGCGATTCCGTGGTGCGCGCGCCGATCGCGCCCCACGCGATGAGGTCCGAGATGTACTGCGGCGACAGCAAGTCCAGGAACTCCGTGCCGCACGGCAGCCCCATGCGGTTGATCTCGAGGAGGAGCTTGCGCGCCTGCCGCAGGCCCTCGTTGATGGCGAAGCTGCCGTCGAGGCGCGGATCGTTGATGAATCCCTTCCAGCCGACGGTGGTGCGCGGCTTCTCGAAGTACACGCGCATCACGATGAAAAGGTCGTGCTCGAGGCGCTGCGCGGCCGCGCGCAGCCGCGCAGCGTATTCGAGCGCCGCACCCGCGTCATGGATCGAGCAAGGACCCACGACGGCGACGAGGCGATCGTCCGCGCCGTGGAGCACGCGGTGCACGGCCTGGCGCGCATTGGTCACGGTCGCGAGCGATGCGGAATCGATCGGCAGCTCTTCGGTGAGCAGCTGCGGCGCGATGAGCGCGCGGACCGCGGATATCCTGAGATCATCCGTGCGACCCACCACGGCGACCGGTTTCTTCTCGACGGACTTCATCATTCCTCCAGGGCGACCCGGCGCTTGCGCACGCCTTCGGCCAGCGTATCCAGCAATCGTTTCGTGTCTTCCCACCCGAGGCAGGCGTCGGTGATCGACACGCCGTAGTCGAGCGGCTTGCCGGGGACCAGGTCCTGCCGCCCCGGATTGATGTGGCTCTCGACCATGACGCCCGCGATGCGGCGCTCGCCCTTCGCGAGCTGTCCGGCCACGTTCGCGCCCACGTCGAGCTGCTTCAGGTATTGCTTCGACGAGTTGGCGTGCGAGAAGTCGACCATCAGCTGCTGGCGCAGCCCCGCGGCGGCGAGGTCGCCGCACGCGGCGTCGATGCTCGCGGCGTCGTAGTTCGGGTCCTTCCCGCCGCGAAGGATCACGTGGCAGTCCTCGTTGCCGGCGGTCTTGAACACCGCGACGTGGCCGGACTTGGTGACCGAGATGAAATGGTGGCGCGAGTTCGCCGCCTTGATGGCGTCCACGGCGATGCGCACGTTGCCGTCGGTGCCGTTCTTGAAGCCCACGGGGCACGACAGGCCCGAGGCGAGCTGGCGGTGCGACTGCGATTCCGTGGTGCGCGCGCCGATGGCGCCCCAGGCGATGAGGTCCGCGATGTACTGCGGCGAGATGAGGTCGAGGAACTCGGTGCCGCACGGCACGCCGATCTCGTTGATCTCGCGCAGGAGCTTGCGCGCCAGGCGAATCCCTTCGTTCATGTCGAAGGTTTCATCCAGGTGCGGGTCGTTGATGAAGCCCTTCCAGCCCACGGTGGTGCGCGGTTTCTCGAAGTACACCCGCATCACGATCTCGAGGTCGGCCTTGAGCCGCTCGCGCTCGCCCTTGAGGCGCTTCGCGTAGTCGATCGCGGCGGCATAGTCGTGGATCGAGCACGGGCCCACCACGACGAGCAGCCGGTCGTCGGCGCCACGCAGGATGTCGTGCACGGCCTTGCGCGAGCCGAAGGTGGCCTCCTCGGACTTCTCCGTGGCGGCGAGCTCGCGCATGACCTGCATCGGGGCGAGGAGCTCGTCTCCCTGCTCGATGCGTAGGTCGTCGGTGCGGTGATGGGTCATGAAAAACAAAAAACCGCCAGTTTTGGCTGGCGGTCTCGTTTGGGATTCGTGGTTCTCGTTCTAGCTCAAATCCTCTCGACCGCCTGCGGCGTGAGATAGAGGGACCAGAAAAAGTACGCGTTCCAGCGATTCATGGCCCGATGGTAGCATGCCTCCCATGAAGCGTCTCGCATTCCTCCTCTGCGCCTCATGCCTCGCGGCCCACGCGGCCGACCCCAAGCCCGGCACTTTTTCCACCTCCCTCGACCCGGGGAAGATGCACGAAGAGTGCGCGCGCGTGGAAAAGGGCGAGAAGCGCAACTACCACTGGAAGGCCACCTCGCCCGTGGACTTCAACATCCACCGGCACGAGGGCAACGAGGTCTTCTATCCGGTGAAGCGCAGCGCCATGCGCGGCGACGGCGGCACGTTCAAGGCCGACGTCGGCGCGGACTACTGCTGGATGTGGACCGCGCGCGACAAGGCGGCGAAGCTCGAGGGCGGGATCGGTCCCTAGGCGGGAACGAACTTGAGCGCCACGCCGTTGTTGCAGTAGCGCTTGCCCGTGGGCTTCGGTCCGTCGTCGAAGACGTGGCCCTGGTGGCCCTCGCAGCGCGCGCAGTGGTACTCGGTGCGCGGCAGGATCAGGTGGAAGTCGGTCTTCGTCTCGAGCGCGCCCGGGATGTAGCTGTAGAAGCTGGGCCAGCCCGTGCCGCTCTCGTACTTCGTCTCCGACCTGAAGAGCGGCAGGTCGCAGCCGGCGCACACGAAGGTGCCCTTGCGCTTCTCGCCGTTGAGCGGGCTGGTGCCCGCACGCTCGGTGGCCTCGTGGCGCAGGACCGCGTACGACTCCGGAGGCAGCCGCTTCTTCCACTCGTCGTCGGAGAGGACGAGCTTCTGGATCTTCGCCGGGGATTGGGGATCGGCCGCGGCCGCGACGCGACTCAGCGCGAAGAGGCCCGCCATCGTGGTGAGGAAATTCCTGCGTTTCATGGTCATGCCTTTGGTACGGGGATGCCCGTCAGTCGGATTCAAGGGCCCCGGCTTACGCCGTTCCGCCGACCGTGAGCCCCTCGATGCGGATGGTGGGCTGGCCCACGCCGACCGGTACGCTCTGGCCGTCCTTCCCGCACATGCCGATGCCGGAATCGAGGCACATGTCGTTGCCGATCATCGAGACGTGCGTGAGCGCGTCCGGGCCGTTGCCGATGAGGGTCGCGCCCTTCACCGGGTAGAGGATCTTGCCGTCCTCGACCCAGTACGCCTCGGAGGCCGAGAACACGAACTTGCCGCTGGTGATGTCGACCTCGCCGCCGCCGAAGTTCACGGCGTACAGGCCGCGCTCGACGGACGCGACGATCTCCTGCGGATCCTTGTCGCCGCCCAGCATGAAGGTGTTGGTCATGCGCGGCATCGGGATGCTCGCGTACGACTCGCGCCGGCCGTTGCCGGTGACGGGCACTTTCATCAGGCGCGCGTTGAGGCGATCCTGCAGGTAGCCGCGCAGGATCCCGTCCTCGATGAGCACGCTGCGGCTCGTGGGGTTGCCCTCGTCGTCGACGGCCAGCGAGCCGCGCCGGTCGGGAATCGTGCCGTCGTCGATGACGGTCACGCCGCGAGCGGCGACGCGCTCGCCGATGCGGCCGCTGAAGGCCGACGTGCCCTTGCGGTTGAAGTCGCCCTCGAGGCCGTGGCCGATCGCCTCGTGCAGCAGGATGCCGGGCCAGCCGGGTCCGAGCACCACGGTCATCGGGCCCGCGGGGGCGGCACGCGATTCGAGGTTGACCAACGCCTGGCGCACGGCGTCGCGCGCGAGCTTCTCCAGCAGCTCGTCGGTGAAGTAGGCGTAGCCGAAACGCCCGCCCGCGCCCTGGTGTCCCTGCTCGCGGCGCCCGTCCTGCTCCGCGATGACGGTCACCGCGAGGTGCACCAGCGGACGCACATCCGCGGCGGTGCCCCCATCGGCACGCTTCACGAGCACCACGTCGTATTCGCCGGAGAGGCGGCCGATCACCTGCTTCACGCGGGGGTCGGCGGCGCGGGCGAAGCGCTCGAGGGTCTCGAGGATCTTCACCTTGCGGGCGTCGTCGAACTCGGCCACCGGGTCGATCGGCGCGTAGAGGGGTCGGCCGGCTCGCACGACCGGCGACTGCGACGCCCCGTTGCCCCCGTCCGCGGCGATTGCGCGGGTCACGCGGGCGGCGGAATCGAGCGCCGTCGGGTTGATGTCGTCGGAGTAGGCGAAGGCGGTCTTCTCGCCGGACACGACCCGGACGCCCACGCCCTGGTCGATCGAGAAGCTGCCCGACTTGACCTCGCCCTCCTCCAGCGTCCAGCCCTCCGAGCGGTTGTACTGGAAGTAGAGGTCGGCGTCGTCCACCTTGTGGGCGAGGATCGTCCCGAATACGCGCTCGGTCGCCGGGGCGTCGATTCCGAAGGGGGTGAGCAGGGTCGCCTGGGCGATGTCGAGGCTGGTGGGTTCTGCTTTGGTCACTATCTGGGGCCGATCTGCGATTATCTTCGGTTATCTGCGGGCATCAGCGGTGAGTCACCACTGACGTACGGTCTTGTGGGTCAAGGCCGGGAGGCTGCGTCGAATCTTAGCTTGGTAGGTGGGGTTCACCCCGGCGACGACAACCCCCGAACCGCGGGGCAAACGGTCCAGCACGACCCCCCACGGGTCCACGATCATCGTATGACCGTGGGTTTCGCGACCGTTCACGTGGTAGCCGCCCTGGGCGGGCGCGATCACATAGGCCAGGTTCTCGATGGCGCGGGCCCGGATGAGCGTGTCCCAGTGGGCCTTGCCGGTAGTCTCGGTGAAGGCCGAGGGCACCATGATCAGGTCGACGTCGCCCATGGCGCGGTAGAGCTCGGGGAAACGCAGGTCGTAGCAGACCGAGATGCCGATCTTCCCGTAGGGCGAGTCCACCACGCACACGCCCTTGCCCGGCTCGATGGTGCGCTCCTCGCTGTACTTCTCCTGCCCCATCTCGAAGCCGAAGAGGTGGACCTTGTCGTAGCGCGCCACGCGCTCGCCCGCCTGGTTGTAGACCAGGCACGAGTTGCGCACCTTGTCGGAGGTGCTCGCCTCCAGGGGCACGGAGCCCCCGACGATCCAGATCTTGTTGCGCCGCGCCTGCTCGGAAAGGAAGGCCTGGATCGGGCCCTCGCCCTCGCGCTCGCGCACGGCGACCTTGTCGGTTTCCTTCATGCCCATGATGGCGAAGTACTCGGGCAGCGCCACGATGCGGGCACCGGTGGCGGCGGCGAGCTCGATGAGGCGGCCGGCTTCCTGCAGGTTCGCCGTCACGTGCGGCCCCGAGGCCATCTGGATCGCGGCCACGCGGAACATCGACTGCGTCGAGGACATCGTCTCTCGCAGCGCGTCGGGCGTTGCGGACGAATTGCGGGTGATGATCATTTCGGCGCTTCGGCGTTGGACGCGGCCTTGGGCGTCGCGGCCGCAGCGGGCGGGGGCGCAGCCGGTGGCGGTGGCGCGGACAGTCGCGAGACCACCGGATTATCCCATGTCCCCGTGACCGAATACTCGTAGGCCACCGCCTTGCCGAGCGGGTTGTTGAGCACCTTGGAGAGGAGGAGCGTCGACAGGCCCAGCACCGGCGTGCCGAGGACGGTCGCCGCGATCGCGGCGCTCTCGCCCATCTCCGGCACGACCTTGAGCGTGAGCGCCTGCGACTCCTGCGGCAGCGACACCTCGCCCGCGAGGCTCACGAACGCGGAGCCCCCGCTGATCTGGAAGTTGTCGGTGAGCAGGATCCCGCGCGCGACCTTGATGTCGCCCTCGATCTTCTCGAAGGCGAATCCCTCGCTGAACACGTCGCTGAAGTCGAAGCTCGCGCGCCGCGGCAGCGACTGCAGCGAGAGCAGGCCCAGGAGCTTGCCCGCGCCGGGCTCGAGCTTCGCGAACTGCCCGCGCGCCGCTCCCACCTTGAACGAGCCCGAAAGGATCGAGGTCGAGAACTCGTGCGGCTGGCCCGGCCAGGCGAGCGTGCCCTCGAGGTGGCCCGAGCCGCGCTTCATGTAGTCGCCCACGCCGAACACGTTGAAGAGCGCGTTGAGGCTGTCCGACTCGAGGCGAATGTCGAGCGTGGTGAGCGAGCCTGCGCCGGTGCGCCGCCAGCCGCCCGACGAGTGGAACTTCGAGTGCGGGCCCGAGAAATCGAGCGCGTCGATGCGCCACTCGTCGCCGGCCTGCTGCGCGCGTAGCTCCAGCTTGCCGAGGTTGCGGCCGCGGAAGTCGAACCGCTCCGAGATCACGTCGAGCGCGGGCAAGTCGGCATTCGACGACGGCTGGGCGGGCGCCGTGCCCGCTTTCGCGGCCTCGGGAATGCTCAGGCGCGACAGGCGCGCCAGCACGCGCCCGCGGCCCTGCGGGTTCCACTGCACCGCGCCCGCGATGAGCGGGCTCTCGACGTTGCCGCTCCACTCGTTGTCGCGGCGCTCCAGCTCGACCGACACCTTCTGGAATTCCCTGGAGAGATACCGCACGCGCCCCATGTCGAGGTCGATGCCGCGCAGCTCGATGCCCGCGGGTTGCGGCGCCGGCGCATCCGCATCCGTCGCCTCGATCTTCGGCTGCGCGAAGACCTCGAGCCACGCGTCCACGTCGAGGCTCGGCACCTCGCCATAGAGCCACAGCCCGTCCTTCGGCACCTCGTCGGTCACCGGCGATCCCATCTTGAGCGCGACCTGCCAGCGCTCCGCGCCGCCGGGCGCGAGGCGCGTCGAGCGCCAGTGGATGCCGCCTTCGAGGGAAGCCGTGGCCACCTCGTTCTCCGCGCCCGGCCGCTCGAGGCGGATCGTCACCGGGCGCGGCGTGCCCGCGGCCTTCGCGCCGGGCTCGGGCAGCGACGAAGCGATGCCCGCGAGGTCCGAGGTCACGGCGACCTCGGTGCCCTGCGCGCCCGAGAACACGCGCGCCTTCCACGTGGTCTCGCCGCTCAGGCGCCGTGCGATGGGCTGCGGGATGTACGCCGCGAGATTCGGCGCGTCGATGGCGCCCTCGATCGCGGTGAGCACGCGGCCGTCGGGCTCGTTCGAGAGCCTGAGCGTCGCCGGCTTTCCGAACATGTTGCCAGCGAGCCCCGGCGCGCTCACGCCCTTCTCGGTGAAGTTGAGCTGGCCCTTGATGTCGCGCATCTGCAGCGTTCGCGCCACGCTCGCCGTGGCGCCGTTGAACGTGTACTCGCCGGTGACGCGCACCGGATCGGCGACGCCGCCCAGTTGGTAGCG
>Ga0105242_10001314_pt1 | contig 19647 bp, 23 predicted proteins | sample KBSM24metaG_FD_81521 | JGI IMG/M metagenome (GOLD analysis project Ga0105242, IMG submission 81521) | Miscanthus rhizosphere microbial communities from Kellogg Biological Station, Michigan, USA - KBS M2-4 metaG | ecosystem: Host-associated > Plants > Roots > Rhizosphere > Soil | place... | reverse complement strand
GGACCGCGACTTCAACAACAAGTTCTCGCACGGCCGCGGCACCGGCAACGTCGGTGACTCCGGCGTAGCCGGCTTCCAGCGCCAGATGAACCTCGACGCCACAGGCTGGATCGGCAAGAAGACGTTCAACACGCTCGCGTCCGCAAGAGTTCCAGCCGGTCGCCCACACGAGGGCGAGATGGCGATGACCCCCAACAGCGTGAACCTGCTGATGGAGGCCTTCACGATCTACGGTGGCCTGGCCGAACAGCCCCCGCCCCCCGTCAGCGACGACCGTACCCAGCGCCAGCGCGTGCTCGACCTCGCGAAGGGCTGGCTCGGCTATGTCGAGAGCGGCAACAACGACACCATCTTCGGCGACTGGTACGGCATGAACCACCAGCCCTGGTGCGCCATGTTCGTCACCTACATCTACGAGGTGCAAGCGGGTGGCTCCCCCAGCTTCGCGCGCGGCGCAGCCTACAGCTACTGTCCGTATATCCTGCACGACGCGCAGAACCAACGCAATGGCCTCAGCGTCACGAAGTCCCCCATACCAGGCGACGTAGTTCTCTTCGACTGGCAGTTCGACGGCGTGCCCGACCATGTGGGATTCTTCGAAGAGGGAACCTCATCCTCGTTCCGCGCCATCGAGGGCAACACGTCCTCAAGCGACTACAGCAACGGCGGCATGGTCATGCGCCAGTCCCGCTCCTCGTCGCAGGCCAGGATCACCTTCGTGAGGGTCCATGAATGATTCCACTCACACTCGCAGGAGGCGACTGGCTGATCGCGTTCGGGGCGATTCTCTCGGGCATAGGTGGCTTCTTGGTCGGCCTAGCCGCGCTGCGCATGGCGCAGACAGGCAAGAAACAACTCCCACAGGAGGCACCACATGAAGCGCCCGAGCACAGCGACCCTGGTGATGACGGGGGGCCTGGGCCTAGCAGCGCTTAGCGGCGGGCTAGGCGCCTACGCCATCGGTAGCAGCACCGCCGCAGAACCGACGACGACCACCACCATCACCCTCACCGACGGCAGTCCCGGTCCTCCCGGTCCTGCTGGGCCGGCCGGGCCGAAGGGAGAACCAGGCGCTGGTGGGCCCGAAGATTGTCCCACAGGCTCAGTGTTCGGGGAGCTCGTCATCAACCATCCCGGTGGCCATGTGACCATCTGGACCTGCATCAAGAGCGAGTGAGAGGAGCGTAATATGCCTCGTGTACGCAGAGGACCGAACGGCCCGCGCCGCAGCACAGCCGGCAAGAAGGGCACCAACAAGCGCACCCCGAAGGGTGGCGCCGGCGTGAGCGGCAAGAGCCACAACAAGCAGCTCCTGCCCCGCACCAAGGGCACGTACCGTTAGCCATGGCCACCAACGACAACACCAAGACCGCGGCGTACGAGAACTACCCCAACAACCCACTCACGCAGGTGAACGGCACGCAGAGCCTGCTCGGCGGTGGCACCATCATGGTCCGCACGGCTGAGTGCTCGTGGATGGACAAGATGATGCTCGAGGCGGTCATGGTGACCGATGGCGCGGCGGACCTGGCTGTCGCTGTCTGGCCTGTGGCAGCAGACGGCACGCCCATCAACAACCCGCTAGTCCCGCTTCCGACTTCGGGGCCGACGCTTGTCGGTGGATCGGTCTACTTCACGGGTGAGTACGATGTGACGGCGCAGGACCGCGTGCAGATCCGCATCACCAACAACGACCCTGTGGCGCGTCAGCTGACATACAGCGCCAAGATGCTCTAACGCGCGATGGCCATTCAGCAAATCCACCTCCCGTACAAGCCGAACCCTAAGCAGGGTCAGTTCCACGGCATGCCAGGCAAATACCGTGGCTTCTGTGGTGGGTGGGGTAACGGCAAGACTACAGGTGGATGCGCTGAGTTCTTCATTCTCCTCATGGAGTATCCCGGCACCAATGCCATCATCGGCCGCAAGACGCGACCCGAGCTCCGCACGACGACGTGGGACATGCTCGTGCGTGGTGATACGCAGGAGAACGGGTGGCGGGGCATTCCGAAGGAGGTCATTAAGACCTACAACAAATCGGACCTCTTCATCGAGCTGCAGAACGGGAGCATGATTCATGGATTGCCTCTGGACGATCCTAAGAAGCTTGAGAACTACAACCTCGGACTATACCTGGTGGATCAGGGAGAAGAGGTCGAGGAGGAGTTCTTCATCAAGCTCCAGGGTCGTCTTCGTCAGCACGCCTCGCCCAGACAGGGTCTCTGGCTGTTCAATCCCGACGGTCACAACTGGCTGTGGCGGCGCTTCATCGACCCGAACAGGAACGTCCGCTGGAAGGAGTTGTTCAAGGTCGTCGAGGCGACTCCGTTCGACAACCCCAACCTGCCGACGGATTACCTAGAGCAGTTCGATTCGCTTCCCAAGCACTGGTACGACCGCTACGTCATGGGGTCGCACGAGGTCTTCGTCGGTCAGATCTTCGTCGACTACGATCCGGACGTGCATGTGATAGAGCCCTTCTACATCCCGGGGGATTGGGAGCGGTGGATGTGCATCGACCCCGGTATCGGTCATCATGGCGCCGCGTCCTGGTTCGCGCGGGACTACGACAACAACGTCTACTACTATCGGGAGATCGTTGAGCAGGGCCAGCCGATTGATTGGTGGGCCGACGCGATCACGACCGCTGAGGCAGCCGAGGACTACGGTGGGCCGGAGGAGGAGATCTTCGTGCGGCTGATCGGCCCCGAGTCCGGCCAGCGCGCGCAGACCGACGGTCGCACCGTGTACGGCGTCTACACCGAGGAGGGCATTGATGACCTGGAGATGGCGGATAAGGACCCGACGGCGCGCATCAACCGCATCACCAGCCGGCTACGACCTACAGTGGGGCATGAAAACCCCACGGGAGCGCCGCAGATCGAGTGCTTCGATCACCAGGGTAACGTCACCGGGATGGGTGCGCCGTCTCTTTACTTCTTCAATCACCTGACCTATACCAACGAGCACTTCCCGCAGTACAGATGGCGCCCCTCTCGCCCGACGTTCACCGACGAGGACGCGCCCGAGAAGCCGCGTAAGAAGAATGACCACACGGTGGACAACACTGGCCATGTCTTGGTCAGTATCGGTGACTCTGCTCCGGAGGTCCCCGATAACTCTAAGCCGATCAATCCCGAGGACAAGTGGGTGCACGACCACTTCGAGCAGGAGATGGCTGAAGCCATCGCTCGAACGACCGGTAACGCCTGGCGCCCGGGCAAACCCCAACGAGAGGCAGCGTAACCATGCACCTGATCGAAACTACTCCTATGCCTTGCATGATCTGTGGTCAGGGCAACACGCCGACCAACGACGGATCGCCTCGGCGCTTCCTCGACCTGGAGCGCGACACCTTCTGGGACGACCCAGCGATCCTGTGCGAGGACTGCTGTCTGCGCATCGCGGGTCTGTTCGGCACGCCCAGTCCGGAGGAGGTGCAGGACGCACGCAGAGCAGTCCGTGAGCTCAAGACCGAGAATCACGAGCTCCGTACGCAGCTGGACCGCACGAAGGTCCGAGCGCGCCGGCTGGGCATCCAGCTGCTCGACGACGAGACCACAGAGGAGACCACCGCTTCGGTGGCTGTGTGATGTCAGATCTTGCGATAATCTCCGCCTTGTCGGTGACGTGTTTACTTGTCGCGCTCGTATTCGTCACCGTCACTTTCCGTCAAGCGCTCCGAGATTTGTCTCGCGTGATCGTTTCGCAGTCACGACGACACGACGAGCAGATGAGCGCTCTCCTCGACCGCTTCCAAGCCATTCGCTGGGAGGACCTTGCTGCCATGAGGTCACTGAAGGACACCACAGACGAGGGTGGATTCTTCACGCCGGAGGACCAACGTGCCGAAGGCGAGGTGCAGGTGGAGGAGCCACAGCGTTGGGGGCCCATGAGCCGCTTGCGTCGTGAGCAGGACTTGAGCGATGCGGAGACCGAGCTGCTCAAGGAGGACTTTCCCGATGACTATCCCGCCCGTGAGGAGGCAGAAATCGAGGTTAGGCCATGAGAGTAGGCGAGGCCCGTACTGAACAGGAGCTGGTGATTGCGCTCGAGAGCGAGCGTACCACCCGCCTGGACAAGCGTCGAGGCTACGAGACAGTGTGGTGGAACAACATCGCTCTGGTCTCAGGCGATCACTACGCGCACTGGAACCCCACCGTGAGCAAGTTCGAGGAGCGGGACTGGAACTGGGACACCAACAGCGGTGATAAGAAGCCTCGCCTGGTCGTCAACCACGCACTGACTGTGGGTAGGACGGAGCTGTCGAAGCTCACCAAGAGCCGTCCGATCATGGAAATCGTGGCCAACTCCAACGAGCAGACGGATATCGCCGCTACGAAGGTGGGATCGGCTGCGCTGGACTACGCCGAATGGAAGTTCGGCCTGCCCAAGCTGCGCCGCAACGCCCTGTGGTGGACGATCCAGACTGGGTTGGGCTCCATCTTCGTCGGGTACGACCCCCTCGATGACCGGCCCGGGAAGGTTAGCTACACAATCGACCCAGAGTCGGGCGAGGCGACGTTCAACAGCGTCCGCATTGCCGAGCTGGAGCAGATGCTGGACGCGGGTACGCTAGATAAGCTGGTCAAGGAGGACTTCCCCCTGGGCGAGTTGGACCTCAAGGTCTACAGCCCGTTCCAGCTGTTGCCCGATCAGCTCTCGACGGACTTCACGGAGCTCAACGACCTCATCACGTCGGATGCTGTGGACATTGACATAGTCAAGGGGATCTATGGCAAGGCCGCGAACAAACTGAATCCCGATACCAACCTCACGTTGGGCACTATGGAGGCTCGCATGATGGCGCGGGCCGGCGTTCCTGGTGCAGCGGGTGCTATGCAGCAGTCGATCGACAACGGGGTGCAGGTGCATACCTGGTGGCTGCCGCCCAACATCTATCGCGGCAATGCCTTCCTGCGCGATGGGGTCATGATGCGCTGGTCAAACGCCAACCAGGTGCTCGACTTCGTCAAGGGGTTCCCGTATCAGGACAACCGCATTCCGCACGTCTTCTTCCAGCACATTCCAACCTCCGTCACGATCTGGCCGGACTGCGTGATGAGCCATATCCGAGGGCCGAACCTGGAGATCGACAAGACCATCAGTCAGCTCATCGAGAACAAGGACTACATGGGCAATCCCATGTGGCTCATCGCTACCCAACACAAGATCCGGGGGGAAATCAAGAATGTCGCAGGAGGAATCGTACGGTACCGCCACGTCCCCAATATTCCTCCTCCTGCGCCCGTGCCAGGTCTGCAGATGCCCTCTCAGATCGAGAACCTCCTCGCAGGACTACGTGACCAGATCATGGATATCTCTGGGCAGTCCGAAGCAACTCGAGGTCGTGTGCCCAGCGGGGTACGTTCTGGCGTGGCCGTCGCCTACCTCCAGGAGGAGGACGACACCAAAATCGCACCCACTGTGGCGACGATGGAAGAGGCGATTGCGCTCATGGGGTCCATGGTGCTCGAGCGATTCGCCCAGTTCTACAGCTTCCCACGAATCCTGCGCTTCTATCGCCGCGACGGATCGTTCGACGTGCGGAAGTTCAAGGGCGCGGACCTGAAGAACAACACCGACGTGATCTGCCAGGCAGGCAGCGCGATGCCGAAGATGAAGGCCGCGCGCCAGCAGTACGCCCTGGAGCTCGCTACGCTCGGTCTCATCAAGGACCCGAAGAAGCTCATGGAGATGCTCGAGTTGGGTCAAGGTGAACCGGACGATGAGGACAAGTCCATCGCGCAGGCCGAGCGCGAGAACAACATGATGCTCTACGGTGTGTGGCGGGCACAGACGGAGCTCACGCCCGAGGGCCAGGATATCGCCGACAGTGCGCGCTTCGACCGCCTGCATGCCGCGATCCCGGTCAAGCAGTGGCATAACCACGAGGTCCACATTGCCCGCCACACGAGCATCATGATGGACGAAGAGTTTGACGAACTGGCCATCGCGAAACCTGAGGTGGTCCAGCTGTTCGACCAACACATCGCTCTCCATCAGCAGGAGATTCAGAAGGCGCAGCAGGCACAGGCGCAGATGCTGATGGCGGCGAAGGGTGCACCGGATGGCCCGCCCACACCGGCAGGAGGTGATGACGCAGCACAGATGGCAGCAGCCAACGGTGGCCAAGCCACCAACATGGTACAGGCAGATGTAGCCATGCCGACCGCAGGACCGAACGTCAAGGCTACTGCAAGGCAAATCCGACCTCAGTAAGGAGTCGAGATGACAGACAAGGACCTCGACGATCAGATCGAGGAGAAGAAGGCCGAAATCAAGAAGAAGAAGGCCAAGATCGCCACCGACCGCGTGCTCGACCCCATGATCGTCGACCCCGACGCCGAGCAGCAGGAGCGCTTCGCTGGCACCACCAGCGACGCCTCCACTCACGTCGAGGGTACCGCGGCGAGCGAGGTACCGCCCGATCCGGCTAGCTACCCCGACAAGGCCAGCGACGCCGAGGACTACGACTTCCCGCCCGGCGGCGATACGGACATCGCCACCAGGGAGGGACGCACGGGCGTCGGACCTGCTGCCGACGAGGTCATGCCTCGCCCGACGGTGGAGGACTGGGTCGTGCTCGAGGGAGCCGACGCAGCTGTGCCGGACGCGCTCGACGGGCGCCGGGCGGTCATCCTCGGCATCGAACCGGACCAGGAGTTCTACACCGCCGAGGAGATCGCAACTGTGGTGTTGACCGTCCGCACCAGGGACGACTACAGCGCCACGCTCGCGATCCCGTGGACAGGCGTCAAGGAGATCCAGCGGGGCGGCAAGAGCCCCATGCGGGTCTAAGCGACGTGGACCTCCATAACGTCAACGACATGCTGGCCGAAATCGAGGGCATGGGAGTCGACACCGAGTTCGGCACGCTGGTGCGTATGGAGGACGTAAGGAGGCTGATGCAGGCAAGACAACAGCACGAGCAGGAGCAACCGGAGGCTCCTCAGTACAAGACCTGGCAACAGGCGAGAGCAGCGGCGAAGGAGTACCTCAACGAGGTCACGCCGCCGCCTGCACCACAGCTGGGTCGTGCAGTTCCGGCGTTCGTATCCCCATCCGCCGTCGAGGGCGTTTAAGCGTAGGGAGGAAGAATGTCAGGCATGGCAAACGAGATGGCGCAGCGCATGGCCGCAGACGGTATCACCACAGGTGACACTGTGGTAGGTACCGGTGCGGAGCGCGTCACGACACCGGCGCAGGAGCCGGGTGGAGTACCGGGCAACACAGGAGCGAACGTGCCACCGCCCGCGGGGGCGTCAAACACCGACACCGGCACGCAGGGGGGACCCCCTGACGCTATCCCCTATGCCCGTTTCAAGGAGGTAAACGACCGGCTCGCAGGTCTTCGTGGGTATGAGGACCTCGCGAACTACGGTTATGACGCTGACTCCTTGCGTCGGCTCGCCAGTTTCGAGCAGCAGTACCAGGCGGATCCAATCGGAGTATGGCGGTCGATGGCTGTTAACCTCGACTTGCCGCAGGAGGTACAGGATGCCATCGCTCGCTTCGGCGATGCTGGCACTCCTCCTCCTGGACCGGCGGGGGGTCAAACCAACGGCCCCGACCCGAACGCTCCGGCCGTCCCGCCAGACGTACAGAGGCGGCTCGAGTACGTGGACCAGATGATGGCTCGCGACGAGCAGTCCGCTCGCGAGGCAACGCTGGATCGCGTAGTGGCGGAATGGGACAAGATGGACACGACGGACGGTGTCACTACCCCCAAGCGAACCCAGCTGACCTACATCGCAGCTATGGCCCAACGGCAGCAGGACGGCAGGCCCGTCTACGGCACCGTCGAGGGTCTGGCGCAGGCGGCAAGGGCAGCGCGCATGGAGGATCGTGACCTCGACCTGGGATCGCTTGTCCAACCAGGGAACGTAAATAGGGGCGCACCTCCAGTGTTGCCCGGTAGTCTACCCACTCCTGCAGGACCCGTGAAGTTCAACTCCCTGCGCGAGGCGTCACAAGCTGCCGAGGCTGACATGCTGGCGGGCCGGCTCTCCCCGCTGACAGAGTAGAAAGGAAGGACTGATGCAGAGCACAACCCAGGCGGACGCAATCCTGCAGAACTACTACCTCCCTGTGGTCAGGGAGATGGTGAACCAGAAGGCGATCCTCCTCTTCGGGTACAGCCCCGCGGAACTCTCCGCTGGCGCTGGCACCTACAACGCCGCGAACGGCGAGACCATCTCGTACAGCGGCATCTCCCGCGACGCCGACCAGGTGGAGTTCGCGGGCCGCAAGTGGGTCATCGCGTTGCACACCAGCCGCAACGAGTCGGGCACCGCACGCGCCGAGGGTGGCACGTTGCCGCCTCCGGGGCAGCAGGGGTGGAACGATATCGAGGACTCCATCAAGAAGCTCTACAAGCAGATCTACATCACGGGCTTCTCGATGGAGGTCACCGAGCGTTCCGTCGGTTCGTACCTGCGCCTGCTCGAGGCGGAGACCACCGGCGCCGTGAACGACCTCCGCAAGGACATGAACCGCCAGGCCTACGGCGACGGTACGGGCGCGCTGGCGAACATCACCGCGGACGGCGTCAACACGTTCACGGTGGACAACCTGCAGTACCTGCGGGTCGGCATGTTCATCGACCTCGTGAACTCTGCGACGGACGCGCTCCTGGCGACCAACGTGCAGATCACGGCGATCAACAGCACCACGCGTGTCGTGACCTACAACGGCGCCGACGTCGCCGCTGTGCCGGGTACGCACGTCCCTGTGGTGCAGGGGAACTGGAAGCTGGAGATCAACGGCCTGCGCAAGATCACCCGCAGCGACCTGACCCAGAACTTCACCCTGCACAACATCAACTCGAGCGTCGCCGGCAACGAGTGGTGGAAGGCGAAGCAGTCCGACGGTGGCAACGTCACCTTCGACGAGGATCAGGGCCAGCTCATGCTCGACCGGATCGGCGCGGAGGGCTGGGAGACCGAGCTCATCCTCACGACCCGCGGTGTTCGCCGGCGCTACGTGAACACGCTCAAGTCGGGCAAGCGGTGGAACGACGCCAACGCGCTGACCATGCACGGCGGCTTCAAGTACATCGACTTCAACGGCATGCCGCTCGTCTTCGACGACGACTGCCCGAAGCAGCACATGTTCTTCATCCGCCCGCAGGACTACCTGTGGGTCAACCTCAACGGCAACGACTTCCGCTGGATGAACCGCGATGGTGCCATCCTGCGCAAGGTCGAGAACCCCGACCAGGACGCCTACAAGGGGACCCTGTACAAGTACGCCGACCTCGGCGTCCACAACAGGAAGACCCAGGGCGTCATCTACAACCTGGCCGACGACATTCCGTAGGCCCTCTCTTCCCCCTTGGACCACGGAACGAAGGAGGCGGACGATGGAACTGCATGCTGTCAAAGCGTGGTATGACCACAGATACGGAATGGTCACGCTGGAGGACGACGTGCTCTCCATCGTCCGCCAAGTTCGTGAGAGGTACGGCACCAAGGTAAGCGTCGAGCTCGACGAGAACCAGGGCGTGTACCACTTCGTCGAGCACGGGGAGGACCATACGGATCGCCTGATCTTCAGCACGTCCGAACTCGATCATCGAGCACTCGAGCGTTTGCTGCGAAGTGACAGTCACAGTCGCACGTATCAAGATCCGTACGACGCCGCTGAACGCTCACAAGACGAGCTCAACGCTGAAAAGGATCGCGTGTTCGGCGAGAAGGTTCAAGAGGTGGGTGAGGAGCTAGCGCATGCTCTCCGCAAGGAGGGCATGGCTCCTTACTTCCCCACACCGGTAGCTATCCCAAAGGGGATCGACGATGCCTGACACACAGGGCAAGTACAACCTCGGTGACTTCGTCCAGGACCTCAATCAGCGCGGGTTCGATGGCTTCCGGCCCGAGGAGCTACGCCGCCTGGTCAACCGAGCGTACTTCGCAGTAGCCAAGAAGAGCCGGTGGGAATGGGAGCGGGTGCAAGGGACCTACTCCCTCGCGCCTGGTACGAACACCATTAGCTTCGGCGGACCCAACGATACGCTCCCGACATTCCGCTCGCTCGACCGCCTCTACCTCACGAAGTCGGGTACGAACAGTACGGGCAAGCTCGGGCCTGCTAAGGAGGACGACTTCTATCAGAACTGGCTCGCTGCCGATCCTGCGGACAAGTCGGTTCAGAATGTGCCATCCCAGTACTTCGTGTTCGACGGCAAGATCTACGTCATCGCTCCACCGAACAGCAACTGCACTTTCGCCATCCACTACTACCAGTGGCCCATCGCGCTGCAGGCCGACACCGATATGCCGATCACGCCGCAGCACCTCGACGAGGCCATCATCGACGCAGCAAGACAACGCGCCCACACACGCGCGAACGAGCCGAACCTCGCCGTCAGCGCCCGCAGCGACCTCGAGGAGGCGTTCGACGACATGCGGGACCAGGAGGAAGAGGACATGCACGAGCTACAGGAGCGGGTCACGCCGGATCGGTCATGGCTGTAGACCTTCCCTACAAGCGAGACCACGTGTACGCCTGGATGGTCGAGTTCTTCGGTCAGTCCGAGAACGACAGCCTACGCGACTTCCTGGCTGGTAAGCTAGGCAACGATGCGGACATGATCGTTCGAGGTCGGCCGCTCATCGACAGGCTCATGGACGATACCGGTACCTACGTGATGGACTTCAGAAATGCCAACGCCAGCTAACCTGCAGACGGTCACAGTCCGCACTCAGGGGTTTGTCGGTGGCGCGAATATCCGCGACGCCATCAACCTCTTGGGCGCAAACGAGGCCAGGCCACTCGAGAACATGGTCCTCGACGAGCGGGGCGGGGCACAGAAGCGTCGTGGCTGTAATGCGCTGCTTGGCTACTTCGGACCGCCGACGGCTAGGGTGCTATCCATGTATACCTTCATGCGCGGCATGGGGGTTACACCACAGATATTGATCCACACCACAGAGGGCAAGCTGTATGTCACCAGCGACCCACACGCAAACCCCGTGTCATGGACGGAGATCGCTTTGGGGCTCTCCACCACCTCGCCCATGAGCTTTGAGACATTCAAGAAGAAGTGCTACATGAGCAACGGGGTCGATCCCTACTGCGCGTGGGACGGTGCTGCGTACACCACGTTCCCGTCCGCGCCGAGAGGTCGCTTCCTTCGTCTGTGGTCTGAGCGCATGTGGATCAGTGGGGTTACGGGGGAGAACGACCGCATCTACGCCTCCGACGAGAATCTGCCCGAGGTCTTCACCATCAGCAACTGGGTCGATATTGCGGCGGGTGACGGCGATCATGTGCGCGCCCTCGCCAACGATGGTCAGTTCCTCGTCGTCGCCAAGCGAGAACGGACCTGGACGATCTACGACCCTGTGGAGTTCTTCAATCGCCTGGTCGATCCCGAGAAGGGCTTCGAGAGCCACTTCGCATGTACCTCGTTCGAGGGCTCGCTCTACTTCCTCAGCCGTCGGGGTATCTGCCAGTACATGGGGGATGCACCGTCGGTGATGATCTCCGAGCGCATCGAGCCTGCGTTCATCGAGCCCTTCATCGAGCTGACGCAGATCAACAAGGCCACAGCGTACACCTTCCTCAATCGAGTCGGCTTCGTCGTCCCAGAGTCAGGCGAGACCCGTAACAGCCTCGTGATCGAGTACTACCCGAAGCTGGCTGGCGTCACGCAGACAGGGACACGCTCGATTGGCCCCTTCACCTTCCACCGTATGCCCGTGCAGTGCTTCGCGCGGTGGCGATACGGCTCCTACGATCGCCTCTACGCGGCCCACAACCAAGCAGCGAAGATGCTTGAGTGCTTCGCACCTGTGGGTACGGATGATGGTGTCCCCTTCCAGGCCATGCTGCAGACGGCGTGGTTCGACTTCGGCAATCCCACTCACACGAAGTACCTGCGTGAGATGCGCTTCCTCTGTGGTGGCCGCTTCGACGTGCTGATCTTCAGAGACTTCGAGGAGGGCATCTACCGTAACCTAAACGTGGATGCGAGAGGGATTCAGGACGACTGGGATATCTCAGAGGTCTGGGGCGAGGACGATTGGGGCAAGGAGGACCCAGTTCGAGACATTCTTAGGACCAACATCGACGCCTATGCGCGGTGGTTCAGCTTCAGATTCCAGGACTCCTTCGAGACAGACACCAACTTCCAGACCTTCTGGATCGGCTCGCGTGACCGCGACCTCGCTGTGGGTGAGTGGGCGATCTACGGTGTGGTCGCGGAGGCATCGGTGTTGGGAAAGAGGTCATAGTGCCGCAGTTCAGCGTAATCAATCCCCAGGCCATGGTGAACGGTGAGCCGGAGGACGTCTCTGTGGTCAGAGCCAACTTCGAGGCAATCTCGCAGGTGCTTGCTAGCCTCGACGATTCCAATATCGCCGCTGGCGCTAACATTCAGCTCTCGAAGATCGCGTTGGGTGCTTTCAGCATGGCGGGAGGCAACTTCATCGCACCGGGCGTAGTCCAGGCAGGTGGTCGTGTCAGCGGCTCTCGTCTCGCGGGGCGTCAGGGAGCAAACCTCCAAGCCACCAACGGTCACCTCGTGATCACCAACGGCCTCCACCTCATCACTACCAACCCCGGCAATCCCCCTATCAGCTACCTCGACCTCGACACTGGCAGCTCCGAACCGCCCGACGGTGATATCGTTATCCTCGTCAATCGTACAGGCCTCGTCCTCCAGTACGACCTCCTCGGCAACCTCATGTTCGCTCCACCAGGTGGTGGCACTTACCCACATGCTGTTAATGCCACACGCGGCTTCATCTACATCCTCAGCGAGAACAAGTGGCAGATGCTCCTCAATGCCTAGCGAGCCCATTCAGTTCCCCTTCACCCCGAGGTACAACGACGAGAACTCGGCGCTAGTCGTCCAGCGCAACCTCGAGTATCTCCGAGACCGTATCGCGGAGATGATGAACGGGAACGGCAATGGCGGTTCAGGCACGTCTGCTGAGGAGGTGTGGGAGGGGCCCGAAGCACCGGCCCCACGCGCTGACTACACGGTCTGGATTGATACCGATGCGCCTGACCCGGGCACAGCGATCACTGGCCCTCAGGGTCCTCCCGGCCCGACCGGCCCTCAGGGTCCTCAGGGCATTCCCGGTCCGACGGGAGCGCAGGGTCCGAAGGGTGATACAGGTGCACAAGGTCCGCAGGGCGTCAAGGGGGATACAGGCGCGACTGGGTTACAGGGCCCCCAGGGCGCGACAGGTCCCCCTGGCCCAGCGGGTGCAGACTCGACAGTGCCCGGTCCTCCTGGCGCTACGGGCCCTGTTGGTGCGACTGGCCCCGCAGGCCCACAAGGTCTTAAGGGTGATACGGGTGCAACCGGTGCACAAGGTCCTAAGGGTGACCCGGGTACGCCTGGTACAGCTGGCGCGCAAGGACCCGCCGGTCCGACGGGACCCGCCGGTGCAGACAGCACAGTGCCAGGCCCTCCGGGTGCTACCGGTCCAGCAGGCCCAGCAGGCCCAGCTAGTACTGTGCCTGGTCCTGCCGGCCCCGCGGGTGCACAGGGACCGAAGGGCGACACGGGAGCAACGGGTGCGGCAGGTACACCGGGAGCCGCTGGCGCTCAAGGTCCACAGGGAATCCAAGGCCCAGCGGGGCCAGCAGGTGCTGCAGGCGCACAAGGGCCACAAGGTGTGCAAGGACCTCAGGGCCCAGCAGGCCCATCTGTGGTCAACGATACGAACCTGCCTGACCGCCTAACGACAGACGGTAAGCAGATCACCGACTGGAACCTTGCGACTGAGGCGGGCTTCTACCTTGGCTACCAGGCTGCGAACTCGCCAGCAGGCCAAGCATACACTGTGGGCGTCGTGACTCCGTTCCAGATCGGTGCTCATGTCACGCAGATGGTGTCGAGTCCGTACGCTGCTAACGTATGGTGGCGTCAGCAGTGGGCGGGTGTTTGGTACCAGTGGAACCAGATTTGGCCGGTCAACGACGTGAACCTGCCGTCGCGCATCGGCTCTTTCGAGAACGAGGCGGGGGTCGATTGCAACGCCTATGTGCAGGCGGGCTGGTTCCACGCCGTTCCCTCAATGGCGAACTCCCCGCCGGGAACAACCGACTGGCATGTCTTGGTGCTGCGCCATAGCGCCGAGTACGTCAAGCAGATCGCCTTCGACTACTACGGCGACAGGATCATGCAGCGGGTCAAGGGCAATCCGTCTGGCTCGTTCTCTGCTTGGTCATCGGTCTACCCGATCACTGCGGACGCGGGACTGCCCGGTCGGATCATGGGCACTTTCCAGGGGCCGGTCAGCAACGACTTGAACTTGCAGGAGTCGGGCTGGACGAACTCCGATGCCTCGACCGCCAATCGACCGAGTGACAACTACTGCATCGTGATGACCGTCCGCCATCCGGCTGGCGGGATCGCTTGGCAGCGTGCAACCGAGGTCAACGGCGGGCGGATGGGAACGGTCTGGCAGCGCGAGCAGTGGGGCGGCTGGCAAGCCTGGGAGAAGCTCTGGCCGTTGACTTCCGCAGTGGTGCCCGTCGATGACGCGAACTTGCCTGCCCGCCTGCGGACGACCGGCGGCGCTCCCGCCGACTGCAACGCGATGCGAGAGGACGGCTTCTACTACACCACTCCCGGCATCGCGAACATCCCGCCCGGATCGACCTACTGCGGAGTCCTCGTCGTCAACGCGAGCTACGCCGGTCATGCCCGCCAGATCGCCTACCAGTACGACGACGACCGTATGTGGATGCGGCGGTCGAACAGCGACAGTTGGACGGCGTGGAAGCTGCTCGCCTCCATCAACGCCCAGAAGATGGCGGGCGGCAGCACCGTCGTCACGCTTGACGGCAACGCGGAGGCTTGGATTGACACCACCACCTACTACTCAGGGTCACCGATGACCGTCGTTGCGTCGAACGGCGATTCCAACACCAACGACCGTTACACGGTGAGCACGAAGGACCTGGCGGCGAACGGCTTCCGTGTCAAGTTCGGCTTTCCCGGCGCAGCCCCGCCTGCGGGCGCGACCGTCCGTGTCAACTGGATCGTGACCTACAACTGAGAGGAGAAAGATGACCTACCTGACACAGGCCACCATTGCCGGTAGTTCGTCGATGACGGCCAGAATCGCACAAGCCGCAGCCGAGGAGGGTATCCCTGACGCGGACATGTGGACGGGCCAGAACCGTCGCATCTGGGCATCGGCTCCTGGGTGGGATGCTGCATGGGAGTCCGCTCTCGTGACGCACGGCAACTCCGGCTACGACCCCGGCGCCGACGAAGCGGTCATCACCGACGGCATGATCCTCGCGCAGGTGCAGTCAATGTACGTGCCGCCCGAGGCTGAATGAGCGCACTCAAGTACTGGGACGGTACGGCATGGCGTACGGTCGGCGGCACAGCCGGACCGATGGGTCCTCAGGGTCCTGCTGGTGCGCCAGGAGCGACTGGTGCTACTGGACCGGCGGGAGCGACTGGTGCCCAGGGTCCGAAAGGTGATACTGGTGCTACTGGCGCTGCAGGCCCCCAGGGACCACAGGGTATTCAAGGGCCTCAGGGACCTCAAGGAGCTACGGGCCCATCCGGCGTAGCTGATCCTCGCATAGGCCTCTACTGTCTGTTCGTGGACGATTGGAACACGGCACTCACGAACGGGTGGTACATGAACAGCAGCGGCCTTAACGGTCCCGCAGGCGCGATCTGGACGATGGGCACCGTCGTCGCGCACAACCCGATATACACCGAGCAGACAGTGTGGTGCTTTACCGATGGCCACCCTCAGCGGCGCTGGCGTCGAATCCAGGTGAACGGGACATGGTATGCGTGGAACCAGCTCGACGATGGCTACTGGCAGAACTTCCCGGGCTACAGTAACAACTACTCCGGCATGGGCGCGCCGTGGGGACCGCCGCAGTTCCGCAAGATCAACGGCCAGGTCATGTTCCGTGGGCTGATCCAGAGCTGGGGTGCTGGTAACACAGAGTCAATCACCACTATCCCGGTGGGTTACCGTCCAGTTGGTCTAGACCGACGTTTCAGCTGCGCAGGCGATACCGGTTCAGGTCAGGTGTGGGTCGACGTTGGCCAAGACGGTCGCTTGCAATGTCCCACCGGCTCGCCACCAGGCTGGATCAGCACCAACGAGATCTTCTACGACATCTATCCGTGATACGAAGGAGGTGAACTATGTCCGCAATGCTACCCCAGCCCACAGGTCCTCTGCTGCCGACGCAGAATCAGCACTTGACCAAGAACCCGATGCTGCCACAGTTGCCGAACACGGGCAACATGGATTCTCAGTACATGGCACAGGAGGCGCAGCTCCGCGCTCAGATCTCTAAGCAGTACGCGGATATCCTGCAGCAGCTGGGCTGGATCGACGATCAGGGCAACTTCATCCCGGGCACAGTACCAGTTGCAGCTGCTCGCGCGCAGTCAGACCTGCTGAGGCAGTCAGGGCTCGCTGCGGAGGGCACACAGAACCAGGCAACGCGCACGGGCACAAGCAACAGCGGGCGATTGGCTGTCAATACGGAGCGTGCGCAGCAGCCGTACCAGCGGCAGATCGCTCAGCTCGGGGTCGACACCCCGCTCCAGCTCGGTGGCCTGTACGAGCAGGCGTCAGGCCTCGTCGATCAGTACACCCTCCAGAACAACATCTTCCTCGCGGAGATGGCGGCTCGTCAGGCTGCGGCCATCACCAAGAATCCCGCCGGCGCACCCGCCGACCAGAACACGGGTACAACCCCCACCGGTGGTGGCACCACACAGCCGCCGACCGTCGCGCCAGGCGGCAATCAGCACGCGGGCAACGTGCAGGTCCCAGTCACTGTGGGTAGCAACACGTCGATGGAGCCGAAGCCCGGTGCGGGCAACATCATCCCAGCCGACGACGTTCTCCTCGGACCCGAGCCGGTGCCCGTCGGGCAGCTACCTGACGGCATCGTCAACCCCAACCCCGAAGCACCGGGCCAGGTGTTCACGGGAGTGACTGTGGGTAGCGAAACATCGCAGGAGCCGAAGCCGAATCCAGGCTCCTACGGCCAGCCCGATCCAGTCATCGTCTCGCCGGGGGATCAGATGGCACCGGGCTCACAGCTGGTGGGACCCGACGAGATGCCCAAGCCGAATCCGGGAGCGTACGGTCAGCCCATCGTCGATGTGCCACAGCTCCTTGATACAATCAATAACGCCCTTGCAGCCACACCGGCAGGTGACATGGCTGCGGGTCAGGCCGCGCTCAATCCGACGCAGCCCGTGCCCACAAAGACGAAGAAGCCGCTACTCTGATGCCTCCGACACCTTCAGCTAACTCGACACCCACTCCGCCTCCGGCGATGACCGAGGCCCAGATGCGCAGCACGGCCGCATCGCAGATCGACCTAGAGATCAACCAGTCCGTCGCTCCGATCCAGAGCCAGATCACCTCCACACAGAACAGGGAGACGGCCGCGCTCGGTCAGATCGGCGGCATGTTCGATGCTCTCCAACCTGTGGTGCAGCAAGGGGCGCAGGCCGTGCAGCAGTCCTACGACCAGGCTACTGCACAGGAGAGGTCGGTCTTCGCCAACGCGCAGGCCGAGCTACAGACGGGTCGCGCGAACCGCGCTGCCGACGCGCAGGCAATGGCGCAGAAGATCGGTGGCCCTGTTGCTATCGGTGACTGGACCAAGCCCTTCGATGACGCAGGCATGGACCTGGCCAATCTGGGCGCAGGGCAACAGTTGCATACGCTGGCGTACGCGCAAGCGGGTGAGCAACTGGCCCAGCAGTTCGCCGGGCAGGTCTTCCCGCTCGTGCGCACCGAGCAGATGGCCGCGGCACGCAATACCTTTGAGGAGCAGATCCGCGAGTACACCGACCAGATCACCGCGCTCAAGGCCCAGAAGGGCGCGCAGGTCAACAAGAGGTACAACGAGCTGCGCACGCAGGAGCTTCAGTACGGCCTGCAGTTGGCGCAGCAGAACCTCGACAAGCTCGAGAGCCAGCGCGCCTACAACCTCGAGGTCAAGAAGGAGAAGACGCGCAAGGCCGAGGCTACCCGCACGTATCGGCTGGACAAGCAGCAGTACGCGCTAGACAACAAGAAGGCCAACCGTGACTACGAGGTTGCTCTCCGCGCTGCTGGGCAGGAGGACAAGAGAATCGCAATCGCCGACAAGGCAGCAGACCTCGATACCGAGAAGTTCGCCTTCCAGGTCGACGAGGCGATGGGTACGCATGACGGCAAGAAGACGCTGGCCGCCATCGCGCAGGATGAGCAGAACAAGCAGGCCTGGGCACAGCTCGGTCTCAACAAGAAGGAGATCAACGCCAAGATCCGCGACGCCATCGCTGCGCGCGCCGCCGAGACCAAGAAGCTCAAGACCGAGCAGTCCACCGAGTGGACCACACTCATGGAGAATGCGGTCAACCCGCAGCCGGGCAAGCAGTACTCTGAGACGGAGCAGCGTGAGGTCTCTGCCGTCGCTGCGATGAGCAACCCCGATGCCTACTACGTGCCGGACGGCAAGGGTAGCAACACGGGCAAGTGGTACGTCAACGTCACCACCACCCACACAGCGCCCGCGATGCAGGCGATCACGGACCCGAATCGGCTCGTCGATTACCTCGTGACGGCTATGCACGACCCCGTCAACTTCCCGAAGTCTCGGGCCATCGAGCTCGTCAAGACCCGCTTCCCGGCCTTCGCCAACTGGACCTACGGCGAGAAGTTCAAGGTGCCCGACGCCGCGAAGAAGGATGCTACCGCAAGCAACACCGGCGGTGGTGGCGGTATTTCGAGCGATCCCGACAAGACCTTCCCCGTCCCGGACTGGATGCTCGTCAAGCCCGGCGCACCGTTCAAGCCCGAGTCTGACTACAGTGGGTACAAGATCGGTGATTCGTGGGATGCCAAGAAGGACCCGCTCGACCACTACATCGGCAGCTCGATCATGGTCACGAAGAGCGGGGCTCAGGTCGTCAAGGGTAAGTACACGAAGGTGCCGTGATGAGTAGCCCCTTCCTCGAGCCACCCGGTGGTGCCAGCAGTCTGCGTCAGCGGACGGGATCGTCCCCGTTCCTCTCGCCATCGTTCAGCGCGCCGGTCCTGCCACCGACCAGGCTCACACAGCCGGTGACGCAGAACCTCTCGCGCCCCAACCCCGTACTGTCCGACCTCGCGCTAGGTCAGGCGAGTCAGTTGCTCGACGCCGTGCGCGACCGTAAGGTCGACTGGAAGCGCGCCAAGGAGTTGCTCGATCCGCTGTCTGCCGAGGACAAGAAGACGCTGGCGTCTGTCCGTGAGGGGATGAGCGAAGACGAAAAGCGCGCGCTCGGAATGTCGAGCGGAGGAGGCAACCTGCTTGGCAAGGTCTGGGACAAGGCCGTCGACTACTCTCCGCTCGGGCTGGGCATGAAGGGTCTCGGTGCTGTGGGCTCGACCGTGATCGGAGACAATGCTGTGGGCAATACCGTCAGCAACTTCGCGGGCGACGTGAGTACCCTCGTCAAGGACCTACCTGCTGGCCTCGTCAAGACGGGCGAAACTGTTGCCGGCGACGCGAAGGCTGCATTCTCGCACCCGCTGCGCGAGTCCTCGATCTATCAAAGCATGGTCGGGGGCGAGCAGCCCAAGAGTGCTACGCAGCAGGAGATCATCAATCCCACGATCAAGCAGTACGCCTACACCTACGGTCCCCTCT
>Ga0105242_10001310_pt1 | contig 19697 bp, 29 predicted proteins | sample KBSM24metaG_FD_81521 | JGI IMG/M metagenome (GOLD analysis project Ga0105242, IMG submission 81521) | Miscanthus rhizosphere microbial communities from Kellogg Biological Station, Michigan, USA - KBS M2-4 metaG | ecosystem: Host-associated > Plants > Roots > Rhizosphere > Soil | place... | reverse complement strand
TACCCGGCGTAAAAGTTACCGTTGCGCCGTTGGTCGGTGTTGTCGAAAGCGCGTCATCGTTGGTCCGCTCGTTAAAGAACCAGTCGGTATTTTCAACGAGGTCGTCCGAAAGGTTAATTGCCAATAAGGAAATCTGGTCAATAGAGGCGGTCGTGGTTGTCTGCGGCGATTTGCATTGTAATTGGATAGCTTCCGATCCCACCGCCGTCCATACCGTCATAAACTCCCAAGTGAAATATCCTTCGGTAGTTCCTGATCCGGTTTCGCCCGCTTCGCTTTGCGCAAAGACAGTCGCTCCGTGTAAGAGTTGTAAAACAACACTGCTTGTCGAAGTGCCGTCCGTGTTGCGCACTTGCGCTGTTACGTGGATGAGATATTTTTTGGCTGCCGTGAAACTGCCCGACGAAATAGTTGCGCCGGTGACGTTGGTATAGGTCGCGCTCGTCGAAGTAAACGCCGTATTGACTTCGGTGAAAGCGTAGTTGATTGCGGCCATTAAGAAATCCTGCGCCTGATACCGCCGTTTACCGTTGGAGAAACCGCCGGCGGCGCGGCTGGCGGTTGTCCCGGCGCCGCAATTGGCTGAGTCGACACAATTAACTCATCGTACCAAGTAAAGGCATCTACAGGCGCGCCGGTACTTAGCCCGGTCATATACGGCGTGAGCGTGATGTTATTAAAGGCCGAAGTCGGACAAGACGACACCGGGCTATTACACTGAAACGTAAAAGCCGCCACGTTGAGCCATTTCTGATAAGCGCCGCCATTAACGGCATACCATCCCTCGATGGTGCTATTTTGCGACTCAAAATTTCCGACGTGGATTTTAAAATACATTGTTATCCAAGTATCGGTTGGATAGTTCCAGCACGTTCCAAAAGGCGGGTTGCCGAATTGGCAAGCGTAATCTCCTTGCTGAAATAGATAAGGCGGTATCGTATGATTCCAAGTCTGCCCGTCTAAATCCGTGTACATGCTGTCGCCAGTGCTCCCGCAATTGGAGTACATTGATAGCTTGTTGCTGCTGGATCGGAAATTAACCACCACCGCGCCGACGCCTGCGCAGCTTTGCTGATCCATGTGAAAAATAGAAACCTTTGGCGTGATATTCCAAAAGGCTTGATTTGATAAATAGGACGCTGAAACTCTCCAAGCGTATTGAATAAACAGATTGGAGTTTTCTCCGTAATTTGCTCCTAACCCGTCATTTGTGTTCGGCAAATATTGTCCCGCTATGTCCTGCTCCGCATAGCCGGCATCCATCTTTAATTGTAACGATCCGGCGCCGGATCTTTTTATGACGGTATCGACGGTAGCTCTATACTGCCCATCGCTACGCGCCCGAATATTCGAATGCGGCGCATCAACATCGAGCCGGATTAAATCTGCCGTCGGGAAAGTGCCCATTGAATTAAAACCTTGGCATTTTGTCACGCCCGGTGCCGCGCACCGTGCGGCAAAATCAAAATCGGGATCGGTGCCGCCTACGGCGCGTTTATAAACATAAATATTTCCCAGACATGCACCCGTAGTGCCGCCGCAGTTAAAATAAAGAATCGCCCCGTAATTTGTCACGGGTATCATTGCGCCGGAAATATTGCCTTGAAGTGCTGCCGGTGGGTTGGTGCAGTTGCCATAGGTATCGGTGTTAACTTCATAGGTATGACATGTCGCCGCCGGTGACGTAATGATGATGAATATGCCGGTGACAGGGTCCACCGTGACATGTCCCGCGTAGCCGCTGCCGTCATAGATGCTGTAAGGTAAGGAGCTCATCTGCGTGATAACGCCGGCTGAAGTCAGTTTAAATACTTGACCGTTTGCTCCCCCAAATAAGACAATCTTTCGTACCGGGTTATATTCACCGAAGTTCCAAGTTCCAAACGTCGCGCCCGGAGCTTGTCCGATTAGGGACCAAGTTTGACTAACATCGCCGAATTTCCAAACTTGCCCGATCGTAGTAATCCAGATGAGTCCGCCCATTTCTGGAAAATAAACTAAACTCTGACAACAACTGTCGTTTTCGTTAGTCTCGCCGCTGTTAATCGGTAACGCACTCCATGTATTTGTTGCCACATTGTATTTGAAAACATCGGCACCACAGGAACCCCGCCGACAACGATAATAAAAATTCCCGCTTTGATCCGCCGCATTACCGTCCCAAGCATGACCGACGAAGATGGTACTTTTCGGGACGCCGGGTAAAGCCGGACCGCTTGTCCAACTATTTGTCGCGTCGTCCCAATAAACAAAATCGTAGCCGACGGCGTGATCTGAGCCGATGTATAAAAGTTTTTTACTAATCGGGTCCCATGCCGCCGAGTCTGAATAGCTGGTAGTCAAGCCGCCGCCAATAACTCCTGTATTGGCCGGCGAGATTACCGCCCAAGAGTCATTAGGCATTGATGAAATCAAGGCGCTGAGCGTGGACGCGTCCGCCATTGATACGGAAAAAACCCAAAACAATATAGCTAATAAAATCATTTACATCCGCCGATAAGTTAGCTCGGAAAAAATCAGACTCTTGGTTTGACCGAGCGTGTCCGCTGCATCTGCTCCGTCCGTAAAAAGCCGGATATGGATAATCAATGCCGTCTGAGTCGGACAACTCGCCGGTAATGTCAAACCCGTAATCGAACTCGTTTGAATCCGGCTCGCGGTTCCCGGCGCCGCGGTCGTAACAGTGTTAAATCCGTTGCCTGACGTTGGATAAGCCGGGTCATCAGTGATCGTCGCATTAACCGCGGTACAGACTATTTGAACCGTCCACTTCCCGTTTCCAGTTGTCGCCGTAGTAAACCAATAAATAGTGAAATCCATTCCGCCCGTTGTCGTCCAGTCTGCGGGTAGAATGTCGTGCATCTCGGCGGCGAATCCGCCTGACGTATCGGCAAAGTTTAAGACGCCTTTAAGGACGTTGGACCCGACGCAAGCGGCAACTGCGGGAGTCGTGGATTTAAGATCCCAAATAGAAGTCGCAACTACGGTGCCGGTGCTGCCATCGCAACCGGCCGCAGGATAGCGCCGCTTTTCGGTGTCGCCTGCAATGACCCATGCCGCGCCGATATACTTGACGATCGCCCCGGCCTTGAATCCGCTAGCAGTTGTGCGCTGTGAACAAACCGTTCCGGTGGTTGGCGATGGTAGCGTTGTGCAGTTATCGCGGACTATCCAGCCTTGCTGCGCGTCGGCAATTCCAGGTAGACAAAGAAAGGCGAGCAGGAATAGGAGTTTTTTCATTGTGATCTATCCACCCGCCAATCAAGCGAGTTACCAGCCGGCGCCGGAATGCTAAGGCTGACGGTCATGTCATTAACCGCTCGCGCAATTACCGTGATGATCGCATACCAGCCATTTGCATGACTCGGATAGCAAGAAGTCAGACCGGCGTTGATATCGTTCAGGCCATGCGCCAGCACATAAGTTACCGCATCGGTTGGAACAGTTTCAATTCTGCGGGTAAACACTTCAACCCCCGAATCGTTGCCCTCTTTGACGCCAATATAGAGAGCCACTCATTTATCCATTCGAGCGTAAACTTTAGCCCAATCCCTATTCGGATTTGGTACAGGCGTCATAAATTCATGCCAAGTAACTTTGCCGCAAAAAATGCAAAGTGAATCTTGCGGCGGCTCCTTTAAATGAATTGGATAATTAAAATGATGATGACATTGTTCTTTATTCATAGCGTATCCCAACTATCCGGCAGCGGATAAACCTGACCATCATTGGTGATGTGATGGCAAAAAATGCTGGTGTCCGCGAAGAAAGGATATTTCTTCTTGGCAATTTCCGGCCATTCTTTTTTTAGATAGCCGCCGCTGATAACGCGATTGCACCAAGCTAGATCCTCTGTTCCCGCATACGTTTTAGAGCCGCCCGTCTGCGGATCGACCAATACACCCGCCGGTGTATCGAATACCTTTTTTACTTTCTGACCCTTGGCGTCGTACCATTCGGCGTCGTTGTGCATAGGCTCTAAGATCGATCGATGGATCAGGGTGCAACCCATCGGAACGCCGTCAACCCAAATCTTCTCGCCGATTTTGAAGTTCCTGAAATGGCCGTTACCCCTGCCGCGGTAAAGCAACGGTTCGGGCGGATGACATTTAGCGAAATAAAGGCCGGTCACAACCGGGTATTTTTTCTCCATCATGTAGATATTGATTTTGACAAAGGCGTCGCGCGGCAGGATTACGTCGTGATCGATAAAAAACAACCATTGGCACTTTGACTTAATAAATGCGTTGACAAGAATATTTCTAGCATTTGCAACGTCGTAACCTAGCGGCGACGCTTGTTGCATCCAATCATAAACTTCCTGGTTCGACCAATTACAAGGAATGCACTGACCGTAACGCGCGAGCACCCATTCCGACCTTAACAAGCCCGTCATTGGGATCGCGATCATGATGCGATCTTCGTTTAGCTCCGTGGCCTTGAATATCAACGAGCCGTAGTGTTGGCCCTTAGTGAGCTTGTCGGCAATGGTTTTTAAGTAAACTTTATTGTTGTTTTTTGTCATGTCGGCCTCTTGCGGAAAACTATCTCCATATTTCCGTCAGCGTGCCATGTATTGATTACGACTTGCCACGGCTTCGGTCGATAGACTTCATAGAGATGACCGCCTTTATACTCAGGGTCGAAGTAAGCCGGCGTTGCTTCATTCCACGGTTTGATGTGCGTCGGATCTTGCCAGTGACCGAAGCTGCCGGCGTATGGCATCGCAATCAAAAATTCGCCCGCGCCTTTCATAACGCGCCATGCTTCGTCCATAATGTCGATCATCAACCACGGCTTTAAGTGTTCAATGACGTGACTGGCAATGATCTTGTCGAAACTCTCCCCCGGAAACGGCCACGGCACTTCCTCTATGTCGTGGACTACGTCGACGTTATCGAGGGCGCGCCGGTCCATCCCGACCGCGCCCTGTTGTGGATGATCTGAACAGCCGATGTCTAACCAGAGTTGGCCGTACTTCTTTTTCAATCTATCAAGGTTAACTTGCTGCTTGTTCCAACCACCTTCCAGTTTAAGGTTGCTTTTCATTCTGCTCCTTAATGAAATCTTTTGCTGTATCCATCCTGATCCGCATCTTTCCGCATTGGCAATACAAGAACTCGTCGACTTCGTTGATTTTGCGTGGGTCGTAGAGATGCCCAACATCCGGACATGTTGTATGCCATTGACACCCTTCCTCGCTCATGCCGCTCATATACAAACCAAGACCTAAACCGGACTATGAAAATCGGATCTCATAAGTGGCGTTGACATCCTGGTTCGTGTTCCATTGACTCGTCGCAAACGACTTCCCCGCCATCATCGTCCCGGCGCTAGTCGTGTTGTTGATGATGCCGATATTTCCCAGCGTAGTTGACGCTGTGATATGCGAGTTCGCGCTAGCAAACGTTGCCGTGAAGCGCGCAGTCTTGCTGCCGACGTTGGCGAAGGTGACGGTTGTCCTAGTGTAAGTCGCCGTGTTGAATTCGCCGTTCAACGTGTTGTCTGTCGCCGCTGGATCAGTACCGGAACCGAGCATCATACGGCTAATCTGCTTCGAGTTCGCGCCGATGCCGAGCAGGTCCGTTAGGTACATGGAAAAGCCGTTGTTGACGACTGCGTTGCTATGCCAGCCGCTGTTGCCGACAACCTTTCCATTCTCAACGATATGCACGCGGTAAAACCCTTTGATCTTAATGGGCTCCGCCTTAGTGGATTTTCTTTTTGCCATTGTCTTCTCCTTCTTCGACTGCGGTTGATAGGCCAATATTAGCGTGATCGGAAATTCCGACTCGCTCCGTAAAACCTGAACCACGATCCGTTTGCGGCTGCGGCTTCGCCATGCCGACTGTGACATCATCGTCGGCGACTTTAATTTGTGTCGCACGCGCGAGCTTGCTTAGATGCTCGCAGAGTTGCAGGGCGATCGACGGCGCGAATAGATGATGCTCCCGCTCGCCGTTCTGGTACGTCGCCGTATATCCAACCTTGTCCTCGTGCGCGCCGACTTCGATGCTTTTTAGTTTTTTAAACATTTAAGCCGCTCCCTTTATTAAAACTTTGGCACGGTCGCGCGCCGCCGCAGCAGCGTTTAAGCCCGCCTTAAACCGGCGCTCTGCTGTCTCGTGACGAACCGTATTGGCATAATCCTCAAGCATAAGTTCTTGAAATAATATTCTAGCTGCCTGCTCAATTGTTTGCTCGTAAACTTTGTCAATAATGTCACTGTCAGTCATTTTAGCGCCGCGCTCATCGCCGCCTTTTCTAACAAGGGCAACAACTTTGCCAGTAATTCATTCATCTGAACCTGTACCGCCAACGCCGCGGCAATCGCCTGCTCGGCCGTTCCGCTCTTGTCAACGTTGATTTTGACGTTCTGAATTTTGCCGTCCCGTTCTACCAAGTCCAGCGCGAGCCCCTGCTGTTCCTTATTAGAAATATAAGTGATTTTTTTACCGTCTGGCGTTATCTCATAGATCGCCTCGGTCTTGGCCGAAAAGAAACCGGCGCCGCAGCCGGTAATACTTAAAAGAACAGTCAATGACAGACCAATCGCTGACGCGATAAAACTTGCCTGTTTCATTTTACCTCACTCTCCAAACCATTCGCACGCCGACGCAGACGAGCAGAATCAAAATTATTAATAGATAGTTGTCGATCACAACGTTTAAAACTGCAACAAAAAAGATGACGAATCGATACCATAGATCATTCATGCCCTAACCTGCGGATTAGTCTGATCGAGCTTGCTTAAAATCTCTATCGAGTTTTGCAACAACGACATTACCGCAGGCGCTACCGCCAAGCCGGCCGATTTTAAAAGCAGGTCGCCAAAGTCGCCGACTTGGATAGTGATACCGACACCACCGGCCGCACCCGATCCAACCGCCAAGATAAAGCCGACAAGCGATTGAAGGTATGTCCGCAGTACGCGGATTCCGACCTGTCCATACCAAGTCATTGTGACGATATGGACATCAGGTTGCCCGGCTGGTGTAGCTATTACCGTGTTATCCGCTGGCGCTAACGGCCGCTCGGTGACTAAAACCTTTTCCGGCTCTATCGTCGTTGTGATTGTTTTTTCTGCCATGCTTTCCTCATTTCAAAATCGACACAATAACCAAAGTCGCCAGCGATCCGACGGCGATCACTATTCCTAAAATAGATAAAATTGCATTGCTCGCGGTTTCTTGTTTTTTCTCGGCAACCTGTACTCCGACTCCCTTGCTCTCGATAGTCGTGACGCGATCCTTCAGGTCGCTGATTTTACTTTCAAGCGCATCGTTAGATGTTTTTATCAACTGCCCTTGCTGCTCCATTTGTTTCATCGTTGACGCTTCGCTTTTAGCGATTGAAAGCGCGAAAGATTCATTTTGTTTACCGACAGCTTCTTTAGCCGCCTGAAGCGCAGCAGCTAAAGACGTAGCATTATTTCGCGTAGTCTGATCCGCCCTTACATCGCGTTCGGTAAACTGAACTTGAATCGCTTGAAATTTTTCGTCGTGCAATTCCTTCAAGTGAGACACAGCTTTGTCGGTTTCTGTCGGGACTCTGTTGACGTTTTCACTCAGTAGAATTACAGCCCTATCCATTGCGTCGAGGCGCGTAAAAACAAGCTCTTTCAGCGCCGAAATTGCGCTCATCAATTGCTGAGTCGTTAGCAGAGTCGGGTCAGGTATTGGCCTCCAATCCCCGCCGTCGTCCCTACTACTACTACTACTACTACTACTACGCCTATTTGGTCCGTCTGCTTCGGCCACTTATAAGCGTCCCATTAAAAGCAAAACCAATAAGACGATCAGCACAACGCCGAGTACCCCCGACGGCCCATAACCATAGTTGTGATATCCCCAAGTCGGTAAACCGCCGAACACAAGCAATAAAATAATAATAAGCAGGATTAAGCCCATAAAAGCTCCTCTAAACGAAACCCGCCGCGGCGTAGAAAAACAGCCCGAGCGCAATCAAATCACTCCAACTCATTTGCCCATAAGGATGCCCGCCGTTTAAATTAAACCCGCCGCCGATAAAAGCGAGCAAGAAACAAATCACGGCAATCAAAACAAATACGCGATTCATGGTCATTCGGTTTCTCCTTAACGGATAGTTTTTCGCTCATCAATAAAATTCTTCGGCATACACGGCCAGTATTCTTGCGGGATATCCTGCCAACCGATCGCTTGCCCCTTCGGCAATGTTTGGGAAAAGAGATTTAATTTACTGGTGCAAATTACTTGATCCATTTTTGCTCTTACCGATTGATTTTCTACCCGAATCAACGTCTCAAGTGCTCGATGCTCTTCTTTGCGGTTGTCATGCTCCCAAATCCCCATAACCGTAAGGGCGCTTATAACGACGACTATAAAAACCGTCCCGGCTGCGCTCCAAATATCCGTTGTGTTCGCCAACGCCATTGCATCACTATCTCGCCAATAATATTTCCAACTGACTTTTTTTTCGCTTATACCCGTCGAGCAACGCTTCCAGCGCCGCAATCTTTTTATTGAGTCCGGTTAGTTCCACCTGTAGTTTTTTCCGTTCCGTTTCCGTCATCTATGCCGCGCTCTCCGGTATCGTGTAGCCGAATTCAATTATCCAGCGGTTTTTTCTTGCTGCTTGTTTTGCTCGCGCCATTTTCATAATCATTGTCGAATCAGAGTTCCTCACCCTGCAAACACAGCTTCGGCACAATCCGGTATTGTTTTGCCTTGCTGCAATCCTATTCCTGCACCGTCTACATTTTGGCCGTAATACACTGCCGCAATGGCGGCATTTCCTCACCGGCATTTCTTTCCTTTGTTATTGCAAGGCGGCGGCAATACTGGCGGTACCTGCGCCGCATTTGTATAACCGCTCACGCCGCCATCACCGAACGCAGCAACACGGTAACAGTCGCCGGGCTGCGCAAGATCGTCAGCCCATAGCGAAATATTAACGCCGACTCTCGCGATTTCGACAAACCCCGTTGAGCAGTTTCCCGAAATACTTTTTTCAATCATAAAGCCGTTTTCGTTATCCGAGTTGTCTTGCCATGAAAGCGTTACGGCAAATAGCAAAATTAAAAGCGTCAAATTTATCTCCTAGTTATTTCCATGCCGGCACCCAAAATAGCGCGTTCGTAGAATCGCGGACCTGCATCCATGTATTTTGCGTTGCAACTGTAGGCCCCGAGCCGCCGATTGAGCCCATTGTTGCGGTCGCGCCGCCGCCCATATTTACTAACGCGCGTCCCCAAACTATATCGGTGACGCCAGTGCCGCCGAGCAGCAATCTGTCGCTTGCGTCGACGCCTAAAATTTGCACGGTAGTCGAGCCGGCATTATTAACGGAGCGAAGCGAGTGTTGCGACGCCAAAATAATATCCCCGGCGCCCGAGCCGCTAGTAATAGCGGTTCCAACCAAAATCCTGCCGCTGCTATCGATGGTTTGTTTAATACTGCCGCCGACGGCAAGGGCTAAGTTCCCCGTGCCTTTAGTATCTAATGTCAACGCTATATTAGTGTCGGTGCCTGTCGAAACCATTGATGGCCCGGTGCCGGTAGGCGACGCCGTGAAATTTATATAGTTGACCGCCGTACCTGTCTTTAGAAAAGTCGCCACTGGCGCGTTGCCAATGCTAAGTGCAAGCGTAGTTGTTCCCGGCGAATAGAACATGCCGGTGCTAGCCGAGGAGCGGAAAGCATAGGCCGGCGCGGACACGCTGCCGTCATTAGGCCGTAGCGGGCCGGTTTCTAATTTTTCAATGGCGCAGGATCTATTATTGACATCAGCAATCGTCAAAAAGTCACCGGCTAACTTGTCTACGTACGAGTCCAGCGTACCGGGATAAGTGCAGCCGGAAGCGGCGCGCGCTAACGAGAAGGGATAAAAGATAAGGAATAAAATTAATGCGATGCCAATTTTTTTCATATAGTAATCCCGCCCAGAGTAAACGCCCGCTGGCCCCATTGGTCCGAAATGTTTTTCAGGATTTGCCGGAGCGTACTTGTTCCGGTTAGCCCGGCCGAGCTCAAGCCCAAACTCGTCGCCGTATTTTGCAAATTAGTCTGCGCCGTCGCCGACAACTGATTAAACTGAGTATCGAGGTTTATCCCCCCTACGATGATTGGATTGGTATTGCCTGATACAACTGAATAGCGTTGTATGAAAGCAAAAAACCCCCAAATGGTCCTTAACACCGTTCGATAGCTTAACGCCGCCGTTACCCATCCCGCCGGGATATTTCTATTCTCTAGCGCCGTCTGTACCGCGCTTACTGCGCCCGCACCTAAGAGTTGGTCCAGATTATCCGGTATCCTCGTCACGTCGGGTTGCGCGGTTGCCGCCGCATCGGTAGCGCCGTCGACATCGGCGGCGACGAGCATGACCGGTTGAAAACCGTAATCCACCGCAGCCCACCTGACGTTACTTAGCGCCTCAACATATTTAGGCCGGCGAGCATCGGCATCACCTTTACCTGCGCCAATGACAGGAACTAGATACAAGTGCCAAGCTGCGAAGCATGGCAAAGCGATCGCGTACAAACTAAGAGCGAAGATAAAAGCGAGAATCTTTTTCATTGGCTCTTTTTCTCCTTGCTCTTTTCCTTTTCGGCAATCTCGGCGTTTAACTTGTCGTAATTAGCGCGTATGCGCGCGTACTCTTTTACCATCTCGTCACGCAGTAATTGATTCATTGATTGCTCGGCGATGATTTTTTGGAGTTGCAAGATTTGCATTTCTTTGTCTTCTGGCTCGGCGGCGTTGGCAACTGTGGCAATAAGCAGTAGAGCCAAAAACAGTTTCATTTAAAAATACCAAATCCAAGCCGCTACATGAGCGTGACAGGCAACGCCCGCCGCTGCGTAATAGTACAGGCTGATACTGTCGTCCTTTCCTAGTTCCATGAAATCGTCACCTTGAAAATCATTCATGTGCTGATGCGGCGCGCTCGGGTTTTCGTACCTATCCCAACAGAACGGGTTAATAACGGCACCGTCTGACGTTCTGAGCAGCTGCCCGTAAAGATCCGCTTTTGCGTCCAAGTCTAGGCCGATCCATACTAGGCTCTTTCGGATGTAGATTGGCCGGCGTTCACAATTGGCCCACTGTACTGAATGCTGCACTCCGTCGACGGTGAACGGACCCGTATTAAATATAGGCTTGCTCGTTAATCTTGCCACTTATCCACCGATCCCAAAATTAAAAGGCGTAGATGCGTCCGCGCCAGCGGAAAAAAAAATCTCCGATGTTTGCGGCGTTTCCTTTCCCGATGTTCCCGTCGCTGTCATGACGCAGTAGTAAATGCCGTTAGAGAAGCCCATATCCTTAAATAAGTAACTCCGCGCCGCAGGATCGGCGAACCTTGACCGTTGGATGCACCCCTGCCTGAGTCCCGCATTTTATACGAAAGTCGACCGGCTGCGGCCCGCTGTATTCCCAAGTAAATTTCGCGGTGTTGGCATCAACAACTTTCATTTGCTGCGCCGATACGTCGGCGGCTATAAGTAATAGGATAATTACAATCAATGTCTTCATGGCGTCCCAATCTTCCAAGTAACGCTTGGACCTATTTTCAAAGACGTAATATTGAACCTCATCACGATTCCCGGCGCGATTACCGTGAACGCCGCAGTCGCGAGCCGATCTACTTCAAGCACCGAGTTATTGCGATAAAATCTAAATTCGTAAGCTCCCACCGTTGTCGGTGCGGTAAAGGTCAACACCGCGTCGCTAATCGGCGATGACGGCGCAACTTTGCTGCCGTTCATATAAAACCAATCAATTGATCCCGCGGTAGTACCCGCTACGAAGATGCCAACCCAATCGCCGGTATTTTCTATGCGCTCGTTTACGTCATCGTCATCAACTGTAACTTTGATCTCTTGACCAGCCTGCACGCTTGAGAGGTTAGCCGTAAGCGTCGGCGGTCCGCCGGCCACGGTAGGAACCCCGGTTTCTAATGCGCCGATATCCGGAAAAGTTCCGTTATAACAACCAACCGTAGTGCCGCCCGAGCAGGCCGATATATTGACCCCCAGTGCGATGTTGATCGTGCCGTTATTGATCGCCGCCGAGCCTGCCCTCAGAGTAAAGTCGCCAGCCCCGGCATTGGTGAAGGTAGTAGCCGCGCTTTCGTTCTGATTATTACTGCCGACGGTACAGGTACCAGGACCGCATAGATTATTGCTAAACGTTCCGGCCGCACCGCCGAGTTGTAATATCTGCCCCGCGGCGTTGGCGCTAACAATATTATTTCTAACTGTAGGATTGATCCCTTCGATCAATAGGCCGGTCGAGCCTCCATCGCCGAAACCATTGTTATAAACAGTATTGTTGTAAATAATCGCGTTGGCGTGGTTGGAGCGAATGCCGTAGCCCCACGCATGACCGTAGATCACGTTGCCGTAGGCTTGGTTATTAGTGCTGACAGAAGGATCGTTGCCGGTCATCAGGATGCCGTCTGCCGAGTTGGTCGGAATATGATTCTGTCCGTTGTCGTGGATGATGTTGAAACGGTAAGTGTTGTTGGAAGGGTTCTGGTCGCTGCTGTACTGATGGATGCCGAATCCTCCGTTATTGTCTATCTCGCAATTTTCAACGGTGTTATTGTCACCGCCGATGTAATAACCATAACCGGGTTGGCCTTGGTCGCTAAGAGTCTTTGCCCCGTTGTGATCCATGCGGCAGTTTTTAAACGTGATATTGTTGGAGCCGATGTTTACCGCTATCCCTCCACCTGGTAGCACGCCGCCCGTTTCAACGTTATGTATCCTGATCCCGTCAAAGGTAATGAACTGAGAGCCGCCGCGTTCGACATGGTCAAAAGCCATCGGACTTGCATCGAAGGTCATGCGGCAATTGCGGTTGGTGCCCACATCGCAGCCACCCACGATGTTTACGTACTGCTTGGCGGTATTGTAGAAATTGAATGTTCCAGAGGTACTGGTAAAAACAACGCTCTCATTACTATACGACGCCACGGTGTTATAAGCGCCGGCGGTGCCTGATGGCACTAATAAGCCAGTCTCGTTATAGGTGCCGCCCTTAATATAAACGGTATGCCCGCCCCCACCAGCGTTTGTCATACAAGTCAGTGCTTGTGCGACGGTTAGGCTGGAACCTGTCGGACCTGGATCGGTCGCACTATTGTTGCAATGCGGCCCTGGAGGGGACGATGCTTGACTAACCCAATAGGTTGCCGCCTCGGCTTGAGCCGCTAAGAATAAAAACGTTAAAAGAAACCAAATCCTTTTCATTGAAACCGCACCGCCGCTACTTTGCGCCGCGCCCCTGCAACCGCTAAATCACCGCCTGAAAAACTATCAGCAAGAGTATTGCCGGCTGTGCCTCCTTCCACTATCATCAACCCGATTCGGCCAGATGCTATGTTGGCGTCGGTCGTTGTTATTATCGTGATCCCATTGCGTTTGACGATGATTTGCGTTCCTAACATCTGCGAATAAAGAAAGTCGCCGCTCGTCCAAGTAACTGCATTTTCTGTCGCTACCGTGGTAGTAACGCCCGCGTTGTAGCGGAATATTTTCGTTGATTCTGCGGCGTTATGCCGCGCTGAGATTCGATACCAAGTATCAGTCGGCGGATCGGCGGCGCGAAGCACTAAGCCAACTTGCACACTGTCAGGCGCGCTGAAATCTACAATCCCGATCTGCGCCCATTGATCGTTAGAAAAGGTGTTGGCGGTCCAAATCTCAAAGCAGTTGTCACCCGTCGCCTGCGTCCGAATTACGTTTGAAACTATTTGACAAGGCGCATAGACGAAAGTCCAAGATGCGCTAAGTCCTACATTATCGGCGCGATTAAATTCGTCCGATACCGATGCTGCTCGCGCGATGAAGCTCGGAAAAAGTGAAAGAGTACAAAAGTATAAGAGAAGAATCCGCTTCATTTTATTCAGCCGCCAAGTAAACGCCGGTAACGCGCGCGTTAGCTGCATTGGTTGAAAAATTAGCGGCGTCGACGACGTAGCGCCAATATAAAGTGCTTCCGGCACTACAAGTGCCATTAGGGACCAATCCCGACGCTGTAGCCGCTGCCGGTTGATTGGCCGTAGTAATCAATACATCAGCGGCAACCGCGGTGCCCCAAGTGCTATTGACGGTAGTTCCCGATGCCCTGCACTGCGCCGAGAAATCGCCGGCGAAAGTAATTGATTCCGTTGTTGCGTGATTAACTTTTAGGGTGAATGCCGCGGTCGTGATTGCATACGGCAAATATTCGACCTTGCCTTCAAAGATCGAGCTGCCGCTGTCGGCGCAGGTAAACCATCGCGTGCGCGGTCCGCTGTTAATTTGGCCCGTGACCGGGTCGGTGCAGTTAGTCCCGTCCTGAATGATCGCATCGGCGTCCCATGCTACCTTGATTTTTTGGAATGCGAGCGTACCGGATTCGTTTGGAAATGTGATCGTCCGCACCGCTGTTGCCGCGGTAAAAGTAAACTCATGACGGTTGCCCGATACCGTGCCATAGGAAATATTACCGGCGCCGTCGTCTTTTATTGTCGAGATTTCCGCCGCTGTCGTGCCGTTGGCTTTTAAAATAAAATCGTCCGTCAAACCGGATAAACCGCCGCCGGAAGTAGCGGGATTATACAAAACAAAGTTGGTGCCGTTATAAACCAGAATGTACCGGCTAGCGGCAACTAGCGCGTTATTCGCCAAAGTCGACCCATCAAATGCGACAATGGTGATCGCGCCGAGTCCGCTGATATTCAGCGATGCCGTACCGGTATTGTTTGTGTTTGGCCGAAATATTACCAGGATTTTAGAATCGTAGGCGGCGAGCGCAGGCGTCGGCGTGGCGCAGGTATAGGTATCATTAGCGCCGGCGTCGTCACAAAAAATTATCCCCGCCTGAATCGTTTCCCGCCGGATAAGCTGCGCGTCGGCCAGCGCAGGAATCAACAGAAATAAGAGTAGAAATTTACGCCACATCGTAATTGGCCCAAACTTTATCCACCGCCGCCGGCGCCAAGCCGAGCGTAATCGTGAACGGTGCGGTGAAGACGTATTGCATGATCGTCGGCGCTGAGGCGACTCGGTAAAGGCCCGAGGTATTAAAATAGATTGTAAGCGTCGCAAGATCCGGAGTGTCGGGAATCGTAAAAACGGTGTTGCTACCGTTTTTAGTTCCCGTTAGGTCCACTATTTTCCATTGACCGATGCCCATTTATGCCGCCACCGCCGTTCTTAAAGCACCCAATTGATACTCGATATTGCGGAATTGATCGGCGATCCCGCTTGACCGCTCGCCGAGCTGGATATTGATCCGGAGTCCGTTTTCGGTTGGCGCATAGGTAATGCCGGCAACGCGGAAACTTTGATCCGTGGTTGCGCCCAGCGTTTTGCCAAGCTCCACCGGTAAGAGCGCCGGCAAGCGCGTCCCGCCCGCAATAAACATAATCCCGCCAAGCACCCGTAAGAGCCCCATCGGATTGCCGACATGCTCAATCCAGTCGTCGCTCGCGGCCAAGGTTAGCGAGCCTTTCGGTTGTGACGCACCAAACCGGGAAAAATAAGAAATCCCCCACAACGTTGCGTCAGTGGCGTTGCTAATCGCCGGCACCAAAACAACGCGCTCTTTTTGATAGCCGGATTGGTAACCACCATTAGTCAACTTATAGACAGTGCCGTCGCCGCCCTGTAAATAAACAAAGTTCACTAAATCGTCGGTACTGCGCGCGGCCTCAAACATTTGGACGTTATTGCCGAGAATGTAGGTCTGCTTGACGACTTGTTGTCGCGGCGTGAAATAGATTTCGCGGTCGGCATTAACGCCAAACTCCGCGTTGCCGCCAATATCCGCCAGCGTCCGTAAGGCTTCCCAAACCGTGCCGTTGAATGACATTTCTTGGACGGTGACGCCGGTATCCTGAACCAGCGCCAAGGCAACCGTTCTTTTTACTTTCGACCCGAGCACTACATAATTATCGATAATGTCGCGCGCGATCGCGCTAACTCCCATGTTCGTGTAAGTCTTTGGCCCGTTGGTCGCGGGATCTGTGACTATCAGATATTCCAGTTGGCGCGAGTAACCGGAGCAACGAAGCCTGACGCTTTCTACCTCGTCAAAAATCGGCGTGATTTCTCTGACGAAGCCGCTATAACGCAGCTCCCGCGAGCCGGTGGCAGTAGACCCTAAGGCGAACGGCAAAACGGCCGGCAAGCGCGTTCCCTGTAGCCCTAGCGGGTCAAGGCCGCGCCATATCTGAACGTCCCAATCGAGATCGATTCCACCGTAGTTATCGAAGTCACGACGCAGGCTTATCTCGCACTCGCCGCAACCGCCGACGGTGTTGTATTCCCACCCGAGCCGGCTAACGTCCGGTTGTAGGATTTCAACCAAGTCGCCGTTTTTGTTTCTTAACTCGATTGTCCAATAGAAGTTTTTACGGCTAGCGGCTGGCACCGACGACACCGAGAGGACGACGCCCGTAGTTGAAAACATGCACCACACTGTGTCAGCGGCATTGGGCGCAAGACCGAGAGTGACAGTTGTACCGGCTTGGATATACTCGCCAGGAGTAGGCGGACCACCAACGCGATAGAGAAACCGGCCGTTATGAATAATTCGTAGTGTTGTGCCATCGGGAACGCTCGGCAAAGTGAAATTGGGATTCACGCCGTTTTTAGTGCCCAATAGATCTACAGTTTGCCAAACCACTGGCATTAGAAAGCCACCTTTGATAATTTGCGAACACAATGAAAACGAACAGTTTCAAAAGGGATTTGGAAGGTCGCATCAGCAGCCTGCCTACTCACGGTCGGAGCTACACGCGCGAATACGACTCTTGGAAGCACGCCAAGCAAAGATGTTTTAATCCAAATGACCACGCCTATCACTGGTATGGCGCGCGCGGCATAACAATGTGCGATGAATGGAAAAATAGCTTTGAGGCATTCTTTCGCGACATGGGCCCGTGCCCTGAGGGAAGAAGCCTTGATCGACGCGATAATAATTTGGGATATTTTGCGGGCAATTGTCGCTGGGCGACACGGACGGAGCAAACAAACAATCGCCGAAGGCAACGCGATATTACTTATCAAGGCGAAACGCTCAATATAATGCAATGGGCGAAACGTCTCGGAATCAACGGTCGTACATTGCACAATCGTATTTACCGTTCTCACTGGCCTATCGAAAAAGCGATGACTAAACATATCTATTGAGCCACAAGATATTTATATCTACCCCTGTCACGGGACCCTCGTAGACAAAATTATTCAGTCCCGGCTCTAAAAACATATTGATAGTGCTACCCGTCCCGATTAGGTTTAAGCCGGTCGCGCCGTTGACGAGCACCTTGAAATCAGCGCAATCGATCGATAGGGTCGCGCCCGCATTGATTGTCCCGGTGTAGCTAATAAATAGCCCCGTGGTCCCGTTGCTTATTTTTACGCCCGTCACCGCGCTGCCGAGCGCCTTGATTTCGATGAGCGGCGGCGTCTTAGTGCCGCCGTTGTTAGTGACTGCAATCACCGTCGGCGATGCGACGATATTGGAAGTTAAAACGCTATCGGTTGTCGAGTTGTACCAAAACGGATCGTCGGCAAAGAACTGAATCGAAAACTGCGCGATACGCGCCGGTAAGCGCCCACCGGTAAGCCGACAACTAAAGCCGGTCTTAATCGCGTTTAGATAGCGGCTGTCGTCGCGTAGAAAGAGCCGGTCGCGGCCGCGGTCGGTTAGCGTTTGGGAGAGTGTATTTAAATAACTTTTCAGACTTGTCTCATCGGCCTTGATAACCTCGCCGGAAAGCGTAACGGTGCGCCCGCCAAGAAAGGCTAGGCTTTGCACAATCGAGCCATGTCGGCGCGGAAACGTTTCGGACTGAACGCGCGAAGGCAAGTCCTCGCCCCACTCCGTCACGCCGTCGATAGCTAACCCGGCAAATGTTATTGCAAGTGCCATTTACGCCGCCGGCGCCAACCTACCGCCAAGCAAGTCCTGAATCTTTCGCGCCAAGGTTGCCGGGTCGTCCTCGTTGGTAAAATTCTCGATATTAATTTCAACCTTAACGTCGCCCTTGGCTTCCGCGGCAAACACCTTGAGCGCGTCTTTGAAATCGAATCCGAGCTTTTGCAATTCAGCAATCAACGGCGCGAGAGTTGCCGCCCTTGAGGACAGGTCGCCAATCTGCGGCAAGATAGCTGCGCGGAATGCCGCAAGGTCCGGCGTCCGACCGCTGGCAATTGCTTCCTTAGTGAACGCTTGAATCGTTTCCTGAATAGGCGCTAACAGGTTGTCAAACTGCGCCGAGGCTATAAACGCATCCGTAATACCTTTGAAAAGAATGTCTTTGACGCCTTGACCGAGGCTTGCCAGAAATACCTCGTTTGCTTGTGACGACGTGGCGGCGTCGAGTGCCGCTATTAATCCTCTGCCGAAAAGGTCCGTTGCCGCCTTAACAGATTGCTCTAAAAAATTGTCAACCGGCTTTAATTCCTCTGGCCCGAATAGATTAGCAACCGAATCCGTAACGTCGAGGCCAAGCTTTTGAAGTTCGGCGATAAGCGGCGCTAGTACACCCGCTCGGGTCGAAATGGCTTCTATGGTTGGAAGTATCGCGCGACGGAAAGCGCCAATGTCAGGCGCTACGCCAGTAGTGAACGCTTGCTGCGTGAACTCGCGAATCTGTTGTTGGATAGGAGCTAGTAAATCGCCGAACTGCGCCGAGGCAACAAAACTTTGAATGATCCCGTTGAAAATTTGATCCTTAACCCCGGCGCCGAGGCTTTCTAAAAACGCCTTGTTAGCGTCCGATTCCGTTGCGGCGTTTAGAGCTGCCATCAATCCCCGGCCGAAAAGGTCCGTCGACTCCTGCACCGATTGTTGGAGAAAATCTAAAGCCGGTTTTAGTTTTTCCTTTATCTCGGCCGCGGCCTTGGTGAACGTGGTCGCATCGCTTGTAGAAAATAGTTGATCGAATAAAGAACCGATGCCAGATAAATCGCTGCCGGTTAGAAATTTACCTGCGCCGACACTGCCGAGTTGACTTGTTAGCCCCGCTACATCTTTGATCGCTGCAATAAAATCATCCCAATCTTTTTGTGGCGCGCCCCATTTGAATCCGCGATTAGGATCGAGATTCGCAAATCCCGCAGCACTCCCGATCTGAATTCCACCACCTTGTAGCGATGATCTAAATCCTTGTTCTATGCTCGGTGCGAATGCCTGGAAAAATCGAAATAATCCCGCATAACCGGATAGTGATTCAAGTTCCTGCTGTATGTTGCGACTCCCGCCCGGTGACAATTTCAAATCCTTAAAGTTCTGATTTAGTCGCCTATTAGTTTCGTCAAGCGCCGGCTGGATATCGTCCGCGATAAAATCGGGGAAAATATTTAAAATGTCCGTCCATTGGGTTGCGAGGATCTTTAGACGGGCTTGCAGATCGTCGGCGATTAACCCAGCAGCAGAATTTTTGATTCCGCTCTTGCGTCCTATAGCAACGTTAATATCGCCGGGAACAAATTGCTGCATTGTCTCGTCGAACGAAACGCCTTGAAATATGCCGCTGAATTTTGCGTTAGGCCGCTCTGCCTGATTGGCGATGATTCGATAGATAGCGGTTATAGCCAACACTACTAACGCCGCAATCCAGCCATAGCCTGGAATCTTGGCGAGCGATGTTCCAATCGTGGTAAGTGTCGTTGAAATCGTCGATGAGGCGGTTGCTATCGCACTAGAAATAGCTGC
>Ga0105242_10001309_pt1 | contig 19704 bp, 16 predicted proteins | sample KBSM24metaG_FD_81521 | JGI IMG/M metagenome (GOLD analysis project Ga0105242, IMG submission 81521) | Miscanthus rhizosphere microbial communities from Kellogg Biological Station, Michigan, USA - KBS M2-4 metaG | ecosystem: Host-associated > Plants > Roots > Rhizosphere > Soil | place... | reverse complement strand
CGCACCAGAACACGGCAATCCGGTGGTACGACAAAGACGGGAAGTTCGAGTGCCCGAAGCATCACTCGCGCTTCGAGCCCGATGGCCTCTACATCAAGGACAGCGGCCGTGCCACGCGCGGGCTGGACCGCTTCGCGATTCGCAAAGACGGGAACAATGTGATGGTCAACCTGGATAAGCTGTTCCAGGAAGACGAAGACGAACCGGATTGGAAGCTGGCCGTCGTCGCCGTCTGACCGCCATCGACAAAGGGTCGCCATGTCTTGTCAGAATTGCCTGAATCGACGTGAGTTTCTCGCCCGTTCGGCGCTGGCCGCGGCGGCACTCGCCGCGGTGGAGGCGTGCGGCGACGGACAAATCGGTCCGCCGTTGCGCACTTCGACCACGGGCGGCGACATCAACGTTCCACCCGGGCCGCCGCTGACGATCTCCCTCGCCAGCCATCCCGAGCTAGCGACGGTTGGCGTTCTCGTCGCGCTCGAACGCGAACGCGCCGTCATGCGCACGGGCGCGAACAGCTTCCTTGGCCTGTCGCGCATCTGTACGCACGAACAGTGCGACACCGAAGTGCGCAACAACCAGCTCGAGTGTCCCTGTCACGGTTCGTTGTTCGCCAAGGACGGATCGGTCATTCACGGGCCGAATGTCGCGGCCGCGCCAATCACAGCATTGCGACAGCTGAACGTCACGATCGATGCGGCGGCGGGCACAATTACAATCGCCTGAGCTGAGCTGACACCTACTAGCTAAAGCTGTCAGGGAATCGGTATGGCGGCGGCCGTTTGGCCGCCGCCTTTTTTCTTGCTGATAGCTTTGGCTATAAGCTGTCTAGCTGTTAGCTCAGCCCCGGAATACCTTGCCCTCATGCTGATTGGCGTCGCCGGCATGGTCGGCACTGGCAAGACCACTCTCTCGCGAGCGCTCGCATCGCGGTTCGGATTGCAACTCGCACTCGAGAGCGTCGATGCCGACAATCCGTGGCTCGAAAGCTTTTACGGCGGCCCCGAAGAGATGCGCGCATACGCGCTGCATCTTCAGCTTCACTTCCTCGCCACGCGCTTTGCCAGCATGCGTCGCATGCGTGGACTCGGCGGAAGTTGGGTGCTCGATCGCACCTGGTACGAGGACGCCGAGATCTTCGCGCGCGGGTTGTTCGAGCAGGGATACATGACATCGGACGAGTGGGTGCTGTACCGGCGCTTGTATGCCGAACTGCTTTACTCGCCGGCGGCCCGTCCGCCGCGGCTGCTCATCTACCTGCATGGGCCACTCGATGTAATCGCCCAACGGATAGCGACGCGCGGCCGGCCGAAAGAGAAGGAAACGTCGCTCGACTACTGGACGGCGTTGCACGACCGATACGAGCGGTGGATCGCCGGGTTCACGCAGTGCCCCGTGCTGTCCCTCGACGTTCGCGATTACGACCTCGTCGCCGATCCGGCGGCAGTCGACGAGATCGCCGCGCGTGTTCGGACGGAGCTCGAGGGCGAGCTGCCGCAGACGGAGCTTTGGCCGAACGTCTCGCGCAAGCGCGCGTTCGCCTGACTCGGGACGGTACCGTGGGTCTCCTCAGCAAGCTGCTTCTCTTTCCAATCAGCGGCCCGGTCGCCGGGATTCGGTGGTCGTTGGGCCAGGTGCAAAACGTGGTGGAGGAAGAGCTCACCGACGACGCGCCGGTGAAGCAGCAGCTCATGGAGCTTCAAATGCAGCTCGAGCTCGGCGACATCACCGACGACGAGTACGTCGAGCGCGAGGCGGCGCTGATGGCGCGACTACGTGAGGTCCGTGCCTGGCGCGAGCGGCTTGGCAAAGGCACGAGCGGCGGCCCGGTGCGCGTCGCCAAAGACAGCGACGAGGAGTGACGGCGCTCGATTCTTTCATCGAGCGGCTCCCGCGAACGTCGCTGATTGTCGGAAAAGGCGGTGTCGGAAAAACGACGTGCGCGGTGGGACTCGCCGTCACACTCGCGCGACGCGGCGAAACGGTGTTGCTGCTGTCGACGGATCCGGCGGCCGCTCTCGCCGATGTGATCGGAACGCCGATCGAGACCATCGCCGCGCCGGTGGGCTCCGTGCCGGGCCTCGACGCCCGCCAGCTCGCGGCAAGTGAGTTGCGCCGCGATTTTCTCGGACAGTGGCGCGACGTCATCGCCGAAATCATCGATCGCGGCACGTATCTCGACCGCGACGACGTCGACGGCTTGGTCGATGCGGCGCTCCCCGGCGCCGACGAGATCTTCGCGCTTCTCGCGCTCGCCGACATCCTGTCGGATCCTTCTGCCGGGTATCAGCGAATCGTCGTGGATACGGCGCCGACCGGCCACACGCTCCGGCTCCTCGCGCTCCCGGATACGTTTCGCGCTCTGCTCGCGATGCTCGACGAGATGCAGGACAAGCACCGCTTCATGGTGCGCGCCCTCACCCACCGATACCGTCGCGACCGTGCCGACGAATTCATCGACGAGATGCGGGCGCGCGTCGATCGACTCCGTAAAACCCTCTCTGACCCGTCGGCGCTCGCCGCCGTGGTCGTCACCCGCGACGAGCCGTTGGTGGTGGCCGAAACGAGCCGGTACATCGAACAGCTCACCGCGCTGCGTATTCGGGTTGCCGGAACGATCGTGAACGCAGCCGATCCGGCAGCGAAGGCCGCTGGGTTCGACACCACGTCGTCTTACGTCGTGCCTCGAGTCGATCCACCGCGCGGTGCCGATGCCGCCGCCGAAGCGCTTTCCATGCTGCGAGAGGGGGGGAAGCAGCGCAGACCGAAGCAAATTCCGAGGCGACGTACCGCAGCGAGCACCGGCGCCGCGGTCTCCGTCTCAGAGCTCGTTCGTCCGTTGACGATCGTCGGCGGCAAGGGTGGCGTAGGCAAGAGTACCATCGCGTGCGCGCTCGCCATCGCCGCGGCCGATGACGATTCGGGTCGCGTTTTGCTCGTTTCTACCGACCCGGCTCCGTCGATCGCCGACGCTCTCGGGTGGGACGGCCAAGCGGAAGGCGATCGAGAGCACACCGTGGATGGAGTGCCCGGTCTGGTCGCGCGCCAGATGGACGCCGCCGCGACCTTCGCGCGCCTTCGTGATGAATACCAGGATCGGATCGATGCGATGTTCGACGCGATCGTGCGGCGCGGGGTCGATGCCGATCGCGACCGGCGCATCATGCGCGAGCTGCTTTCCCTCGCCCCGCCGGGTATCGACGAACTGTTCGCGCTCTCGCTACTCGGCGACGCCTTGTTCGATCGCCGGTTCGCGCGAGTCATCGTCGATCCGGCGCCGACCGGACATCTGCTCCGCCTCCTCGAGATGCCGGCAATCGCCCTCGACTGGACGCACCGCCTGATGCGGTTGATGCTCAAGTATCGCGAGGCGACCGGACTTGGCGCGGCCGCCGAAGAACTGCTCGCCTTTGCGAAACGAACTCGGGCGCTGGATGCGCTGCTGCGCGACCCCGAACGCGCCGGGGTCGTGATCGCCTCGCTCGACGAACCGGTCGTTCGCGCGGAGACCTCTCGCCTCGCCCACGCGATCGCGGGTCTCGGCGTGGATGTGATCGGGATCCTTTGGAATCGCGTCGCGATTCCGGTGTCCCCTCTTCCTGAGTCCAGCGCACCGCGACAGTTTTGCGCCGACTACGCGAGTCCGCCTCCGATCGGTGTTCCGGCGCTGCGCGCGTGGTCTCGTTCATGGCGCGAGATGACACCAGACCGCTGACTTCATCAATGGCGTCGACGCTCGACTCGATCTGGTACGTGTACGGGATCGTTCCGGGAGAGTTCTCCGCGGGAGCGCTTCCCGAGGGGCTGGATGAAAGCGCCGTCGCGGTCGAACGGCGCGGCGATCTCGCCGCGCTCGTATCTGTCCTCGATGGTGCGTCGTACGCGCCCGAGCGCGTCGAGCAAAGCTCCGGCGACGTCGAGTGGCTGAGTCCTCGCGCCACGGCACACGACCGCGTGCTCACGTGGGCGAGCGATCATGGCGCGGTCGTACCACTGCCGATGTTCTCGGTTTTCTCCGGCCGCGACGCTGTACGAGCGATGCTCGACGAACGCACGACGCAGCTCTCCACTGCGCTGACCCGAGTGCGGCGAGGGCGCGAGTATGCGCTTCGCGTCTACCGCGTCGATGCCGAGCTGCTCGACGTCATTCCGGAGATGAGCCCCCGTCTTCGCGAGCTTGCGGAGCAAGCGGCGGCCGCGTCGCCCGGACAGCGCTATCTGCTCGAGCGAAAGCTCGACGGTGAAAAGCGCGGCGAACTGAGAAACGTCACACAGCAGGTTGTGGACGACATCGTCGAGCTGCTTGGCGGTCACGCGGTGGAGGCGGTCCTTTCGTCTATCCCACGAGCCGCCGAGCGAACGGCGGGAAGCGGGACGATGGTGCTCAACGCCGCGTTTCTCGTTCCACCGTCGGCGCTCGAGGCTTTTCAAGAAACGCTCACGACGATCGTCTCGCGACACGATCAGCGCGGCTTTCGCTTCGATTTCACCGGACCCTGGCCGCCGTATCACTTCACTCAGACTTCGACCGACGACGATGGAGTCTGACGACGACGCCATCGATACCGAGGAGTTGGTGCTCGGTGACTTGCTGAATCACGTGCTCGACAAGGGCGTCGTGATCAGCGGGACGGTGACGATCTCCGTCGCCGACGTCGATTTGCTCGTGCTCGATTTGCGACTGCTGCTTTCGTCGGTGGAGACTGCCGTGCGACGAAACATCGATCAAACGTTGAACCAGCTGACCGGGCCCACGACTTGACGACTCATCTGTACTGCGTCCTGCCGAGTGAGCGACGCGACGATCTCCCGGCCGACTTGCGCGGCATCGACGGCGCTCGCGTGCGCTCGATGCAGGTCGAAGGATTGGTCGCGTGGATCAGCGACGCCGAGCGCACCCTCCCGGTGTCGATCGATGGAGTGCGCGCCCACGACGCCGTCGTGGAAGCGGCGCTCGATACCGGAGTGACTCCGGTGCCGGCTCGATTCGGCCAGGAGTTCGCCAACGACGATGCCTGTCGTGGTGCGCTGGAGAACTATTCGAACTCGGTCACGTCGCTGCTCGCCGACATGCAGGGGTGTGTCGAGATGACCCTGATCCTCACGCCCTCGACGCGCCGCATGCTGCGCGACCTCGAGCCCGGTCTGCCGGCAATGATAGACCCGGCCCGGCCCGGCGCTGGCCGCGAGTACATGGAGTCGCTCAGCGCGCGAGAAGCGGCTACCGGCACCGTTCGCCGTTCACTCGACACCCTCGCCCAGAAGCTGACCGAAGCCACCAAGGCATTCGTCCGCCGCCGTGCCGTTCACGATCAGGTGACCCGGCTGCCGTTGCGAACGATTTCGCACCTCGTTTCGCGAAGTGATGTTGCGAATTACAAGGAGGCGGCCTTCGCGGTCGCGGCGACGACGGAGTTCCGTTTTCTGGTGATCGGCCCGCGCGCCCCCTACAGCTTCTGCGCGCTCGGGAACAGCGACACCGGACTCCACGGCATGAAACTGGCGGACTGAGGCATGTCGGACAGTAGCGGGCTGAGGCAGCCCGATGAGTCCACGGGTCAGGGGGGTGATCAGGCGGTGGCGGCGCTCCACGCCCTCGCACGATCGCTCCCCGAACGCATCAACGCCGACCCCGAACGTGTCGAGCAAGGTCTTGCGCGACTCGTCCTGACGGTGATAGAACTGCTACGCGAAATCTTGGAGCACCAAGCGATTCGGCGAATGGATGGTGGAACGCTGAACGAGCAGGAGGTGGAGCGCCTGGGTCTCGCGTTGCTCAAGCTGAACCACAGGATGGACGAGCTGAAAGAGGTCTTCGGTTTGACCGACGAGGATCTCAACATCGACCTCGGGCCGTTGGGAAGGCTGAGGTAGCCGAGACTGCCACCGACCACTCACAGATGCCTGAGCTCGTAAATCCGTCGCGGACGCACGGCCTGGTCGACATTCTCGATCGCGTGCTGGACAAGGGCCTCGTCATCGCCGGCGACATCAAGATCAACCTGGCGAACGTCGAGCTCCTGACCATTCAGGTCCGCCTGCTCGTGTGCTCGATCGATAAGGCTGAGCAGATCGGCCTCAACTGGTGGCGGAACGATCCCCGTCTCACGATGTCTGGAGCGACCGCGGCCGTTGTGGCACCCGAGCTCGATGCTCGTCTGACACGGATCGAAGAGCAGCTCACTCGCCTCGCCCAATCGGCGGGGCCGGCGAGCGGATCGGTGTCCAAGTCGTCTCGCAAGTGATGAGCGCCACCACTGTCTTGCTGTAGTCGACCCTAGCCTCTCAAGGACGGGAGAACATGGCTGTCGAACGCACGCCTAGCGGCAGTTCACTGATCGACGTTCTGGATCGCGTACTGGACAAGGGCATCGTGATCGATGCCTGGGTTCGGGTGTCTCTCGTCGGCATCGATCTGGTGACCGTGGAAGCGCGCATCGTCGTCGCATCCATCGACACGTATTTGAAGTACTCGGAAGCCGTCGGTATCACATCGCCGATCTCGCGTCCTCGCGAGATCGGTGCCGGCGACGAGCTCGAGCGGATGCAGCGGGAGAACGCCGATCTGCGCCGGCAACTCGAGCTTCGCAATGGCTAACACGATGGGGTAGCGTAGCATGGCAGTGCTCGGAGACCGCGCCATCGCTGGTCTCCTATCGGGCTTGGCCGAGGCGCCGGATTTTCGCGCCGCCGCGTCGTTCCTGCTGGCGCAATTGGCCGAACTCGCCGGCGCCAGGCGTGCGGCGATGTTCCGCCTGGACTCGAGCCACGAGAGTGCGCAGCTCATCGCCGCCATCGGGCTCGACGCCGAGCCCGGCGATCTGGCAATTCCACTAAGCGATTTGTCGAGCGCGTTGGTCATCAGCGCGTTGGCCCTGGTTCGGGTTCGCGGCAGCAGCCCGCTCGGACCGCGTTCACTGTCCGAATTCGAGCATTGGCTCGCGCTCCCGATGTCGCAGCCGCGGTACCGCGGCGCTCCGGGCGCAATGTCTCCCGAGCGCGCCACCGAGCTGCTGTCGTCGCGCACGATCAGTGTTCTGCCAACGCCGGAGCGCCAACTGGGTGTGGCACCGGCCGGAGTCGTATTGCTGGATGGTGCCGTCGACGAAACGCTCATCGACGAGGCCGGAGAGATTCTGGCGTTGGCCAGTCCGGTCATGGGTCGTCTCGCGGCCCTCGAGGACGCACGGGAGAACAGTGAGCGGCTGTCGCAGCAGCGCGAGCGACTCACGCTCATGGTGGATTCGCTTCCCGACCCCGTCGTCATTACCAACGCCACGAACGACATCATCACGCAAAACCATCGCGCCGAACGGCTGCTGCACGTTCGCGACGACGACTCAGCCGGACGCCGGCGCGCCATCGAGTTGAACAACCTGCTTTTCACGTCCTTCCTCTCGAAGGCGGCGATGATGGGTGGCGCACAGGGCGGATCGCGCGAGCTGAACCTCGTCGACCCGGACGAAGGCAACGACCTTTTGTTCGAGGTACTCGCGCATCCATTGGGTGAGCGCGTGGGACCGGAGGACGCAGTCCTTTCGGTGTTGCGCGACGTCACCGACCTGCGGCGCGCGGCCAACGAGCTCGAGCGTCAGGTCCAGCGCGTGCGCCAAGCGGAGATTACGGTCCGCGGCGAGCGCGACCGGTTGGACCTCGTGTTGGAAAATGTGGCCGACCCGATTCTCGTGACCGACGAGCGCTCGAACATCATCCTGATGAATGATCAGGCCGAGCAGCTCTTTCACAGCGAGGCCGAGGCGCACAGTCGCGCGCAGCTGGCGGCGGTTCGCGGCAACGACACGAAGTTCACGTCGTTCATCTCCGAGTTCGCTTTGCTCGATGACGACTCGCGACGCGAGCGTATGACGCTCGTCTATCCCCGCACGGGACTGGAGCTCCCGGTTGAAGTCGTGTCGGGAAAAGTGAAGAACGACCGCGGCGAGCCGATCGCGATCATCTCCGTGCTGCACGATCTCACGAAAACGGTCGAGAACGAGCGACTCTACGAGGCGCTAAAACGCTTCAACAGCGAACTCGAACAACGGATCAGAGAGGCGACCGCCGACCTGGCGGAACAAAACGCACGACTCCAATGGCAGTCTCAGGAAGTCGAGCGCGCGAACAAACTCAAATCGGAATTCCTCGCGAGCATGTCGCACGAGCTGCGCACGCCGATCAACGCGCTGATCGGCTACTCGGCGCTCATGCTCGATGGCGTGCTCGGCGATGTGAATCCGCGTCAGACCGATGCGCTCATGCGCGGCCGCGCGGCCGCGGAGCATCTCCTGGCGCTGATCAACGACATCCTCGATCTGGCCAAGATCGAGGCGGGCAAGATGCCGCTGCACCTCGAGGACGTTTCGCTGCGCGAGGTGACGACCGAGGTCACGCAGCAAGTCGAACCGATGGTTCGAAAAAAACAGCTCGATTTCACGATCGACGTTTCCCCGGATTGCCCGGTCATCTACTCGGACCGCACGAAGATCAAACAGGTGCTGCTCAACCTGCTGTCGAACGCGGTGAAGTTCACGAACAAGGGAAGCGTCACCGTCCAGGCCGAGTGTGCGCCGAACGGCGTGCGGATCGACGTCATCGACACGGGCATCGGGATCCGGCCGTCGGATTTGATGGCGATATGGGAGGATTTCCGGCAGGTCGACCAGTCGCGAACGCGCGAGTTTCCGGGGACGGGTCTCGGGCTCAGCATCACGCGAAAGCTCCTCGAACGGCTCGGCGGAGCCGTTACCGTGCAGAGCAAATACGGCGAGGGGAGCACGTTCTCCGTGTATCTGCCCGTTCGCGTTCCTGTCCCCGGGCCGTCAGAGTATCCAGCGGCAAGCGTGTCCGTCTAAATACAGGCGGTAGCGAACAGAACCCCCGCCTAACGACGGGGTACAATGTTTCGTCTATACTCGCTGGACTGGCGGGCTGCTGGCTCGATCGGGGAGAACGAACGATGATGAAATACCGGGCGGTGGGGCGTTGGGTCACCCTCGCGACGTTGATGGCATACGTGGCCGCGTGCGGCGACCGTGGCGCGCAATCGAAAGCGGCGACGGATTCTGCGCTCGCGCGCGATCTGGCGCTGGCGTCACAGCAGCCCACGGCGCAGCCGACGTTCCAGGATACGGCGGTATCTCCGACCCCGAAGCCGGCGCCGGCCAAGGAAACCGCGCCAGTGCCGCAGCCCCGCACCCGAACGCCGCGCCGACCGGAGCCGCGCGCCGAGACGCCGCGACCGGTCGCGCCTCCCCCGACGCAGACGCCCGTCGCTCCGCCGACGCAGGTTGCCCAAGCTCCCGCACCGGCCCCCACACCCGCGCCCGCGCGTGGTGAGATCGGGACTGGTACAGGCTTCGGTCTCACGAGCGGGGCAAAGGTCTGCACGAACACGAACCGCCCCGGCGACAAGATCGTCGCGACGCTCAACTCGGCGGTCGAGGGATCGAACGGCGCGGTGATTCCCGCCGGGTCGACGATCGTGCTCGAGGTAGCGTCGACGAACGCCGGGCAGAATGGCGACGGTGCGCAGATCAAGTTTCGCATCCGTTCGCTCGTCATCAACGACAAGACGTATGACGTGAACGGCGACGTCTCGACGGTATCGCCGCTCGAGAAGACGAAGGTCGCGAACAGCGATCCGAATGCCGAAAAGAAGAAGGTCATCGGCGGCGCGATTGCCGGTGCGATTCTCGGTCAAGTGATCGGCCATAACACCAAGGGCACGATCATCGGCGCCGCGGCCGGTGCCGCGACCGGTGCCGCCATCTCACGCTCCGGCGAGTCGTACGAGGGGTGCCTGCCGGCGGGTTCGTCGCTGCACATCACGCTGAATTCGCCGATCCTGATGTAGGTTCGCGGTCGGGACGCGCGGAGGCCGTTAGTCTTTCTAGATGGCCCCTCGCGTCCCGCCCGCGCTCAAGCCCTTTCACCCGATTGTCCGCGCGTGGTTTCGCGAGACGTTGGGTGTGCCGAGCGCGCCGCAGCGCGAGGGTTGGCCGGCAATCGCCAGTGGGGCGAGCACGCTCATCCTCGCGCCGACTGGCACCGGAAAGACGCTCACCGCGTTCCTCTGGGAGCTGAACCAGCTGATCGTGGACGGCGCGAAAGAGCCGCTCCCCAACGCGGTGCAGATCCTTTACGTCTCGCCGCTCAAGGCACTCAACAACGACATCCAGCGCAATCTCGAGCGCCCGCTCGCCGAGTTGCGCGAACGGTTCGAGAAGGCGGGCAAGGCGTTTCCGGAGCTTCGCGTCGCCGTTCGCACAGGCGACACGCCGCAGTCGGCGCGCGCGCGGATGATTCGCAAATCGCCGCACGTTCTGATCACCACGCCGGAGTCGCTGCACATCATGCTCACGACGATCCGCGGCCGCGGCATGTTCAGCGGCGTGCGCGCGGTGATCGTCGATGAGATTCACGCGATCGCGGGCACGAAACGCGGGGCGCATCTAGCGCTGACGCTGGAGCGCCTCGACCGATTGTGTCAAACGCCGCCGCAGCGGATTGGGCTGAGCGCAACGCAGCGTCCGCTGGACGAGATCGCGCGCTTCCTGGTCGGATTCGATCCGACGGCAAACGAACCGCGCGCGTGCCGCATCGTGGATTGCGGGTTGGTGAAGCAGCTCGAGCTGTCGATCCGGTCCCCGGTCGAAGATCTCGCGCATCCCGGCGGAACGATCTGGTCGTCGGTCACGCCCGCGGTGCTGCAATACATGCGCACGGCCCGGACGACGCTGATTTTCGTCAACAATCGCGCGCAGGCCGAAAAGATGGCGGCGCGCATCAACGCGCTCGCCGGTGAAGAGCTGGCGCTTCCCTATCACGGCTCGCTGTCGCGCGAGCGGCGGCTCGTGCTGGAGCAATCGCTCAAGGCCGGATCGTTGCGCGCTCTCGTCAGTACGAGCTCGCTCGAGCTGGGAATCGACATCGGTTCGGTCGATCTCGTCCTGCAGCTGCAGTCTCCAAAGCGCGTCGCGAACGGATTGCAGCGTGTCGGACGCGCCGGCCACTCGCTCGATGCCGTGAGTCGCGGCGTGTTCATGCCCACGTTTCGCGACGACGCGATGGAGTTGCTCGCGGTCGTCAAAGCGATGGGCGATGGCGACGTCGAGCCGACGCGCGTCGTGCAGAACGCACTCGACGTGCTGGCACAGGTCATCGTCGCCGCGGTCTCCGTCGACGACGACTGGACGAGCGCCGCGCTGTTCGATCTCGTGCGCCGTGCGTATCCGTATCACGCGCTCACGCGCTCGGCGTTCGAGGAAGTGTTGGCGATGCTCTCGGGCAAGTATCCGTCCGACGTCGCCGCCGAGCTGGACGCGCGGCTCAGCTGGGATCGGGTGACCGATACGCTGATCTCGTCGCGTGCGTCGCGGATGGTCGCGGTGATCTCCGGCGGCACCATCCCCGACCGCGGCCTCTACACCGTGAACCTCCCCGATCGCACGCGGCTCGGGGAGCTCGATGAAGAGTTCGTGCACGAGACGCGCGTCGGCGACGTCTTTCAGCTCGGCTCGTCGACGTGGCGGGTCAACGCGATCGAGCATGACCGGGTGATCGTCACGCCCGCGCCGGGCGCCCCGGCGCGCATGCCCTTCTGGCACGGCGAGTATGCCGCGCGCTCGATCCATCTCGCGCCGCGCGTCGGTGAGTTGCGCCGGGAGCTCGACGCCGTGCGCACCCCGGAGCAGACCGCCCTGCTCGCCCAGCGATATCAGTGCGACGAGGCCACGGCGGGCTCACTCGTCGAGTACGTGCACGAGCAGCGCGCGGCGACCGGAGTGGTCCCGGACGAACGGATCGTCGTCGTCGAACAGTTTCGCGACGAAATGGACAGCGTTCGCGTCGTGATTCACGCACCGTTCGGGGGCCGGGTCAACGCGCCGTGGGGCATGGCGCTGGCCAATCGCGTTCGCGAGACGCTTGGTAAGGGCGGCGCGTTCGAGATTCAGGTGCAGACGACCGACGACGGCATCATGCTGCGCCTCCCGACTCTGCGCGATTGGCTTCCGCTGAGCGTCGTTCGCGACATGGGCTCGGCGGAGGCGGAGCGCCGCGTGCTCGAGGAAGTTGGCGCGTCATCGCTCTTCGGTGCGCGATTCAGAATGAACGCGGCGCGCGCCCTCCTGTTGCCACGCGGTAACCCGCGTCGGCGAATGCCCTTGTGGCTGCAGCGTCTCAAGGCGCTCGATCTATTGCAGGCGGTGCAGGAGTTCCCGTCGTTCCCGATTCTCGTCGAGACGTATCGTGACGTGTTGCAGGACGCGTTCGATATGCCCGCCCTCAAGCGCGCGCTCGACGATCTTGCTGCCGGGACGACGTCGCTCGTGCCCGTCGAGTCGGCGTTGCCGTCGCCCTTCGCGGCGTCGCTCCAATTCGGCTTCGTGATGGATTGGATGTATGCCGACGACGCGCCGCGGGCCGAACAGCGCGCCGCGCTGCTGTCGTTGGATCGTGCGCTGCTCGACGAGTTGATGGGAGGCGAAGGCGCGGACGAGTCCACGCTGGCAATGCTCGAAGCGATCCTGGCACGCCGCCGCGGCACGGCACCGGGATCGCGCGCACGTACAGCCGACGAGCTGGCGCTGTTACTCGACCGCGCCGGCGATCTGACATTGGACGACCTTCGGGAGCGCGTCGCCACGGTCGAGGAGGGGCGACGCGGCGACCCGCTTCATGAGCTGCTCGATCGCGGGCGGGCGATCGCGCTGGATATTCCCGCCGCCGGCGGCGCACAGCGTCGGGTCGTCCTGACGGAGAACTTCGGCCGGTACGTCGCGGCATTCGGCGCGGAGGCATTTGCCAACGCATATCGCGGCATCGACCTCGAGCCCGTTTCGGTGGAGACAGCGGTGCCCGAGTCGCTGCGACGAGCGGCGATGACCTCGATCGCGGCGCGCCGCGAGATTCTCGCGCGCTTCGTGTCATTGGCCGGCGCGTTCTCGATGGCTGACGTCCGCGATCGCTACGATCTCGATGACGTGTGGATCCACTCGCGTCTCGACGACTGGCTGCGAGCCGGAAAGCTGGTCCGTGGTGCGTTTGGCCGCGATTCGACCACCGAGCGCTGGTGCTCGCGACGGCTGCTCGAGCTGGCCCGCCGTCGCGAGCTCGCCCAGGCGAGAAAGCAGATCGAGGCCGTCTCCCTCGACCGTTTCGCCGCGTTCATGTTGCGCTGGCAGCATCTCGACGCGGCGCATCGCCTATCTGGCGCGGACGGGACGATTGAAGTCGCGCGTCAGATGTACGGCCTGGCGCGACCCGCCGAGCAGTGGGAGCGCGATTACTTGCCGGCGCGCGTCGAGGAACTCGACCCGGATGCGCTCTCACGGCTGATCGCGCTCGGTGAGCTCGTGTGGATCGGTGGATCGACGGCGAAGCCTGGGGAGATTCCGTCGCTGTCCACCGTTCGTTTCGCGCGCCGCGGAACGGTTCGAGCCTGGATCTCGCCCGCCGTTGAAGCTCCGCTCGGCGAACAAGCGCAGCGCGTGCTCGAGACGCTCGATCGCGATGGGGCATCGTTCTTCGACGAGATGGTCGCGTCGACCGGACTGACGCCGCGAACGCTGCGCGATGCGCTGCGCGAGCTCGTCGGCGCGGGGCTGGTGACGAACGATACGATGGACGCGCTGCGGTTCGTGTTGCGCTGGCGGCCGCTCGTCTCGCCAAGAGATCGCGCGCAGCCTGACCCGACGCGCTGGCTGCCGGCCGACTTCACGCCGTCGGCGAACCGGTACGTCGTGCAACGTCGTCCGAACTTGCGACGACTGCCGAAGTGGAAGCGGCCGGACAAGGAGGGCGGCGCGCCGGTCGAGTGGCCCGGCCGGTGGTCGCTGGTACGCGCGCCGCGCGTGCTCGGTCCGGAAGCCGATGAAAACGCGTGGGCCGAGCTGATCGCGAAGCAGTGGCTCGAGCGCTACGGCATCGTCTCGCGCGAGATGTGGCGTCGTGAGCGTCCCGCGATTGCCTGGCGGAGCATCTATCGTGAGCTGCGGCGGCTGGAGTTCCGCGGCGACGTTCGGCGGGGGTATTTCGTGCGCGGTCTTTCAGGTGCGCAGTTCGCGCTCCCGCAGGCGATCGAACTGCTTCGCGCGGACGACTCGAGCGATGACGCCGTCGCGATTTCGGCGACCGATCCGGCGAACGTTTATACACTCCCGATGCCTCAGGACCCGGCGCGCGACGCCTTCGTGCGTCCGCGCAGCCGCGGCGCGTTGCTCGTTCTCGTGCGCGGCGTCGTCGTGATGATCGCCGATCGGCGCGGATCACGGGTCGTCGTTCGGCCAGATACGTCCGACGAGACCGTCGGACTCGCCCTCAAGGCGCTGCTCCTGCGGCTGCTCGAGCAGTCGGATCGCGATATCGTCGTCGAGACGATCGATGGACAACCGGCGAGCGGCAGCCGCTTCATCGACGTGTTCCGCGACGCCGGCTTCCGTCGCGGAACCGTCGGTCTTCGCTACTACCGCGCAACACGGTGATGCGGCCCACCACGTTTTGCCTCGAACACGCCCCGAATGAGATCTGACCCTACTTCAATAACTCTAAATGGGGTCTGACCCCCATTTGACTTTGGATTACGGCTTCCGAGGCTTGGCCGACGGTTCGGTGCTCTGAGTCTTGAGTTGAGTCGTGGGATCGACGTGGAGAGAGACGCCGCTCGAGTCGCCCGCGATCGGTGCGCGATACTCTTGATCGAGTGCGCGGACCATGTCGTCGAGTCGCGTCGCCATGGCAACGCCGCGCGTTGTCGTGAATACGGCGTCGGCGCCGGAGTGGTCGCCGGCGTTGCGCAGCGCCTCGGCCAGCTCGGCGCCGGCGAAGATGTACATCGAAGGCATGCTGACGGAGGCCCGGTCGACCCACTGCCCTTCGGCGACGACCGACTTCGGACCCTGGAAGACATCGTTCCACAACGTCTTCGTGCGCGCGACGTCGAGCCAGCCGTCGCCCTGAACAAAGACCGTGTCTTTGCTCGCCGACGACGGCGGAAGGAACAGTTTCGACGCCAGACCTTGCGTCAATACGTTGTTCTCCAAGCCGAGCGAACGCGGATATCCGACCGCTGACCGCGCGAAATAGATCGGACGGTCCTTCCAGGAATCCTGAATGATGCGAAGGACGAGTGCGTCGGCGCGCTGGAGTACGCCGTACTCGAGACGCCGTGGATCGATCGTTGACTTGTAGGGTCCAGCGGTGAACGACATCGGCTCGCGCATGTCGTAGTACTCGGGGACGGCATCAGCGTCGGCGAAGGTCATGTGCATCGGCGGCGTGGTCGGTTTTGTCCACTGTTTGTCGCGGTAGATCGCCGGCCCTTTCGCCGCGTCGTAATCATAGATCGGCCGCCGAATAAGCTGTCGCACGTACCAATCCGTGTTGAGGAGCGACGTGTTGGCGACGACGACGTCCCGGCGTATGCCTTCGACCTCCTGCGCGTACCAGAGCGGAAACGTGTCGTTGTCGCCGACCGTCACGAGCACGCCGTATGGCTCGACGGAATTCAGCAGATCGGCCGCGACGCTTTTCGTCGCTGTGTGGCTCCGGCGCGAGGCGACGCTCCAGTTGCCGAACAGAGGCACAATCGCGAGCAGCAGCGTCGGCGACGCTTTGCCCCAGGCAGCGAGCGTCGGTTCGACCACGACGGCCTTTCCCTTTTTTTCTTCGCTCGTTCCTATGAGCGCCGCGATCGATTCCCAGATGTACGCCAGCCCGATGCCCGCCCAGACGCCCCAGGCCGAGAAGCTCCAGAGGAAGAAGTAGTCGCGATCGCGGACTTCGTGCGGCGATTGGGACGACGGATCCTGCGAGAAGCCGAGCTTGAAGTTCAGGTAGTAGATCAGCAGCAGCGTCATCGTGAACATGAGCGTGCCGAAGTACCAGAAGCTTCGCCGGTCGTGCTGGAAGTGAACCCACCCGCCGACGAGCCCCAGCACGAGGAACGTCGCGGCGAGCAATGCCTGAGGGAACGGCGCGCGTGCCCCTGGATCGCGGAGCCACTGCCACTTGAAATACAACCACCACATTCCGATCTGCTCACCGAACGACGCCTGCCGCTGGGCGAGCGACGGCTTGCCATACTGTCCGCGGTTGAAGTTGTACATGAACGCGCGGTACGTCCCTTCGGACATCGTGCATGCCAGCTCGAGCTTCGTACGACACGCGGTCGGCTCACCTTCGTTCATCGCGGGAAAGTGGGCGGCGCGAATCGGTTGCGTCGCGAACGGGGTCACGCCAACGACCAGCGCGGCAAGGCACGCGATCAGCAATCGGCCGCGAAGCAACGTCGATGGACGACGCATCAAGACGGCAGCCACGATCGCCGGCGCGGGGAGCATGCCGGCCATATGATTTGCGTAGCCGAGCCCACAGAGATACGCCATCAGCACGAGCGCACGATCGGCCTTGGCGCCCTCCGGCCGAACGGACCATCGCACGGCGAGCCACGAGATGATCGCAATACCGGTGAGGGACACCGTGTACACCTTTTCGTTCACGACCGATTGATTCCAGACGGTGAACGCCGTCGCGCCAATGAGCGCGCAGACCACCGCCGCCGTGCGCCTGACGACCACCCGTTCGATCCACGCGCGAAGGATTTGCTCGGCGACGAGAAACCACATCCCCGCCGCGATGGCGCTCGACAACGCCGCGAGCACGTTGATTCGCGCCGCCACGTTCCCCGCGACCGGAAGAATCGAGAACACTCGGCCAACGATCACGAAAAACGGATTTCCGGGCGGGTGCGGCAAGCCGAACGTGTACGCGGCGGCGATGTACTCGCTCGTGTCCCACATCGCCGTCGACGGCGCCATCGTCAGCACATAGAGCACGAGCACGAAGCCGCTGACCGCGGCGGCGACGCCGTAGGACGGCCGTTCCTCGTTCGTCGACTCGTCTTCGACCGTCGTCCTGCCCGCGAGCCAAATTGTCGCGGGGATCAGTCCGCAGTACGCGATGCCGAGCAATAACGCCGACAGTGTAATCCCGCCGCGAATCAGATCGGCGAAACCGGCGATCAACACCAACGCTGAAGCGGCGTATAGATAATTTTTTGTCTCAACGCCGCGTGTTACGACTGACATTCGGCATCTCGTTGGATTCAGGGATTGGTGAGCGAGGCGGAGAGCCCCGCCGGTACCGCATGACGGTCGAGCGCGTACCGGGCCCATTCGCGCACGCGAGGACTCGGGTCGAGGGTCGCGGCGTCCCGCGCGACAGCGACGGAGTCCGGACGCTGCGCCAAGCCGAGGACGGCGTACGCCCGCGACTCCCATCGCGCATCTCGCATCAACGTCGTGAGAACCTCACGTGTCGGCGCGAGCTCGACCGCGCTCAGCGGCGCCGACGCCATCAACGTTGCCGCGGTTGCCGCCGCGGCCCAACGACGAGCCAGCGGGCGCACGTCGCGCGGGGCGTCGACCAGCGCGGATAAGCGCGTCCGCAGCCCGCCGCGACGCGACAGCGCGAGTGCGGGCAGCTGATCCGCGTCTCGCGAGGTCGCGAGCGCCTCGACTGCGCGAACGAGCAGATCGGCGTAATCGCTTCGCCGCGCTCCGGCGGCGAGGACGCGTTCGTCGCACGCGAGCTCGCACTCGGCGCGCAGCTGGTTCGCTGTCCACCAAACCGCCGGATGGAACCAATAAATGGCGCACGCTGCGCGCGCCGCGAGGGCGAACAGCCAATCTCCCGATCGCGCGTGCTCCGCTTCGTGCAGCATCACGAGCCGGCGTTCAGCGGCGCTCCACGTGGGAAGCGACGCGGGCAAGAGGACGACTGGACGCCAGTAGCCCCACGTCAGCGGAACCGGCACGTCGCGCGAGATCAAAACGCGAATCCGCCGGCGAATGCCCAACGTGGCGCGCGCGTCGTCCATGGCGCGGCACCAATCAGCGGCGGCCGGTTTTGCGCGGCGAAGTAAGCGCCTCGCGCGCCACAGCCCGACGAGTGTCGACGCGAAGACCGCGACGACACCAATCGCGTACACGAACAGAAGCATCGCCGCGACGCTCAACCCCGAAGGAGACGACGCGGGCGCACCGAGCGCCGCCTCCGCGGACATCACTTGTACGCGCCCGAGCGCGACGAGCGGCGTGGCAAGCGCCGAGGGAACCACCCAAGCCATCCAGTGCAGCGGCAGCTGGCGGCCGGCGACGATCAGGAGCAGGACAACCACTGACGATCGCCACGCCAAGGTCCGGCCTTGCGCGTTGGACCGTCGGAGCCCGAACGCGATTCCAGCCGCGAGTGCGACAGGTACAAGCGCGAGCAATGACGCGGTGTAGACGGTCGCCACCGCACGCGCGCTGTCCGCGGGCGAAAGGGTCGGCGGTGACATGAGAAGTGCCACGTTATTTGCCTTCAGCGCGCAGCCGGCGAATGACGCCGGCGAGCTCGGTGCGCTCGCTCTCGGACAACGGACGGTCCGATTCGTCGAGAAGGGCAGCGACCGCGGCGGCGCGCGATCCGCCGAAAAACGTTCCGATCAAGTGCCGCACCGCCGAGCGCTGCGCGATGCTGCGCGGTGTGGTCGGATAGTAGACGTGACGCGGACCGTCCTTCTCGTGCCGCAGATGGCCCTTCTCCTCGAGGATCCGCAGCAGCGTACGCACCGCGGCCGCCACCGGCGGATCGGGAAGCCCGTCGTGAATCTCGGCGGCCGTCGCCTTCCCGGTGCGGTAGACGATGTCCATGATCTGCCGCTCACGACGGCTGAGGTGCGACGAATTCGAGGCGGCTCGGGACACGATGGGTGCGATAAAAGTTTCTCTCCTACAGATAATATTTTATCTGGGCGCCGGCCTGTCAAGACCGAGCCGTAACCTCGTGCTCCATCTCGAGCTCCGCCCGCAAACTTTCGTCGTCGCGGAACAGCGTGGCGAGCGCGAGCAGATCCCCGCCCTTCTCCATCCGTACCGCGACGTCGTGTTTGGACGCGTCGCCGTCCACGGCGACGTGATCCGGCTTTTCGGCGTGACCGACGTAGTTGATGCTGATGTCGTAGTGCGCGCTCCAGAAGAACGGCGCCTGGTCGAACCGCTCGCGCGCACCGAGCATGTTGCGCGCCGCAACCTGTCCGTGGCGCTGCGCGAGCACCCAGTGCTCGACGCGAATCCGTTCGCCGGTGTGCGGGTCCGGCCAGCGTGCGATATCGCCGGCGGCGAACACCCCCGGCACGCTCGTTTCGAGGAATTCGTTGACCGTGACGCCGCGGTCCATGGCCAAGCCGGCCCCCTCGGCCAACGAAAGACGCGGCCGCACGCCGACGCCGAGCACGACGAGATCGGCCTCGAGACGCGAGTCGTCGTCCAGCACGACTGCTCCTTGCTCGACTCGTTTCGATGTACGGCCGAGGTGAAAGACGACGCCCTTCTCTTCGTGCAGCGACCGAATGAAACCCCCGAGGTAGTCGCCGAGCACCTTACCGAGGGGAATTTGCTCCGGCGCGACCACGTGGACGTCGAGCTTTCGCGCTCGCAACGACGCCGCCACCTCGAGCCCGATGAAGCTCGACCCGATGACCACGGCGCGTTTCGCGGTGTCTGCGGCGTCGATGATCGAACGACTGTCGCTGAGCGTGCGCAGATAGTGGACGAACGGCAGATCGGCGCCCGGCATATCGAGGTGCACCGGCTCGGCGCCGGTGGCGAGCAGAAGCCGGTCGAAGCCGATTGGATCTCTGCCTTCAATCTCGACCCGCTT
>Ga0105242_10001301_pt1 | contig 19743 bp, 10 predicted proteins | sample KBSM24metaG_FD_81521 | JGI IMG/M metagenome (GOLD analysis project Ga0105242, IMG submission 81521) | Miscanthus rhizosphere microbial communities from Kellogg Biological Station, Michigan, USA - KBS M2-4 metaG | ecosystem: Host-associated > Plants > Roots > Rhizosphere > Soil | place... | reverse complement strand
GCGGGTGCGGCCTGCGCGTCGATCGGGCTGGTGTCGATCAAGGTCTGGAAGACTCCTCACTTTGCCTACGCCGGCGAGGTCGCTGGGTTGACGGCCGCGGCATCGATCGCGTCGCTGACCTTGAATTGGGCGTTGCGTCGTCGGGCGCGATGGTGGCCCCAGCGACTTGGCGCGCAGGGTGTCACCTCGTGGATTGTGGCGCTGCAGGGCGGTATCGTGCTGCTTGTCGTACCCGTCTTTCTGCTGGTCAAGAGCGTTCCCGAAGAGGAGATGACCGGGTGGCTGTGGCCGCTGGTCAACAAGCGCTGGCTGGTGGCGCTCTACAACATCGCGACCGTGACCTTTCTCCTACTCCCGCTGGCGGTTGAGCGATGGCGGCCGGACGCGGAGGTTCACGAGCAGGCGGCCGACCGCGCCGCAGAGCGGTCGGTGCGACGGCATTGGCTTCGGATCGTCGGCGTCCAGATCGCGCTCGCGCTCTTCTGTTGGTACCTGGTCGGTCCTCCCTGGCATATCGAGCGGCTGCACAGCCTCATCGAGTGGCACGAGCAGTTGCATTTCGGGCCGGTTCAGGCGATCGCGAAAGGCTCTCTTCCGTTCATCGGACCCGCGGCCACGCCCTATGGGCCAGGCTCGGAGATGCTGTTGTACGGATTGATGAAGCTTGCCGGTCCTCTCGATGTCGTCTCGTCCCGCATCGCCTGGGCGGCGCAGAATTTCGGCGCTCTGTTGATTGTGTCGACGGTGGCCTGTATGTGGCTGAAACCGCTGCCGGCGGCCGCTGTGCTGGTGCTGGCGGTGTTGTATTCGCCGTTTGGCTTCTTTTACACCCTCGTCGACGGCACGCTGGCGGGTTTCTTCGGCTGGGCCAACCCGCTTCGCTATGTGGCGCCGTTGCTCGTCGTCCCGCTGGTCGGCTGGGCCTCTGTGACGTCGCCGTCCCGATGGCTGATCGTGTTCGTCGGCGCGGTATGGGGAGTGGGCGCGTTCGTGGCTCAGGAAAACCTGACGACCACGTTCGCCTCAGCCGGACTGCTGCTCGCGGCGCTGTGGCTTACACGCACCGTGACGCTACGGCGCGCGATGACGGTGCTGTGCGATCTGCTGATCGGCTTGGCGTGTGTCGCCATCCCGGTTGTGCTCTATTACGCCTGGCACGGAGCCGCGAGCGCGTTTCTCCGGACCTACTTCTTTTTTGCCCGGGCGGTCGTGGTCGGCTACAGCAACATGTGGTGGCCCGCGCAGGACAGCGCGTTGCCGGAGAAAGCCTCGTATTATTTCACGCTGCCATTCCTCATCGGGTGCGGCATCTGCGCCCTCTGGCGGATGGCTCCGCTGCAACCGGCCGTATTGGATGCGCGGCGCATCCGGTTTCTCGCGTTCGTCTGTGTCCAGGTGGTGTGCTACCAGACGGCCCTGTTGCGCAGCGACTCGACCCACGTGATGAATACCCTTGTGGCGCTGCCGTTCATCATCGTCCTGGGACTGATCGATCTGCCGACGTGGCTCACGAGCAAACCGTTCCCGCGATGGGCGATTCGGGCGGTGTTTGCGGCGCTGGTCATGGTTGTCTATCCCACGATACGGCCGTCCACTTTGTGGAGCGTCGCGCGGGAACCGGCTCGCCGATTCGAGCGCCGAGACGTGCCATCAGTCGGCGCCGATCTGCTCAAGAGCGCGGCACTGCGGCGGTTGCCGCTGCCGCCCGAGATGCCGCTGTTTCTCGGGAATCCCACGGTGTCATTGCGCCAGTTCGACAACCTGACGGCCGAAATTCACGCCTTGGTTGAGGACCGCAAGACCTATTTCCTTCGGAGTGAGTGGATCTCCGGCGGATTGATCGCCCTCGCGGCAGACTTGAACCCTGCGCCGCACCCGCTTGGCGGCGAAATCCTGACGGTGAACGATCGCATCAAGCTCGAGATTGCCCGACACATCAGAGCGCACCCTCAGGATTACGGGGCCTTCATCGGGCCGTCGCTCGCTGATCTCGAAGCGGTCGCATTCCTCGAAAGCCACCCCGGCGCGATCACGTTCCGGCGGATGCTCGGATCGTCAACGTTCTACGTACTGTTGGCTCCGTCGTGATGATTCCGATGCCTCGGCTGAGCTTCGATGATGCGGTCCGGACCCTGCCGGCTGCCGGGGCAACCGCGGCTGTTGGCAGCGTGTCACTCGTCGCACTCAAACTGTGGCGCACGCCGCATGTTCAGGACGCCGTGGCGATCGTGTTTGCCGCGGTCCTCGTGTTCGCCGAGGCGCATGCGTTCCTCGACAGTCATCCGCGCGGCATCACGCGGCACAGGCGGCTCGGCCGTCTGACCGTCTACATCCTGGTGGCGTCGAGCTGACGTCGTTCGTGAGCGAATTTCTGCAGCGATTGAAGCGCGCGTCCAGACGGCCGCCGAGGTATGTCGCTGCCCGCCTGGCGGAGGCAGGGCGCGCAGCCGCGAGAAGGCCCTGGTCGCGCATCTACCCGCGTCTGCTGACGGAGCAAGGCGTGGCGCAGGCCGCCGGCGCCGAATCGACTGACGCGTACTGGGCACGCCTCCAGCGCGCCCCGTTTTTCATCAGCATCGCCGAGCGCACCCAGATGGCGGAAGCGTTTCGCGCGCGATATCCCGATGCCGCCGTCGTCATCGTCGACGCCGCGAACCGCGTCTTGCGGCATGAGTTCGATCTGCTCGGCTCCGGCCGCATCAATCTCGGTCGGACGCTGCCGTGGCATTCCGACTTCAAGACCGGACGCGAATGGCCGATGCAGTACTCGCCCGACATCGAGTACGCCGAGCTCGAGCGCCCGACCGACGTCAAGGTGCCGTGGGAACTGAGCCGCTGTCAGCACTTCACGACGCTCGGTCAGGCCTACTGGCTGACCGGCGATGATCGCTACGCCCGCGAGTTCGTCCATGAAGTCGAAGACTGGAACGCACGCAATCCATGGGGCCATGGCGTCAACTGGGTGTGCGCCATGGATGTCGCCCTGCGCGCGGTCAGCTGGATCTGGGGCTTTCATTTCATGAGCGGCTCGCCGGCCTGCGCCGCGCCGGCGTTCCGCGGCGCGTTCCTCCGCGCGCTGTACCTCCACGGCGAGCACGTCGCGACCCACATCGAGCGCTCGGACGTGAACGGCAATCACTATCTGTGCGACGCCGTCGGCCTGGTGTTTCTCGGTTCCTTCTTTCGCGCGACCGCCAAAGGCCAGGCCTGGCTCTCAACGGGCCGTGACATGGTCACCGCAGAGATCTTCAACCAGACCAGCGAGGACGGCGTCGACTTCGAGAAGTCGACGGCGTATCACCGCCTCGTGCTGGAAGCGTTCCTGACCTGCGGCGTCCTGCTGGCCCGCGCCGGCGAACCGTTCTCACCCGAGTGGCAGTTGCGGCTGACGCGCATGCTCGAGTTCGTCGCCGCATATGTGAAGCCGGACGGACGCGTCCCTCTGGTCGGCGACGCCGACGATGGACGGATCCAGAAGCTCGGTACTCAGGCGCTGGGCGACCACCGCTACCTGCTGTCGACCGGTGCGGCACTCCTCGGCCGCGCCGACTTCAAGCAGGCGGCGGGACGGTTCGGAGACGAGTCGTTCTGGCTGCTCGGTCCCGCGGGCGCGGTGGCGTTCGACGCGATCGACGCGGCGCCGCCGCTCGAGTCGAAAGCGTTCCCCGACGGCGGCTTTTTCGCGCTTCGCTCCGAGCGCGCGCATGCGTTCGTGGATTGTGGCGAAGTGGGCATGCACGGGCGCGGCGGCCACGGCCACAACGATATCCTGAGCTTCGAGCTCTGGCTCGACGGGATGAACCTGATCACCGATTGCGGCGCGTATCTCTACACCGCCTCGCGCGAATGGCGCAACCGCTTCCGTAGCACCGCCTTCCACAACGTCGTCCAGGTCGACGGCGAGGAGCTGAATCGATTCATCTCGCCCGATCACTTGTGGCAGCTTCACGACGATGCGCGGCCACGCGATGTGGCGTGGACGAGCGACGCCCGCCTCGATTACTTTCGCGGCTCCCACACCGGCTATCTGCGGCTCACGCCGCCGGTCACGGTGACGCGAGAAATGATCCTGCTCAAAGACAGCCCGGAGGTGATCGTGCGTGACACGATTGCCGGCACGGGAACGAGGGATTTGATCTGGCGGTTTCACCTCGATCCGGATGCGACCGCCGAGATCGCCGGGCCCGACATCCGCCTCTCGACCAACGGCCGCGCAGCGTGGCTGCAGCCGATCTCGATACCGACGGAACTGACCGCGACGGTCGAGGACGGCTGGCTGTCGCCCAGCTACGGTGTCCGGTCCGCGATTCGCGTCGTCGTCCTGCGCGGCCGGGTGGGCCTGCCGCAAACGGCGATGTTTCGGTTTGGGCTGGCGCAGCTCACGGCTGATCGACTGCAGGCGCTGGCTGCGCTGATGCCTTCAGGCGTGCCTGCGTCGCTCGTTGGAACCCAACCATGCGTCAACTCCTGATGAACATGAGCGGCGTGACCGTCGCTCGCATGCCGCGTCCCGTCGTGGATCGCGGCACCGTGCTGATCCGCGTGCGCTATTCGCTGGTGAGCGTCGGCACCGAGGTGGCGCCGCTGAGGCCGGCCAGCGTCTCGGCGCCCGACACGCCGGCGGTGGAGCGGCACCTGGAACGCGCGCGCCTGCTCAAGCACTATTTCAAGGCCAGTCTGCGCGATCCGCAGAAGGCGGCGCGGCGGCTGTCGCAGATTGCCGAGCATCGGTTGTCGCGCGCCAGGCACGCGGTGCCTGGCGGCGGTGCGGGCGCCGCCGCGGACCCGCCGGCGTCCGATCTGAACGCGCAAGGATGGGGGATTGGATACTCGGTGGCCGGCGAAGTCGTCGCGGTGGGCGAGGGCGTGACCGATCTGGCGGCGGGCGATCTGGTGGCGGCTGCCGGCGCGGGCCAGGCCAACCATGCCGACTACGTCAACGTGCCGCGCAACCTGGTCTGTCGGGTGCCGAAGGGCTGCGACCTGAAGGCGGCGGCCTTCGCGACGGTGGGCGCGATTGCGCTGCAAGGCGTGCGGCGTGCGGCGCCGCAGCTCGGCGAGCGCGTCTGCGTCATCGGCCTCGGCCTGATCGGCCAGATCACCGTTCAACTGCTCAAGGCCGCCGGCTGCACCGTCGTCGGCCTCGATCTCGACCCGGCGCGGGTGGCGCGTGCCACCGCGCTGGGACTCGACGCCGGCGCGTCCGACGCCGAGGGCTGCAAGGCGTTGGTGCGCGATGCGACCGTCGGCCGCGGCGCCGACCGGACGCTGATGACCGCAGCGACCAAATCCAACACCGTCATCAACCTCGCCATGGAGCTGACCCGCGCTCGCGGCACGGTCGTCATCGTCGGAGATGTCGGACTCAACGTGGAGCGCGCCACGTTCTACCGCAAGGAGATCGATCTGCTGATGAGCACGTCGTACGGTCCTGGCCGCTACGATGCGTCCTACGAAGCCGACGGCCACGACTACCCGTATGCGCACGTGCGCTGGACGCTCAACCGCAATATGCAGGCGTTTCTCGAGCTGGTCGGGAATGGCCGCGTCAATGTCGAGACGCTGATCGATCGCCTTGTCTCGATTGAAGACGCGCCCGCGGTGTATGCCGAGCTCGCGAAGGCGGAAGACGTCCTGCCGCTTGGCGTGGTCATTCAGTATCCGGACGAACGCACGGCGGACGCCGAGCCGACGCGCCTCACGCTCCGCGGCCACCGGCGTGCGGCGGCCGATCGCGTCAACTACGCGCTGGTCGGTGCCGGTGCCTTCGGCACGGGGATGCTCGTGCCCCAGATGCGCAAGCGGGCCGATCGCTACCAGCTGCGCGGGATCGTCAGTCGAACCGGGACGCAGGGCAGCAACTTCGCCCGCGACAACCAGGTCGAGGTGCTGACGAGCGACCTCGATGCGGTGTTGAAGGATCCCGCATTCGAACTGGTGGTCATCGCCACGCGTCACCACGAGCACGCCGACCAGGTGGTGCGCGCGTTGTCGGCGGGCAAGCATGTGTTCGTCGAGAAGCCGCTGGCGATCGGCTGGGGCGAGCTCGAGCGCGTCGTCGGCGCGTATACCAGCCTGGCCGATCGGCCGCTGCTGATGGTGGGATTCAACCGCCGGTTTTCTCCTGCGCTTCAGATCGTGAAGGAACGGATTGCCGGCCGCCGCTCCCCGCTGATGATCCAGTACCGCCTCAACGCCGGTTATCTTCCGCTGGACCATTGGGTGCACGGCCCGCAGGGCGGAGGGCGCAACGTCGGCGAGGCCTGCCATATGTACGACGTCTTCCGGTTTCTCGCCGGCGCACCGGCGCAATCGATCGACGCCGCCGCGATCGACCCTCGCGACCTGCCTTACGCGCGCAGCGACAACTTCGCGGCCACCATCACCTACGGCGACGGCAGCGTCGCGAGCCTGGTCTATACCGCGCTCGGGCCCAAGAGCGGTCTTGGGAAAGAGCACATCACCGTGTTCTGTGATGGCGAGGCCTTCATCGTCGACGACTTCAAGAAGCTGACGAAAGCGGGCGACGGTTCGGTGTTGTGGCAGAGCGGCGAGCCCGAAAAGGGACACTTCGAAGAACTGAGCCGCTTCGGTGACGCCATCGCCACCGGCGGTGCCGCACCCATTCCGTTTGAAGAGCTCGTCGAAACGTCCGCCGTCGCTCTCTCGATTGAGGATCTGATCCATGGACGCGCGGCCGACAGCCTCTGAGGCGCCGGCGCCGCCGGCGTCGTCCCGATATCTCTATATCGGTCCGCGGCTGGACGTGGTCGGCGTCATTGCCAGCGACGCGTTGTCGAGCACGACCGAGCGTCACCGCATCCTCCTCGATGTCGGCACGCTCATGGGGACGGCCGACGCCGTCGGAGAAATCGCGCGGCATCCCGGCATCGCGGGCGTCATCATCGGGTTGACGTCGGGCCTGCCCGATCGCGCCAGGCTGGAGGTGGCACAGGCGGCGCTGGCCCGGGGCCTTCGCGTGTGGCTGCACTGGCCGAACGAGCAGGCGGTCGAGAGCGTCGATGCCGAACGGCTGGAGAGCTTGCAGCGGCATCGGCGCGCCGTCATCGCCCTCGAACGGATCGGGCGTCCCATGCATCGCGTGATGGAGAGCTGGCAGCGCATCCGGCCCGGGCTCCGCTGGATGTATCGCGGCGCCTTCCCGGTGCGCCGCTACGACCTGCTGGCGCAGCTCGAGCGAATGAGTCTCGACGCGCGCCCGGTCCCGTTTCATGGTCTCGCCGGCGTCCCGACCGCGTCTTCACGGCTCGCTGCCGGCCTGTACCTGCGGACGGACTTCTGGGCGCGGTTCACGTCGGGGGGCAGCTACGGGCACACCTGCTATGTCGCGAAGGAGCTGGCCAAGCTGACGGATCGGTTCGTCTGTCTGCTGCCGCAGCGGTACGACCTGCTCGACACCTTTGGCGTGCAGCAGGTGGTGATGAATCCGCCGACGACCATCATCAACGAAGACGCCATCGTCAGCGCCTCGACCCACTTCCTTCCGATCGTGAAGACCGCGTGCGAAGTGCTTCGCCCGGCCTACATCTACGAGCGTCTCTGTCTCGGCAACTACGTCGCGGCGACGCTGAGCCGCGAGCTGCAGATTCCGTACATCATCGAATACAACGGTTCCGAAATCTCGATGCAGCGCAGCTTCGACGGGACGGCGCCTTTCTACGCGGACGTCTACCTGAAAGCGGAGGAGATGGCGTTCAGGCAGGCCGCCGCGATCTCCGTCATCTCGGAGCATGTCAAGGGCGATCTGGTCGGGCGCGGCGTCGACGCACGGAAGATTCTCGTGAACCCGAACGGCGCCGATCTCGACAGCTATGCGCCGGCGCCGGCCGCGGAGAAGGCGGAACTTCGCCGCAGCCTCGGATTCGCGGAGACCGACTGTGTGGTCGGCTTCACCGGGACATTCGGCGGGTGGCACGGCATCGACGTGCTCGCCGCGGCCATCCCGCGCATCTGCGAAGCCGCGCCTACGGTGAAGTTCCTGATCATCGGCGACGGCACCCACAAGCCGCAGCTCGACACTGAAGTCGAACGGCATGGGCTCGACGATCGCGTGCGGCGGGTCGGCCGCGTACCGCAGACCGAGGGCGCGCGGCTGCTCAAGGCGTGCGATCTGTACGTGTCGCCGCACAACACCCACATGATCGACAGCAAGTTCTTCGGATCGCCGACCAAGATCTTCGAGTACATGGCGATGGGCGGCGGCATCGTCGCCAGCGATCTGGAACAGATCGGCGAAGTGCTGTCGCCGGCAGTACAAGCGGGCGCGCTCGAGCGCCCCGATCTCACCGTGACCGACGAGCGGTCGGTGCTCTGCACTCCCGGCAACGTGGAAGAGTTCGTCGCCGGCGTGGTCGGTCTCGCGCGCCGCCCCGAGATCGGGCGTGCGCTGGGGCGCAATGCGCGTCAGGCCGTCGCCGACCATTACTCGTGGGAACAGCACGTTGCGCGCCTGTGGAAGTTCGCCGCGAGCCTCGCGCCGGGAGCCGGCGCACAGGCCATCGAGACCGGGGACGCCTACAAGGGCCAGGTCCAGCATCAGTGGAACAACAATCCCGTGGGGTCGGAGACCGCCCGGACCGCGCAGCCGCAGACGCTCGAGTGGTTCCAGGAAGTGGAGCGCTATCGCTACGACGTCTACGCGCCGTGGATGCCCGAGGTGATGGAGTTCGCGGGCCATGCCGGCGAGCAGGTGCTCGAAGTCGGCGGCGGGATGGGTACCGATCTGGCGCAGTTCGCCAGGCACGGCGCCTTCGTCACCGACGTCGATCTGTCGGGAGGACATCTCGAGCTCGCGCAGAGGAATTTCCGCCTGCGCGGCCTCACCGGCCGGTTCGTGCACCACGATGCCGAGTCGCTGCCGTTCGACACCGGCACCTTCGATCTCGTCTACTCCAACGGCGTGGTGCATCACACGCCCAACACCAGGCGCGCGGTCGCCGAGATCCTCCGGGTCCTGAAGCCCGGCGGACGCGCCATCGTGATGGTCTACGCCGAGAACTCGCTGCAGTACTGGCGGAACCTGGTCTGGTACTACGGGCTGAGGAGCGGCGATCTGGCGACCCGCTCGATGGCCGACATCATGTCCCAGACCGTCGAGCGTACCGGCAACGACGCACGCCCGCTCGTGAAGGTGTACACCAAGCCGCGGCTGCGAGCCTTGTTCGAGGGCTTCACCGACATCCACATCGTGCAGCGGCAGATCTCGCCTGAGCTCGTGCCGCGCCGGCTGCGCCGCCTCCTTCCGGTCGTCGAGCGGCTGGCCGGCTGGAACCTGATCATCAAGGCGCGAAAGCCGAATTCGTGATGCTGGGGCGAGCCCGTCGTTTGCTCGGCCGGCTGCGGTCCATGCCGCCGTCGACCGCTCGGATTGTGGCGCCGCCGCGCACCTGGCGGGAGGAGATCGACGAGGCGCACGTCACGGCGGATGCGTGGGTGGCCGCGCGGCTCGCCGGCGGACGCCTCCACGTCGACGTCAGCGAGCCGGGCCTCGAGCTCCTTCGTGCGCGGCATCCTGGTCTCGTCGATGCCACGATCGAGGCCGCTTCGCGCGTGCTTCGCCACGAGTTCGATCTGCTCGGCAGCGGCCCGTACACGCCGCACGATCCCGAGCGCGCGGCCACGCCGACGGGCTATCGCCCGATCGACTGGTACCTCGATCCGGTGTCGGGGTTGCGCTTTCCGCGCGGCGTGGCGTTGTCAGCCTGGGACCTCGAGCGGATGAAGCCTGGCCGCGCCGACATCAAGCTGCCGTGGGAGCTGGCGCGGTGCCAGCACTGGGCGGTGCTGGGCCAGGCGTACCGGCTGACCGGCGATGATCGGTTCGCCCTCGAAATCGCCCACCAGCTCGCGGACTTCATGGACGCCAACCCGATCGGTACGGCCGTGAACTGGGCCTGCACGATGGATGTCGCGCTCCGGGCCGTGAGCTGGGCCATCGGGCTCGAGCTGGTGCGATCGTGCCCGGCGCTGACGCCCGGCTTCTGGCAACGGGCCTACGAAGCGCTGTTCGATCACGGCGCCTTTATCGAAGGGCATCTCGAGAATACCTATGAGGTGACCAGCAATCATTTCCTCAGCAACGTGGTCGGCCTGTTCTTCCTGTCGGCGGTGTTCGCCGATCTCCCCCGCGGACGCGCCTGGGACCGCCAATGTCGCGCGTGGCTGACGCAGGAACTGCAGCTGCAGGTGCTGCCCGACGGCGCCGACTACGAGTCGTCGGTGCCGTACCATCGGCTGGTCACCGAGCTGTTTCTCGGATCGCTTCGTCTCGCGGACTACATGCGCGCGCCGCTGCCGCAGGCATTCTCGGATCGCGTGGAGCGCATGGTGGCGTTTCTCTCGGCCGTGCTCAGGCCCGACGGCCTGATGCCCCAGATCGGCGATGCGGACGATGGGAGGCTGCACATCCTGAGCGAGTACGGCGGGTGGCAACCGCAGGACGCGTCACATCTCTTCGGGCCGGCCGCCTGTGTATTTCGACATGGCGGGTGGCTCGCGCCGGCGGGCGATGCCGGACGATGGGAGAGCCAGTGGTGGGGGCTCGATCCCTCGGGCCTCGCAACCGGTTCCGCCGACGACGCACCGCTGCGCCACTTTCCACAGGCGGGGCTCACCGTGATGCGGCGGCGCCGCGACTATCTCTTGATCACGAACGGCGTCGTCGGCACCAACGGGTTCGGCAACCACAAGCACAACGACCTGCTGGGGTTCGAGTACCATGTGGACGGCGAGCCGGTGATCGTCGATCCCGGCAGCTACGTCTACACCGCCGACCCCGCCGCCCGGAACCTGTTCAGGAGTACGATGTTTCACAGCACCGTTATCGTTGACGGTCAGGAGCAGAACGAGGTTCGACCGGAGTGGCTGTTCCGGATGTTCGAGAAGGCCGATCCCGAGCACCTGGATATTCGCGAGCACAACGATTCGCTCGAGTATCGCGGCCGCCATCATGGCTATACGCGGCTCGCCGAACCGCTGCTGCATGAGCGCACGTTCACGATCCGGCGGTCGGATGGGACGCTGGTGATCGCGGATGTGCTCGAAGGGCGCGGCGCGCATCGCCTGCGCTGGCATTTCCATTTCGCACCTGACGTGGCGATCGCGCTGCAATCGCCTGAGGTGCTCGCGGTGCACGCCGGGCGCGTGACGCTTGACATGACGCTTCCGTCACAGCTGACCGGAGTCATCGCGCCGGGTTGGTACTCGCCGTCGTACGGCGTGCGGAAGACCTGCACGATGCTCGATCTGGAGGCAGTGGTATCCGTTGACGGCCGTTGTCGCTATGTGTTTCAGCTGACCTCTCGATGACCAGTGCTTCCTTCGCGCAGCGGATGGCCGCTTCATCGTGGTGGGTGACACGGGCTCTGGTCGCGCTCGCGATCCTCGCCATTACCCTGCAGTGGGTGAACTCGCGCGTATCGATTCTGCGGCTGAACCAGAAACCGTCCAGTCCGGTCGTGCTGGCGACTTATCCGATCTATCACTCGATGGCCACGGGTATGCGTGAGGGGCGCATCGGCCAAGTCGACCTGCTGGCCGTTCGCCAGTACTCGCTGCTGAACGATTTGTCGGCGCCGTTCGAACGGCTGCCACCCGAAGCCGAGCACCAGTGGGTAAACTACTACACGCTCGACGTCGGCTATTCGTTCCTCGTCGAGATCGCGCGGCTCGCGTTCCCGACGCTCCCCGACAATCATCTGCGGGCGCTGGCACTGCAGCTCGTCTTCGACATCGCCCTGACCGTCTTCGTCGGGTTCGTGTTCGCGGAGTGGCACCTCGCGCTCGGCCTGTTGGCCGCCTACCTCTACGCGTCGAATGGCATCTTCTACGACCTCGTGTCCTTCGCGTACTACTATTACTGGGATATCCCGCTGACCTTCATCGTGCTCGGCGCGATGCTCCTGGCGTACCGGCGGCCGCAGGAATCCACCGGGTGGCTGGCGCTAGCGGGAGTCGTGCTCGGCTGCGGCGTGTGGCTGCGCGGATCGTGGTGGCCGTTGTCGCTGTTCCTGTGCGGCCTCGCGGTGTGGACGCCGCCGCTGCGGCGGCGAATGATGGTCGGCCTGGTGCTGTTCGCGATTATCGCGGCACCGCTCGTAGTGCGGTCGAGCCGCGCCCGCGGCAGCCTGACGTTCACGACGCGAGCGGTCTGGCACGTCGCGCTCGTCGGCCTCGGCTACTATCCGAACCCGTACGGTCTCGAGGCGAAGGACGGGACGATTTTCGAGCTGACGCGGCAGAAGTACGGGGTCGTGTTCAAGTCTGAGGATTACTGGGTCCACGACCAGGCCGCGAAGAAGGAATTTTTGGCGATCTGGCAGAAGGACAAGGGGTTCGTCATCCGGTCGTTCATCGGACGGCTGAAAGAGTCGGTACTGGGCACGACACAGACCAGCGTGCTCTCCTTCATTTTCCTGTCGAATCTGACCTATCGGATCATCTGCCTTCTGGGGTTCGTGGCGATGATGGTGCGCGGTGGCGACAGGAGGATGCTCGCGGAAGCCGCCGCAGGCACCTTCGCGATCTACGTCGTGCTGACCTGCGTGTTCTATTTCGTCGGCCTCGCCTACGACAATGTGTCGGAAGTGACGCGGTTCATCCTGTTCATGGGCGCGATCGATTCAGCGCTGTTCGCCGTCCAATGGGCCTGGCGCCGGTTGACGGTGTCCGGCTCGCCGTCGCTCTCCTCCAGCGCCCAGGTGCCCTCCGGTGCGTAAGCCACGGCTGCTCATCCTGATCGTGGCGTACAACGCCGAGAAGACGATCAGCCCGGTGCTGGCGCGCGTGCCGCACCGGCTCGCGGAGGAATACGACGTCGAAGTCCTCGTGCTCGACGACTCGTCGCAAGATCGGACCTTCGAGCAGAGCCGCGACACCCAGCGGGAAGGCACGCTGCCGTTTCCGCTGCACGTGTTGTTCAATCCGGTCAACCAGGGCTACGGCGGCAACCAGAAGATCGGGTATCACTTCGCGCAGAAAGGCGGCTTCGACTTCGTCGCCCTGGTCCACGGAGACGGGCAGTACGCGCCGGAGTGTCTTCCGGATCTGGTGCGGCCGCTGCGCGACGGCCGGGCCGACGCCGTGTTTGGATCGCGAATGCTCGACAAGGGCGGCGCCCGCCGCGGCGGCATGCCGCTGTACAAGTTCGTCGGCAACCGCATCCTCAGCTGGTTCCAGAACCGGGTCCTCGGCGCGTCGCTCAGCGAATTCCATTCCGGTTACCGCGTCTATTCGGTCGCCGCGCTGTCGTCCGTCCCCTTCGAGCTGAACACCAACGACTTCCATTTCGACACCGAGATCATCATCCAGTTCCTGCTCTCGGGCCTCAGGATCGCGGAGCTGCCCATTCCCACCTACTACGGCGACGAGATCTGCCGCGTCAACGGCATCAAGTACGCCTGGGACGTCACCAAGGCGGTGCTGGTTGCCCGGACCCAACAGCTCGGCTTGCTCTACGATCGGCGCTTCGACTGCGCGCCGGCCGCCGGCAATGCGCAGTACGAACCGAAGCTCGATTACGTCAGCCCGCATTCAGCGGCTCTCGAAATCGTGCCGGCAGGCGCCCGCGTGCTCGATCTCGGCTGCGCCGGCGGCTATGTCGGCGCGATGCTTCGCCGCCGCAACAACTGCACCGTGACCGGGGTCGACAAGTTCCCGCTCGGTCCGGGAGTGGCGCTCGACGGCTTCGTGCTCCACGATCTCAACGACGGTTTCCCTGCGGTCAAGGCCGCCGACTACGACTACATCCTGCTGCTCGACGTGATCGAGCATCTGGCGTCCCCGGAGACGTTCGTCGAGCAGCTGAGGGCCGCGCTGAAGTTCACGCCGAACACCAAGCTGCTCGTGAGCACGGCCAACATCGGGTTCCTGGTCAACCGCGCGATGCTGCTGGTCGGCCAGTTCAACTACGGCAAGCGCGGCATCCTCGACCTGACCCACACCCGGCTATTCACGTTCGAGTCGTTCCGCCGTCTGTTCACGCAGAGCGGCTTTCGCGTGGCTGCGACTCGCGGGATCCCGGGGCCGTTCCCGCTGGCGCTCAAGAATCAGACGCTGAGCCGCGCGGTCATGCGTTTCAACCAGTGGCTGATCGCGGTGGCGCCGGGGCTCTTCTCCTATCAGATGTTCTTCGTCGTCGAGCCGCTGCCGTCGCTGGAGTACCTCCTCGAGAAGGCGCACGAACATTCGGCGCTGCGCAGCGAGGCCGAGGAACGCCGGGTCGCCGGCGGGCGATCCTGAGGCATGTTTCGTCACTTGGTGGCAGCGGGTTTGATCGCCGGGTCGCCGCAAGGGCGTTACGGAGTTTGAGCGACCGTTGATGCACCCAGGCGAGTCCGCCGCGTTTCGGGTGGCGCTTATCACGGCTCACGACGACGACCGTGAGCTGCGACACCTGATCCGAAAAATTGCAGCAGTTCCCGGCGTCACGCTGGCCGGCGTACTGCGCGGCCGCACAGCAGGCTCGAACATCGCGCGTTTACGGAAGTATAGAGCGCGGCATGGCAGCGCGTCGCTTGCATTCAACGTTTTCTACCACGTGGTGTCGGCCATCGCCTCATTGCCCTCAGCGGCGCTGGCCGCGCTCTATCGCCGCCTCCACACGGTTCAGCCGACGCCCACACTCGATCCGCTCGTTGGAGAGTTCGGCGCCAGAGTGATCCGGGTTGGGCGGTTCAGCGACCCGGCAGCGATTGCCGCGCTGCGCGCGCTCGACGCCGACCTTGGAGTGGTCTGGGGCACGCCGCTGCTGAAGCCCGAGCTGTTCAATGTTCCGCGCCTCGGCTGCGTGAACATTCACCTCGCCGCGCTGCCGCGGTACCGGGGCGCGGGCGACGTCGGGCTCTCGGAAGTCCTCGACGGGCTCTCGGAGGTAGGCGTCACCGTTCATCGTATCGACGTCGGGCTCGACACCGGCGCCATCCTGGGAACGGGTAGCATCGCGGTCGAGCCGTACGACACGCTCCGTAGCCTTCACGTCAAAGCAGTACTCACCGCCCACCGAGTGTGCGCCGATGTCGTCGCGAGATTGAGCCGCGGCGCCGCCGACGATGGATTGCCGGCCGGGACTGAAGCGCACTTTCCATTGCGCCGTTCGCTCGATCGGCTGACGCTCTTACGCCGGACGCGTCAGTTCCGGCTCCGGCAACGGCCGCCCAGCCGCGGACGGTGGATGATGCTTCGCGATGCGGCTGCAGCGCTGTTCTTGTTCGCGACCTGGCTTCGCCGTCTCGTCACCCGGCGCCGCGCAGACGAGGCAGTCGTGCTCACCTATCACTTGGTGTGCGACCGCGGTCATTGGCTCGGCGTCTCGACCGACGAGTTCATCAATCACTTGGAACACCTGTCGCGATATTACCGAGTCGGTTCGCTGGACGACGTGGTCGCTGTTGCGCGCTCCGCCTCCGACTCTCCTCCAGTGGCGGCTTTGACCTTCGATGATGGCTATGCACAGAACGCCGGCGTGGGCCATGCGTTATGCGGGCTGTACGAAGTTCCCTACGCGATTTTCGTGTGCGGAAATGCCGCCGATGGTTGCATCGAGCTGCCGCGCCCGGGTCCGGGTGGATCCCCATCGATGACGCCCGGCGAACTGCGTATGCTCGCGACCGAGGGCGTCGAGATCGGCAGCCACACCTTGTCACACGCCGATTGCGGCGACCCGGCCAACTGGCCCGAGATTGCCGAATCGCGTGTCCGGCTTGAGTCGGCCCTGGGCAAGCCGGTGCGCTTCTTCTCGTTTCCCTATGGCGAGCCGGAAAATTGCCCAATCGGGGCCCGGCCGCTCATCGTCGCCGCTGGCTACCAAGCAGCCTTCACGGCGTTCGGCGGGTCGATCGCCGCGGGTGACGATCTGTTCAGGCTGAATCGGGCGCTCGTGCCTCGCGTCGGCGGCAGCGTCAGGCTCGAAGCGGCCGTGCAAGGCTGGCTGCCAGGGCGAATGTTTCGGCGTGTCTCCAATACGTATCCCGCCGGTAAACAGGCCTGCCCTCCGTAACCGAGCGCCCCTCACTTCTGTCCGACGTGGCCTACACACATTTGACCGTTGTCCGCAGCGGACTGCCGCTGCCGTCCCCAGCCGCCGGCGAACTCGTGGTCTCCGACCTGGAGGTCAAGGCGTGGGTCCGTGATGGGCGCATTTGGCAGCACGTCCGGCAATACGAGGTCGCGCGACTCGTGACCGAGCGGTTGTCGACATCGGGCCGGCCGATGCTGATGTGGGTCCTGCGGCTCGTGGCCCGCCAGTGTTACATCGTCGATCAAGGCGGTCTTCGGCGGCCCGTGACCGTGCCGGTGCTGATTCGGTGGTCGAGTCAACTTGTCCTCGAGCTCGCACTTCGGCGGCGCCTGCTTCGTCGCGTCGACCGCGAAGTCGAGCGACTCGCATCGGCGACGCTGCAGGGTGGCCGATCGTGGAGCCGCGGCGAGCCGGTGTTGTACCTGCGCACCGATCTGAGCTTCGGCGTGCGTGCCGGCGGCTCGGTTGGACACATTGCGGGCGTGCTGAACGAGCTGGCGCGTACGGTCGGCCCGCCGATCATGTTGACGACGGCGCCGGTGCCGACCGTCGACGCGAAGATCGAGACGCACCTGGTCGCCGCTCCGGAGGCGTTCTGGAACTTCCGAGAGCTGCCAACGCTGATGTTGAACGACGTGTTTCAAAACGAGGCGTTACGGGTGATCGGCGACCGCCGGCTGGGATTCGTCTACCAGCGGTACAGTCTCGACAACTATGCCGGCCTCCGACTCGCCAGGCAGCTCGATGTGCCATTCGTCCTCGAATACAACGGGTCGGAAGTCTGGATGAGCCGTCACTGGAGCCGGCCGCTCAAGTACGAAGCGCTCGCCGAGCGGATCGAGCGACTCAACGTCGGGTGCGCGGATCTCGTCGTCGTTGTGAGCCGTGCGATGCGGGACGAGCTCGCGAATCGCGGTCTGGCGCAGCGGGTGCTCGTCAACCCGAATGGTGTCGATCCGCAGCGTTATACGCCGTCCATAGATGGCACAGCGGTGCGCGAGCGCTACGACCTCGGCGACGCGACGGTCATCGGCTTCATCGCCACCTTCCAAACGTGGCACGGCGCGGAGGTGCTCGCGGATGCGTTCGTACAGCTGATCCAGCGGACACCGTCGAATCGCGCGCGGGTGCGCCTGCTGATGATCGGGACTGGCCCCAGCCTCGAGACGACACGCGCAATTATCGCCGCCGGCGGGTGCGAACAGGTCGTTCGCTTCGCCGGCCTGGTCGAACAGGAGCAGGGACCACAATACCTCGCCGCCTGCGACATTCTCGCGTCGCCGCACGTGCCGAATCGTGACGGCACACCGTTCTTCGGATCGCCGACCAAGCTGTTCGAGTACATGGCGATGGGCAAAGCCATTGTCGCTTCAGACCTCGATCAAATTGGAGAGGTGCTGCGTCATGGCGAAAGCGCTTGGATGGTACCGCCGGCCGATCCGGCTGCGCTCGCGGCCGCGTTGCAGCATCTCGTCGACGACCCGGCATTACGGCGTGCGCTCGGCGAGGGTGCGCGCCGAGCCGTTCTCGCGCAACACACATGGCGCGCCCACGTGCACCGGATTTTGACCGCGCTCGAGTCGAGCGCCGGCGTCAGCGCGGCGTGAAGCGCCTGTTGGCGGTCAGCTGGGATATGCCGCCGCTGTCCGGGCCGCGTGCCGTGCAGGTGAGCCGTACCCTCAAGCATCTTGTGCCCCTCGGCTGGGAATCTTCGGTGGTGTGCTTTGGACCTCAATCAAACCGATACAATCAGGATCCTGAACTCGCGTCGAGCCTCGCGGCTCCGTCTGGTGTGACACTGGTCCGTGTTCGTTCGCTCGAGGAGCGGCTGGTATTTCGAACGGCATGGCGCGTCATTCCTCCGCTGAAACTACTGCCGGATGAAAAGTGGGTCTGGATCCGGGCAGCCACGCTGGCCGGCCGTCGGCTGGCGGCGGAGCAGCGCTTCGACGCGCTGGCTTCGTTCGCGCAGCCGTGGTCGGATCATCTCATCGGCCGCCGTCTCCATCGCGCAACGGGCTTGCCATGGATCGCCCATTTCAGCGATCCGTGGACCGACAGCCCGCTGTTGCACGGCCGGTTGTGGCAACGCCGGATTTGGGCGCGTATGGAGTCCGATGTCGTCCGCGAGGCCGACGCGCTCGTGTTCGTCAATACGCAGACCCGCGATCGGATGATGCAGAAATACCCGGCGGATTGGCGCCGCAAGACGCACGTGCTGCCGCACGGGTTCGATCGCGACGACCTTCGAGCGCGGCCGATACCGCGCGATAGCCGCTTGACGGTGGTGTATACCGGGCGGTTTTACGGTGGCTTCCGGACGCCCGACGTATTCCTGCGCGCGCTCGCCGATGTCGACCGGCGCCGCTCGCTGGCGGGCGAGCTGCGCGTCGTATTCGTCGGCACGCCGATTCCGGAATATGTCCGCCTCGCCTCGGTCTTGAAGCTTGAACCGGTGGTGGAGTTCACCGGCCGGCGATCCTTCGCGGAGAGCACGAGCTGGGCGGCGGCCGCCGACGTGCTGCTCGTGATCGATGCTCCCGCCGACAACAACCTTTTCCTGCCCAGCAAGGTGATCGACTACCTGCCGGCTGGGAAGCCGATTCTCGCGCTGACCCCGCTCCGCGGCGCCACGGCCGACCTGATCCGATCGCTGGGGTATCCGGTGGTGCCGCCCGATGATGAGCAGGCGATCGCCGCGGCGATCGAAGCGCTGCTCCTCGCACAGCGCCAGGGGCGACTCCGGGAGTCCCCGCAGCACGCCGCGGTCGCGCAACAGTACGACATCCGGCGGACAACGGCCGCGTTCGCGGAGGTCCTGGACCGGTGCCTGTGAAGCCACGCGTCCTGATGGTGACCGGCGCCTACTTTCCCGAGTTGAGCGGCGGCGGCCTTCAGGCGCGCGCCGTCGTCAACGCGCTGCGCAACGAGGCGGAGTTTGTCGTGCTGACGACCTCGACCGACGCGGCGCTGCCGGCAGTGGCAGCCGAAGACGGAGTGTCGATCCGGCGGGTGTACGTCGACATCGGGAGCGCCGTCTCGCGGTGGTCGGCGGCGCTGCGGATTGGCGCGGCCTTCGTCGGGCTGGCGCGCCGGTTCGACATCGTCAACGTGCACGGCTTTTCGCGAAAGGCGATCCTGATCAAGGGCCTGAGCCGCCTGCTGGGCAAGCGATTCGTGCTCACCTTGCAGACCGGTGGCCACGACGAGCCGGCGGCGGCGCACGCACAGGGTCGCGCCTCCGACTGGGCGTTCCGCACCGCCGACCTGTACCTCAGCGTGAGCCCCGGCCTGTCACGCGCCTATCTCGACGCGGGGCTGCCGGAGACGCGCCTGCGCCAGGTCTGCAACGCTGTTGACGTCGATCGGTTCGCGCCGGTGTGTCCGGACGAACAAGTGGCGATCCGGGCGGAGCTCGGGTTGCCGCCGGACGTACCTCTGGTGCTGTTCGTCGGCTACTTCTCCCGCGACAAGCGTCCGGAGCTGCTGTATCGTGCGTGGTCACGCGTGGCGCAGCGGCCGTCGGCCGTCCTGTTCATCGGCGCCACCCGCCCGACCTATCAGGAAGTCGACGCCGGGCTCGCCGACGAGATCCGCCGGCGCGCCGCCGCCGAGGATCTCGCGGGCCGGCTCGTCTTCGTCGAGACGACGCGCGCGATCGAGCGCTACTTCCGCGTGTCGGACATCTACGTGCTCACGTCGATCCG
>Ga0105242_10001300_pt1 | contig 19749 bp, 21 predicted proteins | sample KBSM24metaG_FD_81521 | JGI IMG/M metagenome (GOLD analysis project Ga0105242, IMG submission 81521) | Miscanthus rhizosphere microbial communities from Kellogg Biological Station, Michigan, USA - KBS M2-4 metaG | ecosystem: Host-associated > Plants > Roots > Rhizosphere > Soil | place... | reverse complement strand
TGGCGCGACGCAGCTTCTCGCTCGCCCAGGCGACCGGCCCGCCCCAGGCGCCGTCGCAGAGCCGCTCGTTCCAGGCCTCGAGCCGGTCGAAGGCCGGCGAGAGCAGGAACGGCACCGTCGTCGCGATCAGCAGGTGGTCGAAGTCACCCTCGACGTGTTCGACCAGCCAGTCCCAGACCTCGTCGTCGAACATCGAGCGGCGCTCGCGGGTGAGGACGCGGGCGGCGCGGGAGTCCATGAAGATCGCCCGCACGCCGTCGAGATCACGGCAGAAGCTCCAGCGCACCCCGGCCGCAGTGCCACCGATCCCGTGCGCCCACTCGCGCAAGATTGCGGTCGCGTCGGGGTTGCCGCGAACCTTCGCGTACAGCTCGTTCTCGTCGAGCTCGCGCGGCGAGAGGTTGCCGAGGTGCTGGTAGACCCAGTAGCTGACGATCCCGGCGATCGCCCGTTCGTGCCACCACTCCTTGGCTTCCATCTCCTCGTGCCAGGAGCGGGAGATGTTCCAGTCGTCGCTCATGTCGTGGTCGTCCCAGACCATCGAGGTGGAGACGGTCGAGAGCAACCAGCGCAGCAGCGGGTCGCCCCAGCTCTCGCGGTAGAGGAAGGTGTACTCCTCGTAGTCGAGCACCTCCTCCCCCGGCGCCGGCGCGGTGCTGCGGCGCTCGCGGATCCGCTCGCGCGCCCAGGGCGAGGCCTCATCGACGTAGACCTGGTCGCCGAGCAGGAAGAGCAGCTCCGGCCACTCCTCACGGTCGTCGTCGACCATCTGTCGCGCCAGCGCGTGCAGCGCGTCGACCTCGAAGCCGTCCTCGCTCTCGTCCTGGGTCAGCGTGTAGGGCTCCTCGTGCGGCGCCGCCACCCGGCAAGAGCCGAAGCAGACGTCGAGCGAGCGCCCGGGCGCGAAGGCTTGGATCACGCTTGGCGGCAGCTCGGTGCCAGGCTCGGGCCAGCGGCGCTCGCCGTCGAGCCGCACCTCGTACTCGTAGGTCCCGCCGGGCTCTAGTCCCTCGATCCGGACCAGCGCGTAGTAGTGGCCGGCGACGCCGAAGGTCGGCTCACTGCGGCCGAGGACCTCGACCTCGCAGGGTCCGTCGGTCTCGACCCAGATCGTCGCCTCCGTTGCGGAAGCGAAGCGGAGCAGCGGGCCGAGGATGAGATCGGTCACCCCGGCCGGGTACCCGCCCGCACGCCGAGGCATGCGGGCGGGCGCGGCGACGGGGCTAAGCGCCTTTGGAGCCGCCGCCGCTCGACGGCGTTTCCGTCGTCGGCGGCGCTTCCTGGGGCTGCGGGTAGGCCTGGACGGCGAGGTTCCAGCTTTTCAGCGTGAACGTCACTTTCGAGGCACCGGCGTACTGGACCGAGACCGTGTGGCCACCTTTGGTCAGCACGCTCGTCTGCACGATCGTGTGGACGAGGGTGGCCGGAGTCGGTGAGCCGGCGGTCGCGGGGGCGAAGTTGACTTTGCCCGTGGTCTGCCCGTCGACCAGGATCTGCACCGGGCAGGCCAGGTCCGCGGTCGGTTTTTCCGCCGTGCAGCTGGCGTTGCCGGAGAACGTGATCACAGCCGAACTGGCGGTCGCCTTGGTCGCGAACGAGGTGAACGCGGAGGGGATGTAGCCAGCCGTGGTCGCCGAGACCGGCCCGAACAGCGCCGTTCCGGCGGCAATGCCGGCGACGGGCTGCAGCGGCTGGTCCGCCTTCGCCACGTAGAGGTTCGACGCCGCCTGTTTGCGCAGGTAGAGCGTCGAGGCTTTCTTGTTGCTCACGTAGACCTTTGCCGCCTTCTGGCTGGTCAGGAACGACTCGGCCTGTTTAGCCACGGACGGGACAACCGCCACCGAAGCGGCTACGACGGCGGCAAGCACGACCGCCGTCGCCGCCTTGGGCGTGGACAGCCTTCTCTTCAGCAATTCGACCTCCATTTCAATCCGCCGGAGGTCTGACTGGCTTCCTGCCGGACGGGGTTTCTCTACTAAGTGGGTCAATAAACTACAGAAACTGGTAGCCTTTAGCGACTTAGTTGGTCAATAAACTCGATTTAACCCGGTCGGAAAGGAATCACAACGAGATGAGAATCAAGACCCTGGCCATTGCGGCGCTCGCCCTTTTGGGGCTGGCCCTGCCCGCCTCGGCGAGTGCCCAGACCCTGATCGGGTCCGGCTCGGTCGCCGCGCAGCCGGTGCTGCAGGCGCTCTTCGCCACCTACACGAAAACGGTGAACAAGAAGGTCCACTTCGTCTACACCGCCAACGGAGGCAACGCGGGAGTCAAAGACGTGCAGAACGGGACCAGCCAGTTCGCAGGCCAGGCCCGCACGCCGCTTCCCAGCGACGCCGGCACCACCTACATCAAGATGTTCATGGACGGCCTCTGCCTCGACGTCAACCCGAAGAACAAGCTGACCAACATCAGCATCCAGCAGGCCCACGACATCTACCGCGGGCTGCTGACCAACTGGAGCCAGGTTCCTGGCTCGGGACTCGAAACGACGATCGACCCGGTCGGCCGCGACACCAACGGAGGGACCTACAACTTCTTCCTCCAGGCGGTGCTCAACAACGAATCTCCGGCCTCCAACGTCAACGCCCTGACCGCCGACGGCCTTGTCGTCAACGCCGTTAAGCAGGACCCGAACGCAATCGGCTACGACGGCCTCGCCTGGCAGGGCGCCGGCCAGAAGGCGCTGAAAGTGAACGGCGTCCCCTGCATCCCCAGCAAGATCAGCGTAGAACCGCTGAAGTACCCGCTCTCGCGGTACCTCTTCCTGGTCCTGCCGGGCGACGGCAGCACCAGCCCGCCGGCGCTGCAGAAATTCATCGACTGGGCCCGCACCAGCCCCGTCGCCGGCGAAGTCATCGCCAAGGCCGGCGGCGTGCCCGCGTTCAACAAGAAGAAGTAGGCGTTGAACGAGGACCTCTCCCCCGATTACGGCCCGAAGTGGTCGGACCAGCGCGTCGAGCGAATGCTCGGCGCGCTGGTCTGTGCCGTCGTCGGCCTGCTGCTGGCGATGATCGTCACCGTCTTCGTGCGGGCCTGGCCCTCGTTCGCCCATAACGGCCTCGCCTGGTTCGGCCCGGGCGGCAACGTCGACGACCAGCTCAACGAAATCTTCCTCTCCGGCCAGAACGGCCTCGAATACGTCTACACCTTCCACGCCTGGCCGCTGATCTGGAGCACCCTGCTGATTACCGGCGGCGCCGTCCTGATCGCCCTCTTCTCGGCCCTTTTCGTGGCCGTCTTCATCGTCGAGTTCGCGCCGGAGTGGATGAGCAACATCCTCCAGCCGGTGGTCCGCTTCCTGGCCAGCGTGCCGTCAGTGATCTACGGACTGCTCGGCGTCCTCGTCCTCGTCCCCTTCATCGGCAACCACCTGGTCAGCGAGCCGCAGAAGTCCTCGGTCGCCGGCGTCATCTCGCTGACCGGCTACAGCCTTCTGGCGGCGATCACCGTCCTCACGGTGATGATCGCGCCGCTGATGGTCTCGATCTTCTCCGACGGCCTGCGGTCCGTTAAACCGGGCTGGCTGGAGGGCTCGCTCGCCCTCGGCGTCAACCGCTGGCGGACGACCTGGAAGATCGGCGTCCGCAGCGCCCGACCGGCGATCGTCGCCGGCACCGTCTTGGCGGTGGCCCGAGCGATCGGCGAGGCGGTGATGCTGGCGATGATCTCCGGCTCGGGCGGCTTCGCCCCCAACCCGGCCGACGGCCTGATCTTCATCTATGAGCCCTCGCGGCCGCTGGCGCCGACGATCGTCAAGAACATCGACCAGCTCAGCGCGCCCCCGGCCAACGCCACCCTCTTCGCGATCGCCGCGGTGCTGCTCTTCTCGGCGGCGATGCTGTCGCTGACGGGATACATGGTGCGCCGCTCGATGCAGAAATACGGGACCGCCTGATGGAGTCCTCGGTCCAGATGCCGGCGCCGTCCCCGGCGCCGCGGCCGCCTGTCGCCGGCAAGCAGCCGACCGGCGCGGTCGAGGGCAGCGCCACCTGGCGCCTCAGCGACCGCATCGGCCTGGCAATCTGCTGGGCGCTCGGCCTGCTCTTCTGCGCGATCGCCGTCGCGATCGTTGTCTACCTGCTGATTCAGGGCATCACCTACCTGAAGCCCTCGATGCTGGTTACCCCCGCCGCCTCCGGCTTCAGCCAGAGCGACAGCGGCGGCTTCTCCGACGCTCTGATCGGGACCCTGATCGTGGCCGTGATGGGGCTTGCCCTCGCTCTCCCCGCCGGGATCGCGATCGCGGTCTGGCTGGTCGAGTACGGGCGCCCGACCGCGCTGGCGCGGATCACCGAGTCGACGATCGAGGCGATCGCCGGCATCCCCTCGATCGTGCTCGCCCTGTTCGGCACGGTGATCTTCTCCGACGTCCTGCTCGGCTTCCTCAGCCGCACCTCGGAAGGGGTGGTCTTCGGGCGCTCCTTCTTCGCCGCCTCGACGATGCTCTCGCTGGTGGCGCTGCCGCTGATCGTCGCCAGCACCCGCGAGGGCCTCAACTCGATCCCCCGCCACGTCCGCGAGGCCTCCTACGCGGTCGGCAAGACCAAAGCGGCGACGACGCGGCGGATCCTGATCCCAACCAGCCGCCCGCAGATCGCCACCGGGGCGATGCTGGGCCTGGGCCGGATTATCGGCGACACGGCGATCATTCTCGTCCTCCTCGGCGCCACCCAGAACTTCGCTCCGGTCGAAGGAGCGCCCTTCCCGTTCAACTACCTGCGCGGGGCGGGCACCACCCTGACCAACTTTGTCTACGAGGCCTCCCCGACCGGGAACCTCAACCAGCCCCAGAAGGCCTACGCGGCGGCCTTCGTCCTCTTGCTGCTGGTCCTGGCCCTGAATGCGGCCGTCGACATCGTCCATCGCCGCGCCCGAAAGGGAGGAACGTGGAGTCACTGAAGTCACCCCCGCCGCCGATCCGGCGGCTGCCGCTCGAGGACCCGCCCCCCGCCCGCGAGGCAGCGCCGGCCCCGGCCCGCAACGGCAGCGCCCCCGCGACGGCGGGCGGGTTCACCGCCGCCCGCCGCTCGATCGGGGCGCCGCAGTTCTCGATCCGCCGCATGGAGGTCGACGACGTGACGATCTCCTACGGCACCAAAGAGGCCGTGAAAGGCGTCTCGCTGCCGATCCGCCAGGGCGAGGTGCTATCGCTGATCGGCCCCTCGGGATGCGGCAAGACGACCCTGCTGCGCTCGCTCAACCGGCTCACTGAGCTGACCAGCACCGCCAAGCTCGAGGGGCGCATCCTCCTCGACGAGGTCGACATCCGCCTGATCGAGCCGACCCTGCTGCGGCGCCGAGTGACGATGGTCTTCCAGCAGCCGAACCCGTTCCCGATGAGCGTCTTCGACAACATCGCCTACGTGCTGCGCGAGCAGGGCTCACGGCGGCAGCGCAAGAAGACGCTGGAGTCGGCGGTGCACAGCGCCCTCGAGCGGGCCGGCCTGTTCGAGGAGGTCAAAGACAACCTCGACCACCCGGCCCTGAAGCTCTCCGGCGGCCAGCAGCAGCGGCTCTGCATCGCCCGCGCCCTAGCGGCCCAGCCGGAGGTGCTGCTGCTCGACGAGCCCTGCTCGGCGCTCGACCCGCAGTCGACGCAGGTGATCGAGGACCTGATCGTGAAACTGCGCGACGACGTCGCTGTCGTGATCGTCACTCATAACCTGCAGCAGGCCTACCGGATCGCCGACCACGTCGCCTTCATGTACCTCGGCGACCTGGTCGAGTACAACAGCGCCACGACGCTGTTCGGCTCACCACGTGAGAAACGGACCCAGGAGTACGTGAGCGGTGCTTTCGGCTAGGCGCTCGCCCAACCCGCCGCTGGCCCGCTCCGGCGCCGTCGCCGCCTGCGCAGTCATGCTCGCCGGCGCCGCCGCCGGCTGCTCAACCACGCAGGAAAAGGCCGAACGCCAGCAGGCCCGCGCCCAGCACATCCTCGAGGCGCGCAAGCAGCGGCAGAAGCAGAAGCACAAGTCGAAGCAAGACCACAAGAAGGGTGGCGAGACGGGATGAGCGAAACGGACCTGCTGCCGCTGGCCACCAAGGGTGGCTACGAGCCCTGCGAGGAGTGCGGGGCGGCGATGGACCCCCAGCAGCGCTACTGCGTCGAATGCGCGGCCCGCCGTGGCAACGGCGCCAACCCCTCCTCGCGCTACTTCGCGGCGATGGGACGCAAGTCGCGGCGGCCGCTGACCCGGCCGCCGCAGAAGGCGAACCCGACCAGCCGTGCCGCGGCGGTCGCCTTCTTCGCCCTGCTGCCGATCGCCGTGGCGCTAGGCGTGGTCGTCGGGCGCGGCGGCTCGGACGAAAGCAACAACGACGCCCTGATCCAGGCGCTGCGCAAGCAGGAAGCCGCCAGTCAAACGGCCGCTCCGGTAGCCGCTGCCCCGAGTGCCACCACCGCGGGCAAGACGGCGAAGAAATCCAAAGCCGAGAAAGCGGCCGATAAGAACGGCGGCAAGGCCATAGCGCAGACGGCGAACGGCACCGTCCACCAGGTGACCGGCATCAAGGTGACCAAGGAGAAGACCGAAGAAGACACCAAGCTGGTCGAAGAAAACCCAGAACAGACCGGCGACAACTACATCAAGGCGCAGCAGAACCTGCCCGACGTGATCGTCGTCGGCGGCAGCGGCGGCTCGGCGCCGGCACCGAGCAACGGGGCGGAACCGTGAGCCGCCGCCTTGCCGCCCTGGCCCGCAAGCCGGTCGAGCGCCTGCGCCGGCCGGCGCCGAGCCCTGCCCCGGCCGTGAAGGAGAAGCCGGCCGCGCCGACAACCCCCAGCGAGACCGAGACCAAAGCCGAGCACGCCGAGCTGGTCGCCCAGCGCGACCGCCTGCTGGAGAAGTTCACGGTGATGCAGGCCGACCTCGGTGGTGCCTTCTACGAGATGGCGATCCGCGACCACGTCCGCCTCGACATCCTCACCCGCAAAGCGGCGGAGCTGCAGCGCGTCGACGCCGACCTACTGGCGGCCGAGCGGGCGCTGGAGCTGGCCCGCGCCGACGCCGCCGGCCTCTGCCCCAGCTGTCAGTCGCCCTACGGCGCTGCCGACCGCTTCTGCCCGCAATGCGGGCACTCGCTGGTGACCGAGGCCAGCCGGTGATCGGCTACCTGAAGAAGCAGAGCGCGAAGGCGATCGCCGCCGCGGCCTCGTTGACCGGCAAACGCTTTGGGCTATTGGTCGCCTCCTCGGTCGTCGCCACTTCGGCGATTGTCGCCGCGGCGATGACCAACCCGAACGGTTCCGGGCCGCTGGCCGAACTGCTCGGCCGCAGCCTCGCCGCCGACCGCACCCCGGTGGCAGCAGCGCCAGCCCCAGAACCCGAAGCGGCACCTGAACCCACCGCCGAACCCGCCCCTGCACCCGAAGCCGCCCCGGAACCGGAATCGGTGCCGGTCGAAGCGGCGCCGGAACCGACGCCTGAACCGGAACCGGAACCGACTCCGCCCACGCCGGAAGTCCCGACCCCCGAAGCGGGGCAGATCAAACACGTCTTCATCGTCTCGCTGGCCAGCCCCGGCTACGAAGCCGCCTTCGGCGCCACCCCGCAAATGCCGTACCTGGCGACGACGCTGCGCCCGCAGGGCCAGCTGCTCTCGGGCTACTCGCTGCTCGATGCCGGCACCCTGCCAAACGGGATCGCCGCCGTCAGCGGCCAGCCCCCCACCGCCGAAACCAAGGCGGGCTGCCCCGACTACGGCAAGTGCGTCTACCCGGCCGAAGAACTGACCCTGGCCGACCAGCTCGGCCTCGCCAAGTTCAGCTGGCGGGCCTACGTGGAAGGCATGGTCGACCCGACCACCGGCGCTCCGGCCAACTGCGTCTATCCCCAGCCCGGCGCCCCGGAAAGCACCGCGCCCGGCGCCTACTCGTCGCAGGACAACCCCTTCGTCTACTTCCACTCGCTACTCGACCTCGGCGACTGCGCCAGCAGCGACGTGCCGGCGACCGAACTCGACAAGGACCTGGCGAAGGCGACCAAGACGCCGAACTACTCTTACATCGTCCCTAGCGCCTGCAACGCCGGCGTCCCCGGCCAGTGCCCGGCCAACGCCGACGGCACGCCCGCTGCCGAAGGCGCAGCCGCGGCCGACGCCTACTTGAGCCAGCTGGTTCCGAAGATCCTCGCCTCTCCGGCCTACAAGAAGGACGGTCTGCTGGTCGTCGCCTTCGACGCGGCCAACCCAGCGGCCGCCGGCGCTCCGGCGCCGCCCGAACCGCTGAAAACCGGCGCCCTACTCGTCTCCCCCTTCGTCACCGCCGGCTCCACCGACTCCTTCGAATACACGCCCTACTCGCTGCTCAAATCAACCGAGGACCTGTTCGGGCTCGAATACCTCGGCAAAGCGGCGGGTGTCAAGGTGCGCTCCTTTGGGCAGGCGCTGCGCGGCGGCGAAACCACTGCCGGCGACTAGTTTCTGAGAAGCTGAGCAGATGCCGGACACGAGCGGAGAGCCGATCACGGCGGCTGGAATCGCCGAGCTGAAAGCCGAACTGGAGCAGCTCGAAGGGCCAGCCCGGCAGGAGATGGCGGCGCGGATCAAGACTGCCCGCGAGCTCGGCGACCTCAAGGAGAACGCCGACTACCACATCGCCAAAGAGGATCAGGCGCACCTGGAGACGCGGATCAAGCGGCTGCAGGAGCGGCTTCGCAACGCGGTCGTCGTCGAAGTCGATGATGCCGCCGACGGGGTCTTCGCCTTCGGCCACACCGCCGAGGTGTTCGACGAGGGCAAAGACGAGAGCAGCGAGTGGACCCTGGTCGGCTCGACCGAGGCCGACCTTCTCAGCGGCCGCCTCTCGGCCGAGTCGCCGATCGGCCGCGCCCTGCTCAACGCGCGGGTCGGCTCTACGGTGAAGGTCGAGACGCCGCGCGGCGAGCGCAGCTTCAAGGTCATCCGGCTCGTTTCCTGAAGACACCCGCCCGTTTGCAAAGGATTTCCTGCCTGGCGTCACCCGGCTGGCTTATGTTGGGCGTGGATTCGGTTCCGTCCAACCAGCCAGGAAAGGGTTACTCATGAACGAAACGCTGAGTGGGTGGTGGGTTTTCGCCGGCGTGCTGCTGATCGTCGCCGGCGTGCTCAACATCATCTACGGCATCGCCGCGATCGGGGATTCGAAGTTCTTCACCGAACACGGCACCTTCATCGTCAGCGGTCTGCACACGTGGGGATGGATCCTGCTGATCGTCGGCGTGCTCGAGCTCGTCGCCGCCTTCTCGCTCTTTGCGGGCGGGGAATTCGGCCGCTGGTTCGGGATCTTCATCGGCTCCCTGAACGCGATCGCCTCGCTGCTGGCGATCCCCTCCTACCCGTTCTGGTCGCTGGCGATCTTCGCCCTCTCGATCATCATCATCTACAAGCTGATCGAGGGACCGGAAGGACGACCGACGGCCTGACGCCGCACCCGCGGTGACAATGGGGGCGTGCTGCGTCTGCGCTCATCCGTCGGCGCCGAGCGCGCCCCCGCCTTCGCCACCGCCCTGCGCGACCTTGAAGGAGTGCGCCGACTCGTCCAGCAGCCCGACGAGTCGGCGCCCAGTGCCACCGTCTTCGTCGCCGACATCGAGCCGCACGCCGCCGACGAGGTGGTCGAGACGATCGCCGCGCTCGGCGTTTCCGAGAATGACTACGTACTGACCCGGGTCGAGGTGGTAGCGCCGCTGCGCCGCCATATCGGCGGCGAAGACGTGATCGAAGGTTTCGCCTGGGTCGAGGTGCTCGGCCAGGCGCGGGCCAACTCGCGGCCGCTGGCCCGCTACCTGGCGCTGATCACCGTCGCCGCCGTGGTTGCCGCGCTTGGCGTCATCAACAGCAACGGGATCCTGATCGTCGGTGCGATGGCGGTCAGCCCCGACCTGTTGCCGATCTGCGCCACTTGCGTCGGCCTGGTCGGCCGCCGCCGCGGGCTGGCGACGCGCTCCTTCCTCACCCTCACCTTGGGGATGACCCTGGTCGTGGTCACCGCCGCGATCCTCTCCGGACTGCTCGACGCCAGCGGCATCCTCGGCAGCGACTTCGACCTGACCGAAAGCAGCCTCAACGGTCTTGCTACGACCGACTACTCGACGGTGCTGATTGCGCTCGCGGCCGGCGTCGCCGCGATGCTCTCCTTCGAGACCCGCGCCAGCGCCGCGGTCGGGGTGGCGATCTCGGTAACGACGATTCCGGCCTCCGCCTACCTCGGTGTTGCGATCGGCGCCGGCGAGAGCGGCGACGGCCTGCCGGCGCTGATTGTTCTCGGCGTCAACGTTGCCCTGCTGATCGCCTCCGGCAGCGCCACGCTGCTGCTGCAGCGCTGGGTCGCGAACCGCTACCCGACCGGGTTCGCCGGCTGGTCGGCGACCGGCACCGGCTCCGGCTCCGGGAGGGGTGCCTCCAAGTCCGACCAGGGCGCCGGCTCTGGACGCCGCTCGTCGTAGAGGACCGTGAGGCCGCTGAAGCGGTCTTCCCAGGCACGCCGGTCCTCGCGAAAGATCACACCGAGGAAGCCGAAGCCGAAGGTGATGACGGAGAAGTAGAGGCCGACGAGGCGTTTGACGCTGCGCCGCGGCGCCGGCCGTCGCTCATTCAGGGCGATGCCGAGGAAGCGCATCCCCGGCGTCTGCCCGGCCAGCGACCAGAAGCCGGCCAGGTAGAGCGAACCGATCGCCACCCAGGCGGTCGAGCCGACCGCGATCGCCAGGCCGCTACCGCCTTCGCCGCTACCGAAGAAGGCGTTGTAGCCGAGGGTCAGCAGGGCCGCGAAGGCGGTGAAGCCGAGGTTGACGAAGACGGCGTCGACGAAGTAGGCGAGACCGCGGCTGACCAGGCCGGCGTGGTTGGTCGGCAGCGGCCGACGCTTGCGGAAGAAGATGCGGCGGACGATCCGCTCGACGCTGTCGTCGAGGCCGCGGGCGACGCGGCCGATCGTGCGGCCGACGTCCTCGAGCAAGCCCATTCCCTGGGCGCTGATTGCGGCCCGCACCTCCGGCGCCTCGGCGATCCGCTCGACCAGCTGCTGGGCCTGGTCGCTGGCCAGCAGCCGCCGCCAGACCTCGTCGACCAGCTCGCTGTCCATCGCCTCCAGCAGCGCCCGCTTGACGGCTTTGCTCTCCAGCGCCCCCTCGACCGCCTCTTCGACGATCGGGCCCTGCAGGACCCGGGCCATCGCCCGCTCGACCGCCTCGCTTTCGACCGCCGCAACAATCGCCTCCTCGGCGGCGATCTCGACGGCGCGGTCGAGGCCGGTCGCTTTGCCGACCGTGCGAGCGCCGCGAACACCGACGCCGAGCAGCCGCGCCGAGAGCGGCAGGTGCCCGTTCTGGTCGGCCCCGTTGGTCGCGGCCAGGTTCGCCATCGGCGGCGCCTCGGCGCCGTTCGCGGGCGCTTGCGGCTCGGCGCCGTTCTGCTCGGGACTGGAGCCGTTCGTCTCCATCATCACGATCTTCCCAGGTGATCGAGCAGGCGGTCAAGGAAGGGCTGTTGGGCGGCGAGGATCTTCTCCCGTGCCTCCGCCTCGCCGAGCCAGGCGGCGCGGTCGACCTCGGGGAAACTCTGCCGGTTGCCGCTGCGCGGCGGCCACTCGAGCTCGAAGGTGTTGCTGTCCACCGTCTCCGGGTCGAATTCCGCCTCCGCGGCCCAAGCGTCGACGAGCTTTCCCGAGCGCTGTTTCACCGAGCCCAGCTCAACCAGGGCCTCGGGCTCGATCTCAGGCGCCGAGCCGAGCTCCTCGCACAGCTCGCGCAGGGCGCAGGCGACGGCATCCTCGCCGGGCTCGACCTCGCCCTTGGGAATCGTCCAGGCGCCGGCGTCTTTCTTCGCCCAGAACGGCCCGCCCGGGTGGGCGAGGAGGAACTCCGGCTCGTCCCCTGTCAGCCGGTAAAGCAGGATTCCGGCGCTGTGCTTCGCAGCCACGCCGCCAAGTTACCGCGCCAGGCCGAACCCGCCCCCAGACGTGTCTGAGATAAGCGGTCATATACGACGGCTTAGCTCAGATACGTCCGGCTCAGGCCGAGCTGAGCGCCTCTAGCAGCGGCGCCAGCGCCGCGACCAGTTGTTCGCGCGGCGCCGCGGCAACTGCCTCCAGGGTGCCGTTGGCGCGCGTCATCGCGACACCGACCGCGAGCGCGATCAGCAGCTCCGCCCGCAGCTCCGGCTCGGCGGCGCCGGCCTCACGCAGCTCCACCGCCAGCGGCCCGACCAGGTGCTCGCCGACGACGCCGCGGACCTGACTGCGCACCTCGTCGCTCAGCGCCGGGCTGGCGAGGGCGCGGCTGACCGGACTGTGGCCGCGCTCGTCCCAGTGCTCGAGCAGATAGGAGAGCAGGGCCCGCGGCTCGTGGTCGAGCTCAACTCCGTCGCCGACCGGCCCCTCGGCGAGGGCGGCCAGGAAGAGCCCCTCCTTGCATTCGAAGTAGCGGGCGATCAGCGAGGGGTCCACCCCGGCTCGCTCGCCGATCTCACGCGTCGTCGCCCGGTCGTAGCCGAGCTCGTCGAAGACCTCGCGGGCAGCGGCGAGAAGGGCGGCCCGGCTCGCCTCGGCGTCGTGCGGCCGACGCGCGGTGGCGGCGCTGCTAGCCTTGTCACCAGGTGATGACATCGACCGATGACATTAGCACTCACGGTCCCCAGCGCCAGCACTACGGGGTCACCTTCGCGGTGCTTGCCCTCGCCGGCGCCTCCTACGCGCTGCTGCAGTCGGCGGTTGCCCCCGCCCTGCCGGCGATCCAGCACGACCTAGGGGCCTCCGCCACCGCCACCGCTTGGCTGCTGACCGGCTACCTGCTCAGCGCCTCGGTGCTGACCCCGATCGTCGGCCGACTCGGCGACATGTTCGGCAAGGAGCACACGCTCGTCGTCGCCCTCGTCGTGCTCTGCCTTGGCACCCTGCTGGCCGCGCTCTCGAACTCGATCGGGATGCTGATCCTGGCCCGCGTCATCCAGGGCTCCGGCGGCGCCATCTTCCCGCTCGCCTTCGGGATCATTCGCGACGAGTTCCCGCCCGAGAAAGCGGCCCAGGGGATCGCGATGATCAGCGCCATCCTTGGCATCGGCGGCGGCCTCGGGATCGTTCTCGCCGGGCCGATCATCGAAGCCTTCGACTACCACTGGCTGTTCTGGTTCCCGCTGATCGCGACCGTGATCGCGACCGTGGCGACGATCTTCTTCGTGCCGGAATCGCCGCTGAAGTCGCCGGGACGGATCGACTGGGGCGGCGCCTTGTTGCTCACCGCCTGGCTGGTGCTGCTGCTGCTCGGAATCAGCCAGACCTCGGCATGGGGCTGGGGCGACGCTCGGGTCTGGGGCCTGATCGTCGCCGCCGCGGCGGCGCTGGCAATCTGGATCCGCTTCGAGGACCGGGCGCGGGAACCGCTGGTCGACATGAAGCTGATGCGACTGCGCGGCGTCTGGACCGTCAACGCCGCCGCCTTCCTGGTCGGCGCCGGCATGTACAGCTCCTTCATCCTCTTCCCGGAGTTCACCGAGACCCCGGTCAGCGCCGGCTACGGCTTCGGCGCCTCGGTCACCCAGGCCGGTCTATTCCTGCTCCCCTGCACGATGATGATGCTGATCGTTAGCCCGATCGCCGGCATCCTCGCCGGCCGCGTCGGCTCGCGGGTGACCCTGATCGCCGGCTCACTGATCACCGCCGCCTCCTTCCTGCTGATCGGCTTCGCCCACGGGGAGCGGATCGACGTCTACGTCTCCACCACCCTGCTCGGCGCCGGCATCGGCCTCGCCTTCGCCTCGCTCGCCAACCTGATCGTCGAGGCGGTGCCGCCGCGGCAGACCGCGGTCGCAACCGGGGTCAACACGGTGATGCGGACCCTGGGCGGCTCGGTCGGCGGCCAGGTCGGCGCCAGCTTGATCGCCGGCACCGTGGTCGCCTCCGGCCTGCCCACCGAGCACGGGTACACGCTGGCTTTCTTCCTCTCCGCGGGCGCCTGCCTGCTGGCGGCGCTGGCCAGCCTGGCGGTGCCGCGGCGGGGCCGCCCCGCCGCCGCCCCAATCGGCGGAGTTGCCACCGCGGGAGCCGACTGATGGCCTGCTACCACCGCATCCTCGTCGCCCTCGACGGCTCTCCCGACGCCGCCGCGGCGCTGGCCCATGCGGCGACCCTCGCCCGCGACCAAAACGCATTGCTGACCCTGCTGACGGTGGCGCCGCGGCCGGCCCAGCCGGTCGCAGTCGGCGCCTCGCAACCGCCCGATCTGCTCGACGTCCCCGAGCAGCTGCTGCGCGAGGCGGCCGACTCGCTACCCGCCGACGTCGGCGTCACCACCCGCCTGGAGCGCGGCAACGCCGCCGAGACGATTCTCCGCGTCGCCGCAAACGGCCACGACCTGGTGGTGATGGGCTCACACGGCCACAGCCGCGTGCACCGGGCCCTGCTCGGCTCCACCTCGGAGCGGGTCCTGAAGGCGAGCCCGGTGCCGGTCCTGCTGATGCGGGCTAGCCGCCCAGCCGATATGCCACCAGCGCCGGGGCCTGCCCTTCCGCCGCGGTAAGCCCGGCCGGGGCAAGCAGCGTGTCGCCGCTGACCACCAGCCCCGCGTTGATCCCCGCCGGTAGCGACTGCACCCAGAGTTCGCCACCGCTCTTGGCGTCGAGGGCGAAGAGGGTCCCGTCGGAGCTGGCGACGAAGACGACGTCGTTGACGACGACCGGTGCCCCGAAGGCCGGCCCCGGCAGCTTGTGCTTCCACCTCACCTTGCCGGTGGCGGCGTCGAGCGCGACCAGTTCGCCGCCGATCGTTTCGCCTTCGCCGAGTTCGGCGCCGGAGACGATCGTCAGCGGGTGGTTGACGACCGGGGCGAAGACGGTCTTGCCGTCGGTCGCCATCGGGGCGATCACGCCGCCGATTTTGCCCGGGAAGACTTCGCCGCCCTTGATCTTGTCGCTTTCGCCACGCATCGCCAGCAGGCCATCATCGTCGTGGCCGTTGTGGGTGCCGACCGGCTGCTGCCAGACCGGCTTGCCGGTCTTGGCGTCGACGGCGATGACGATCCCCGACTTACCGCCCGAAATCGCCAGTTCGCGGCCGCCGGAGTTGATCAGCATTGGCGGGTCCTGCTGATCCCAGTCGTAGACGTCGTGCGGCGTCACCTGGTGGAACCAGTGCAGCTTGCCGGTTTTGGCGTCGAGCTTGACGACCGAGTCGGTGTAGGTGTTCGGGCCGGGACGGCTGGCACCCCAGGGCTTCCCGGAGGTGCCGGGGAACGGCACCGGGTTACCCGTCCCGAAGTAGATCGAGCCCTTGTCGTCGAAGGTCGGCTCGTACCAGACGCCGCCGCCGGAGTTGACGCTCGGATCGCCCCAGAGGTCGGCCGGGACGGTGTCGAAGTGCCAGACTTCCTTGCCGGTCTTGGCGTCGAGCGCGTAGAGGGTGCCGACACCCCCGGCCGGGTAGGTCGAGCTGACCGTGACCGGCACCGTCGAGATGTAGACGAGGCCGTCGCTGGCGCCGGCCGGCATGTCGATTTCCAGCACGCCTTTTGCGAGTTTGGTGCTCCAAAGCTGTTCGCCGGTCTTCTGGTCGAGGGCGAAGGCGCCTTTCGGGGTGGCGCCGTAGACCCGGCCTTCGGCGACGGAGACGCCATTCGGCCCCTGGTCGGGCTGTTTGTAGGTTTTCGTCCACAGCACTTCGCCGGTTTCGAGGCTGATCGCTTCCACGTTCGACTCGAGGTCCTGGACGTAGACGACGCCGTTGGCAACCACCGGCGAGGTCGACCAGGCGCCGTAGGAGCTTTCCGCCGTGGCCGGCAGCGACCAGGCTTCTTCGAGGCTGGCGACCGAGCCGCTGTCGATCGGGCTGTCGGTGACGTGACGGGTGCTGGTCTTGTCGATGCCTGGGTAGCCGTCGCCGCTGAAGCTGACGTCTTCGCCCGAGGAGGAAGAGGAGCCAGCGACGAGGATCACCACCACGACGACGATCGCCAGCGCCAGCAGGCCGCCGCCGATCCACGCAGCTTTCGGAACTTTCTCCAAGCTCACGTCAACACCCCTCCCGAATTGAGTTTGAACATCTCATACTCACTCAAACAATAAGGACTTATATTCCATTCCCGACTCGCCGCCAAGTTCTTCATTTGCGGCCTTTTCCTGCAGCAATGGCTGCAGGACGCGGTTGGAGAGCAAGCCGAGGGCGCCGAGGTTGGCGAAGCCAGGCCCCTGGCTGAGGCCGGCGAGGCCGGGGATCTGCAGGCGCGGGCTGAGCCCTCGCAGCTCCAGGTGGCGGCCAATCGGCACCTCGGCCCCGGTCAGGCGGTTCCAGAGCGGCCCGACCTCGGCCTCGATCTGGTCGCGCAGCTCCGGCGCGAAAAGCGAGCGCAGCTGCGCCAACAGGTCGAAGCCGGTGCAGTTGACGACGTACTCGTGCTCTCCGCCACTCGCCCCGCCAGGCGCCTCGTACTCGAGCCGCACCGCCTCGCCGCCGGTCCCGGCGGCGACGTCGGTGACGCGACCGGTGACGAACTTGACCCGCTGCTCGTAGGCAATCGCCGCCAGGCTGGGCGGATCGAAGACGCCGCGATCGCTGTGCTTGACGAAGTCGCGGCGGGTCTGTTGGTCGAGCTGCTCCCATTCGACCACGTCGGGGTTGGAGAAGACGCGGTTCTCGAGGAAGCTCTCGCCGCGGCTCATCGGCAGCATCGGCGTGTAGACGGTGCAGCGCGCCTGGGGACGAAAGCCGCGCAGGAACATCACGCAGCTGAGCGCGCTCTCGCCGCCGCCGACGACGCCGACGTCGACCGCGCCGCTCTCCGGCAAGCGGGCGAACTCCTCGCGGCGGCTGTCGCAGTGGAAGACCCGCGCGGCGATCGCGTCCTCGTGTGGAAAGGAGCGGTGCACGCCCGGGCCGGTGAGGACCAGGGCACCGGCTTCGTGGCGGGTGGTCCCGTCCGGCTCGGCGACGTCGACCTGCCAGCGCCCGTCCCCGATCCAAACGGCGCCGACGCGGCCGCGCACGTGGCTGACCCCCTCGGTCGCCCGCGAAAGCACCCACTGCAGATAGGCGCCGTAGTCGCGGTGGCGGACCGAGGGCGAGCCGGCGTCGATCCAGCGCGCGTAGTCGCGCCTGCCGATCATGTAGCGCTGCCAGGAGAAGCCCATCGTCTCGGCGTCGATCGCCTCCCCCGCCTCGCCGAACTCACGATGGCTCAGGTAGGGGAAGCCGACATCCTTGATCGGCGTCACCGCCAGCGGCTCCTCGCCTGAGGTCATGCCGTTGCGGCCCAGCCAGGAGGCGGCCGGCTCGACCCCCTCGACGATCTTCACGGTCAGCGGCCCGAGGCCGAGTCGGTTGAGCGCGTGGACCTTGGTCGCGATCCCCGCCGCCTTAGCGCCGGCACCAACGATGATCAGGTCGGTCTCGGCCTTCACGCCGGCTCGGCGATCACGAGACCGCGCTGGTCGGGGCTGAAGGAGATCGCGCTTTTCGTCATCCGCTCCGAGCCCTCGCCGACCGGGTGCAGCTCGACCTCACGGAGGACGGTGCGCATCACCCGTTTCATCTCCAGTTCCGCGTAGCTGGCGGCGAGGCAACGGCGGACGCCGCCGCCGAAGGGGATCCAGGTGTAGGTGCCGGTTGGCTGCTCGAGGAAACGCTCGGGGACGAAGCGCTTGGCGTGCGGGTAAATCGCCTCGTTGCGGTGAATCAAGTGCACGCAGGGAGCGACCGTGGTGCCGGCGGGAATCGAGTAGCCGCCCAGCTCCATCGGCTCGCGCAGCCGCCGTACCACCACCGGCACCGGCGGGCAGAGCCGCAGCGTCTCCTTGATCACCGCGTCCATGTACTCGCCCTCGCCGCCGTTGCGGGCCTCCTCGCAGGTCCGCTCCAGCTTCTCGGGGTGGCGCAGCAGCCGCTCGAAAGTCCAGGCCAGCGAAGAGGAGGTCGGCCCGTCGGTGAGCAGCGTCATCAGTTCGTCGCGGAGGTCGCTCTCGCTCATCTCCTCGCCGTCCTCGTAGCGGGCGAAGACCAGCATCGAGACGATGTCAGTGCGGCCCCGGTCGCCTTCGGCGCGGCGGCGGCGCACCTCCTGCATCAGCTCCTCTTCAACCGGTGCCATCGCCCGCCGGAAGCGGCGGCTGCGCGAAACCCAGCGCGGCCCGAAGAGGAATAGCCGCTGCATCTGGCCGGGGTCGTTCATCGCCTCGGTCAGCTCGGTGAGCAACTCGCGGAGACGGCCGAGGCGACCTTCCTCATCGGCACCAAAGACCGCCCTCATCACCACCTCCTGGGTAATCGCCTGCATCCGCGGCCAGAGCTGGAAGGGCTCGCCAAGCGGCCAGCGGCCGACCTCGCGGCGGGCCACCTCGGCCATCATCTCGGCGTCGGCGTCGATGCTCTGGCGGTGGAAGGGCGGCAGCATCAATTTGCGGCGCCGCATGTGTTCCGGTTCTTCGAGCAGCATCACCGAGCGCGGCCCCAACACCGGTTCCAGCATCGGGTTGGCGGTGTCGACGCCGACCTTTTCGCCGGCGGTGAAGATTGCTTTGACGTCTTCGGGGTCGCAGAGCAGTACCCAGTCGCCCCAGTGGAGGATCCGCAGCGTGAAGATGTCGCCGTAGTGGCGCTGGCAGCGCTCCATGAAGGCGAGCGGCCGCTGCATCCAGCCGATCGCCTGCAACGCACGCGGCATCCGCGGGCCGGGCGGCAGGGTCACGCCGTCTTCTCCTCAGCGACCCGCGCCATCAGCTCGTCCTCCTCCTTGCAGGTGGCGGCGATCAGCAGGTCGAAAAGATCGGCGGTGAACTCGTTCGGCAGGTCCACCTCGGCGCCGCGATCGAGGTAGCGCTGGCGCACCTCGACGACCCGGTTCGGCTGCATCATCGGGATCTCGTGGGCGCTCTTGTAGAGGGCGACTTCGCGGCAGATCTCGAAGCGCTCACCGAGCAGGCGGGCGATCTCGTCGTCGATCGCGTCGAGGCGACGGCGGAACGGCTCGAGCCCGTTCTCGCTCACGACTCCCCCTCCAGGAGGCCGGCGGCGAAGGCGTAGCTGCAAGCGGCCAGGACCGGCAACGAGTAGCCGCCCTCCTGGATCACGCAGACGGGCAGGCCGGGGGCGGTGAGGATGCGGCCGACCTCGGCGAAGATCTCTGGCGCAAAGTCCCAGGAGCCGTGCGGGTCGCCGGCGACGGTGTCGTAGCCGAGCGAGACGACCAGTGCCGACGCCCCGACAGCCAACGCTCGGACCGAGGCGGCGACCTCCTCCAGGTAGGTGGCGGCGTCGGGACTGCCGGCGAATGCCACCGCCCGTTCGCCCTCCGCTCGTGGCAGCACCGTGTCGGGTGCGACGTTGGTGACCGGCGCGGCGTGCAGCGAGTGCAGGGTGGCGCCGTCCATCTCCTCGACCAGGACTGAGGTGCCGTTCGGGTAGTGGAGGTCGAGGTCGAGGACCCCGACCGGGCCGAAGCCGGCCTCACGCAGCGTCCGCACCGCCGCCGCCGCGTTGTTGAAATAGCAGTAGCCGCCGCAGAACGAGGGCCCTGCATGGTGGCCGGGCGGGCGGCAGACCGCGTAGGAGAAACGGGCGCCGCCGGCGACCCGCTCGGCGGCGGCGATCGCGGTCCGCACCGCCTCGTGGGCGGCATCGACGAGACCGGCGCTGACGGGGATGTCGGGATCGAGACCGGGCGGCGCGTACTGGGCCATGACGACGGCCTCGCCGTCGGCGACCGCCTCCAGATCGTTTAGGTAGGTGGGCTCGTGCAGCGCCGCCAGGACGCGATCGAGCTGCTCGTCACCGGCATCGGCGCG
>Ga0105242_10001295_pt1 | contig 19769 bp, 14 predicted proteins | sample KBSM24metaG_FD_81521 | JGI IMG/M metagenome (GOLD analysis project Ga0105242, IMG submission 81521) | Miscanthus rhizosphere microbial communities from Kellogg Biological Station, Michigan, USA - KBS M2-4 metaG | ecosystem: Host-associated > Plants > Roots > Rhizosphere > Soil | place... | reverse complement strand
TGCGATTCATATTCCGGCGTTTCGCTGTCGAGCACGATCCCATCGAAGTCGAAGATCACGGCGGCGAGCATTGGGGGATCATACTCGCTGGTCCTTGGTCCTTGGTCCTTGGTCCTTGGTCCTTGGTCCATCCTGGCCTTGGCACAGTGCGTGCGATCACCGGTCGCGTGGGTGTTTATCGATTCGAGGATCTACGCGTCTGGCAGGCGGCCAGGAAACAGTGCGACCGCGTTGGAGAGTTGATTCGACGGCCTGAATTTCGTCGAGACCGGGAAATGTCCGGTCAGATGAACGATGCTTCTATCTCGGTGATGTTCAACATCAGCGAGGGATTTCTACGACGTCGGGACAAAGAGACTGCGCAGGTTCTGCGATATGCGTACGCCTCGAATGGCGAGCTGAAGTCGGGATTCTACGCGTGCGATGGCCGCCGTTACATTGCGTCAGCAGAGTTCGCGGAACTCATCGAGCTGAACGAAAGCATTTCGAAGATGCTGCGGCGTTGGCAGGGCACGCTGCAGTCGGCAGATCCTCGGAACCATACGGGACCCAGGACCGAGGCCGGACCTAGGACCAAGGACCACGGACGGACCAAGAACCAAGGTCGAAGGACCCAGGACTAGACAGCGATCTGCTCCCCCCGAAGCCGCACGGCGCGTGGACGAGGAACCTCCGGCGCCGGTCCCTCGTATTGGTAAATTGGCTGCCAACATAGGTTGGCACCCGACACAGTATGCCCAGACCGGCTCCTCTCGCCTTCGGCCCCGTCGCCATCCTGCATGCCGTCGCCGACGGCAACCGCTTCGGCTTCGAAATCATGGACGCCACCGGGCTGACCTCGGGCACGGTCTACCCGGCGCTCGACCGGCTCGAATCGCTCGGCTACCTGACGTCCCACTGGGAGGACCCGCGGAAGGCGCGCCGGCAGAAACGGCCGCCGCGTCGCTACTTCGATCTCACGGACGCCGGTGCGACGGCCCTCGCCGCCGCCCTGGAGCGTTACAAGAATCTCAAGCCCGTCTCGCTCACAGGCTTTCGCATCGCCAAATCTGCAATCTGAATTCTGCAATCTGACTTCTCTATGAGCCCCGTCCTTCGGCTCCTTCTGGCGATCGTGAACGCCGGACGCTGGCTCGCGCCGCCGACGCGGCGCCGGGAATGGCGGCGCCAGTGGCGCGCCGACATCCTTCACGAATGGCAGTGGCTCGACCGGCATCCGCGCGGCCATGGCGACCGCGCCGGGCTGTTCGTGCGCACGGCCGGCGCCCTCCGTCACGCATTCTGGCTGCGGCTTCACGTCAGGAGGCTGGAAATGATCACCCAGGACATTCGGTACGGCTGGCGGCTGATGGTGCGCAGGCCTGCGTTCACACTGGTCGCCGTGCTCACGCTCGGCCTCGGCATCGGCGCCAACGTCAGCATGTTCAGCTGGGTCGATGGCCGGATGCGCCATCTGATCGACGGCGTCGACAGTCCCGACCGCCTGCTTGCCCTCAACGGCACGACGCGAACGCGCGACGATCTCAGCCTTTCGTATCCCGACTTCGAAGACTACCGTCTGCACCGTCCGGCCAGCATCGACGACCTCGTGGTCTACACGCTGGTGCCGATGAACATGCGCGCCGGCAACGAGGAGCCGCAGCGCGTCTTCACCCAGCTGGTGTCGGGCAACTATTTCGAGGCGCTCGGCGCGCGCCCCGCATTGGGCCGTGCGTTTCTTCCCGAAGAAGGATCGGTCCCCTCCACCTATCCGGTGGCCGTGATCAGCCACAAGTTCTGGATCCGGCGCTTCAACGCCGATCCGTCCACCGTTGGTCGCACGATCACCTTGAACGGCCGCTCCTTCACCGTGATCGGCGTCGCGCCGGAGGGCTTCCGTGGCACCGAGCCGTATTTGAATCTCGATCTCTGGGTTCCGTTGATGATGCAGCCCGCGCTGGGCGGGAGCGACAGGCTTCATCTGCGGGGGAATCGCTGGCTGGAGGCAATCGTGCGCGCGAAATCCGGCATGAGCCCGGCGCGTGTCGAAGCCGACCTCGGGTTGATCGCGGGCGATCTCGCGCGAACCTATGCCGAGGATGCTGGAACCGGGGTGAGGGTGTACAGGCTCTGGCAGGCGCCGGGTATGGGCGGCACGACAGTGACGGCGGTGATGGGCGTGCAACTCGCCGTCGCCGGCGTGGTGCTGCTGATCGCGTGCGCCAATGTCGCGAACCTGCTGCTCGCCAGCGCCGCGACGCGGCAGCGAGAGACCGCCGTGCGCCTCACGCTGGGCGCCAGCCGCGCTCGACTCGTGCAGCAGATGCTCACCGAGAGCACGCTCCTCGCGCTCGCCGGCGGCGTCGCCGGCCTGCTCTTCGCGTTCTGGACCAGGAACGCCGCGCGGCTGTTCATTCCACCGGCACCGCTGCCCATCGAGATCGAGGGACGCCTCAACGGCGGCGTGCTGCTCTTCGCCGCCCTGATCACAGTCGCGACCGCCGTGCTGTTTGGCCTGGTTCCGGCGCTGCAGGGCGCGGCTTCGTCGGTGATGACAGGGTTGAAGGAATCAGCCAGCGCGGTGACGGCGACGCCGAGGCGCGCCCGCCTGCGCAAGGCGCTGGTCGTCGCGCAGGTGGCACTGTCGCTCATCCTCCTCGTATCGGCCGGCCTGTTCGTGCGCACCCTCGTCAACGCGCAGTCGGTCGACCCAGGCTTCTCCGCTCGCACCGGCCTGGTCGCGTCGATCGATCTGCAGCCGGCCGGCTACGATGCGGCGCACGGCCGCGCGTTCTTTCGCGACGCGCAGGCGCGCCTGCGCGAGCGCCCGGGCATTGCCGCCGCGACGATCGCCTCGAGGATGAACCTTGGCTTCAGCGGCAGCAGCGACATGGCCGGCACCATCGACGGCTACACGCCGGCGCCGAACGAGGAGATCTCGCTCTATTACAACCGCGTCGGATCGGACTACCTGAAAACGATGGGCATCGCGCTCGTCGCGGGGCGGGAGTTCACCGACCTCGACACCAGCGAACGCCCGAAAGTGGTCGTTGTCAACGAGACGCTGGCGCGGCGCTACTTCGCTGGGCGCGATCCGATCGGTGGCGTCATCCGCGCCGACAAGACCGACTTGCGGATCGTCGGCGTCGCCCGTGACGCCAAGTACAGCAGCATCACCGAAAACCCGCGGCCGTTCATGTACCTGCCCGTTCAGCAGTGGTATCGCGGCGACGCCACGCTGATCGTCAGAACGGCGGGCGATCCCGCCGCGGTGGTCTCGACCCTGCACGACGTGTTCCGTTCGCTTGACCCGAACGTGCCGCTGTTCGACGTGCGGACGATCGCCGATCATCTCGAGACCGCGGTCTTCGTGCAGCGGATGGTCGCCACCCTGCTGACCGTGTTCGGCGCGCTGGCGCTGCTGCTCGCGACCGTCGGGCTCTACGGCGTCATCGCGGCGCTGGCTGCCCAGCGAACGCCGGAGATCGGGATGCGGATCGCGCTCGGCGCGACGCGACGCGACATCCTTTCGCTGATCCTGAAGCAGGGCCTCGGCATGACGATGACCGGAATCGTGGTCGGCCTCGTCGCGGCGATCGCGCTGACGCGGGTGTTCAAGAGCCTGCTCGTCGGCGTCAGCGCGACCGACAGCGTCAGCTTCGCCGCGACGACGACGATGCTCGCGCTCGTCGCGCTCGCAGCCTGCTACCTGCCGGCGCGGCGGGCGGCGCTCATCGACCCTCTGCAGGCCCTCCGAAACGAGTAGTAAGCTGACGTCCGACTCCACGACATGCGGATTCAACGTGAGCTATGGCTGCCGCGTCCTCGCGACGAGGTCTTCGCGTTCTTCGCCGATGCGTCCAACCTGGAGCGGCTGACGCCGCCCTGGCTGCACTTCCACATCATCAACCCGGACATCGTCATCGGCCGCGGCGTGCTGATTGATTATCGCCTGCGGATTCACGGCATCCCGCTGCGATGGCGGTCGGAGATCTCGCGGTGGGATCCGCCTCGCGTGTTCGTGGACGAGCAGCGCAAGGGGCCGTACCGCCGGTGGGTGCACACCCATACCTTCGAAGAGGAACGCGGCGGGACGCGTGTCGGCGATTCCGTGGAATTCGACGTCCCGTTCGAGTGGCTCGCCGGCCGGTTCGTGATGCGCGACGTGGAAGCGATCTTCGCGTTCAGGAAGCAGGCGCTGTCGGCGATCTTCGCGTGACCAGCCAGGCAGCGAGCAGCCCGATCGCGAGTTTCAGCATCTCCAGCGACGTGTAGGCCGCATGCAGGACCCAGAAGCGCGACATCCCGGGCGGCGCTGGATCGCGCGGCACGAAGTCGAGCTCGCGTCCCAGCGACACGATCGCCGGCGTCAGGTACACCAGCATCAGCACGACGACCGCGAACATGCCGGCGACACAGTTGAACGCGGCGTCCTGCTTTCTGGAATCAGCCAGCAGCCAGAGGGCGATCGCGCCGAGCGCGAGCTGCGCGGCGTTCCACATCTGGAAGTAGAGCCGATTGAGCTCCGACGACAGGTAACGCAGGAGCTCGCGCGCGGCCGGCTGGCCCAGCTTCTGCACCATCGCGGCAAAGGCGCCATGACCGTCCTGGTTGGCGAGCAGCCGATCGACGGTATAGAAGTTCTGGGTCGCGACAATTGACGTGCAGATCGATCCCATCAGCCACACGCCGAGCACGACCAACGCCCATCGCTGCTTCATTCCTGCGCGGTCAATATTCGATCAACAGGCGCGCGGCCCGTTCGATCTGGGCCTCGCTGGGTAGATAGAACTCCTCGAGCGATGGAGAGTACGGTACCGGCGTGTCGAGTGCGCCGATGATCCGCACGGGCGCGTCGAGCGCCTCGAAGGCTTCTTCCTGGATGATGGCGGCCAGGCTCTCTCCGATGCCGCCGCTGCGCGAATCCTCGTGGATGATGAGCACCTTGTGGCAGTGACGCGCCGCGGCCAGCAGTGCGCCGCGGTCGAGCGGCACGAGCGTCCGCAGGTCGAGGACACTCGCCTGAATGCCATCCGCGGCGAGCTTCTCCGCCACGCGCAGGCCGACGTGAACGAACGCGCCGTAGGAAACGATCGCGAGATGATCGCCCGCGCGCCTCAGCGCCGCCTTGCCGAGCGGAATCGGAACGGGCGGCGCCTCGTCGAGGAGCTGCTTGATGCGCGGATCCCGATAAAGGGCGATGTGCTCGTAGTAAAGCACGGGATCCGGGTCGGCGACCGCCGAGGCCATCAACGCGCGCGCGTCGTAAGGCGTCGAGGGGACGACGATCTTGAGGCCGGCCGTTCGATAGAACCACGGCTCGGTGTTCTGCGAGTGGTAAGGCCCGGCGTGCCGCAGTCCGCCCCATGGCATCCGCACGACCATGGGCACGTCGCCGCCCCATCGATACCGAATCTTGGCGGCGTTGTTCACGAGCTGGTTGAACCCGGTGGCAACGAAGTCGTTGAACTGGATCTCGCCGATCGGCCGCTGCCCCGCGAGGGCCGCGCCGACGCAGACGCCGAGCACCGCGCCCTCGGCCAGCGGCGAATTGATCAACCGGTCGCCGAACTCTTTCAAAAGCGGGCGGAGGAGCAGAAACGCGTTGCCGTACACACCCCCGACGTCTTCGCCGTACACAAAGACGCGCGGGTCGGCCCGCAGCGCATCGCCGACACCGAGCATCACCGCGTCGAGAAACGTACGACCCCTGGGATCGAACGGAGGCGCCGACTCCACCTCGCCGCGCTCCACGGCGTTCGCCGCTGAGCCCTCGTCCGCGTTCTCGGTACCGGCGCCGGTCAATCGCGTCGACGGGTCGAGCGGCTCGACGTGCGCACGCGGCCGCTCGTTCGCGAAGACGCCGGTCCCAGCCTGAGACGGTTCCGGCCACGGCGCCTCGATCACCGAACGCGCCTGCGTTTCGACGATCGCTTCGGCTTCCCGCTTGAAGCGGTCGAGGTCGCCGGGGCCGATCAGTCCCTTGGACTGGAGTTCGACTGCGTAGCGGGCGATCGGATCCCGCGCGGCCCAGTACTCGTAGAGCTCCCTGTTCGCGTATCCCTGATCGGTCAGCGGCGCGTAGTCCCACGACGCAGCCGGATCCTTGCCGAGGTAGAGCATGTCGTCGTGATGCGCGTGGCCGCACATCCGCAGGCAGACGGTTTCAATCAGCGTCGGTCCAAGTCCGGCGCGCGCGCGCTCGGCGGCCCAGGTGAACGCGGCGGCGATTTCCTCGGGATCGGTGCCGTCGATGGTGATCCCGGGCACGCCATAACCGGCGGCCTTGTCGGCGAAGACGCGCGCGGCCGACTGATCGGAGAGCGGCGTCGACAACGCCGTCTGATTGTTCTCAACGCAGAAAATCGCAGGCAGCTTTCGCGCAGCGCACAGATTGATCGCCTCGTGCCACTCGCCGAGCGACGATCCGCCTTCGCCGATGAACGACACCGCGACGCGGCCGGACCCCTCGCGGCTGAACGCCATCGCCATGCCGGCAATCGTCAACGTCGCCGTGGTGAGAGGCGCGGCCGGCGGAAGGATGCCGTTCGCGAAGTCGCCGATGTGGAGGTCCTTGCCCTCGAGCGGCGCACCGACTTTGCCCATCTGCGCGTTGAGGACCATGCGCACGGTGTCCGGCTCCGGGCGCATTGCGAGCGTGACTCCGAGATCGCGAATCACGGGACCAATGACGTCGCCGGTCCAGGCTGGACGCTCGGCTAAAGCCTTCGCGCTACCAGACGGCGCGGTTCGCTCGGCTGAAGCCTTCGCGCTCCTGGTCGACTCGGCCGAAGCCTTCGCGCTACCCCGGTACTTCGCGCCGCGGCGCAAGCGGATCGCGGCGGCGTAGATCGCTTCCTGTCCCAGCGATCGGAATCCCTTACCCTGGAACGATGCCGCGCCGTACTTGATTTCGCCGGCCGTGAAAAAGGTCTTCAGACGGTTGTCGGTGGCGCGCGTGAGCACCATCCCCCGCAGGATTTCGAGGCGCTCCTCATTCGTCAGCGATGCGGCGATGGCCGCCCGGCGCAGGAACCCGTCGGCGGCATCGAGCAGCTCCGCATACGCCTGATTCAGCCGGACCGCGGCGGTTGTTCGTGGCGTCGTGTCGGGAAGGCCGGGCGGAATCGCGCGGGCGAGCAGCCGCTTCTTGAGCTCGCGTTGAAGCGCCGGACGAACGGCTTCAATCGCCTTCTTGCTCTGCGGGTCGCGTCCGTTGGCCGCTTTCTCGAATGCATCGAGCGTATCGGTCAGGGCCAGCGGATGCCGCTCGGCGATGAACGCGCCGAAGCGGGCCGCCAGTCCGGTGAGTTTCTCGAGTTCAACAGACTTCGCCATGGGCAAAACGAATCGTATCAAAGGGCACCACGAAAACACGAAGCACACGAAGACGCACGAAGAAAGACGGGCCACAGAGACACCGAGCGGAGCACGTCGCACGCCTGCGGCGGCGCCTGTCGACCGGCAAGCCGGTCGACGTGCGACGTGGAAGTCCTGTGCCTGCGCTCAGAATCTCGGTGACCCGGTGCCTCGGTGGTTAAAGCCTCGGTGTCTCCATGTCTCGGTGGCTTATCTTCGATGGATCACGCCGGACGCTTCGATGCTCAGGTGTTCTCCGCTTCGCAGGGTCGCGAAGTCGGCGGGGTCGAGGGCGATGACCGGGAACGACTTGCCGTACATCACGTCGGCGACGATCGACGCCAGCGCAAAGAACGCGTCGGTGCCGGTCGTCAGGATGGCGGCAGGGGCCGTCCCGGCTCGCACCGCTTCCAGCAGCACCGCTGTGGTCGTCGACGATCCTTTGCTGAACGGCACGGCAAGAATGCGGCCCGACGCGCGCACGCCGGCCAGCGGGTGGTGTTTGTCGATGATCTCACCGGTGTGGAAGTCGTAGCCGCCCCAGAACGACAGCGCGTCGTGGGTGACCAGCGCCTCGGCGTCGGCTTCTCCCGCTACGATTGCGCGCCCGGTGATCACGCGATCTGCCACAGCGACTCATCGCGGACGATGCGGCCTTCGATGGCGGAGCGGACGCAGTCGGCAAGGCTCCCGAACGTCACGCGCACATTGAGAAGGCTCGGGGCGTAGTAAGCGTACTTCGCCGAGTTGGTCATCAGCATCCGGATCTCGGGCGGCAGCATCGGCGACGCGAGGATGCAGGTGTCGAGCGTAATCTCCGCGCCGAAAGCGACGATCGGGTCGAGGATCCCGGCCTCGCGAGCGCGCTCCTTCATCAGCCGGCTCGACGTGATCAGGAATCTCACTCGAGGATGCGCGTGACGGCCTGCAACCAGCGGCGCGAGCAGGCGGAACTCTTCGAGCGAGAAATGCGGGCTGCCGAGAATCACCATGTCGATCTCGCGCCCGTCCGCGGTCGTCAGCTCCCGGCGGGCGGCACGCAGATCGCCGACGGTGATCGCGATCGTCTGTTCTGGCTCACGTCCGCGAAACGCCGCCTCGAGGGTCGGGGCTTCCGGCGTGATGCCCACCATGTGGAACAGCGCGACGCGGCCGGACGAAGCCGCGGCTGCGGCAAACGCCTTGAGCTGATCCTCGGTCGGTGACACGACAATCCCGTCGATGACCGGAATCCCATCGCCGGCAAGCTGTCCGACGAGGTGGCCGAGGACGGCGAAGAACTGATCGTCCCGCTGCAGCTCGGCCGGCACGCCGCTGAGGCTCAGACACAGATCACCGCCGCGATTCTCGGGAAGATGGAGTCCGATCGCCGGCACACGGCCGGTGATCGCGCAGCAGATGTCCAGCAGGTCCGGATAACGCTCCGTCCGGGCGCCGATGACCGAATTGGCGAAACTGATCGCGTTCGATTCTCCCCAGGCGATCTGCTGTCCGAACGCCGGACGCATGTGCGTCTGATACGGCGCGCAGGTCCACGTCGGCACCGCGCCCATGCGCTCGTACGCCAGCATCTGCCGCGCCGCCTTCGCCGCCCATTCGGGCTTGACCGCCCAGTCCTTCCAGCCACACTCGTCGACGCCGCTGACGTTCAGGCTGGTCGGCACAACGACGCGGGCGCCGAGCGACGCGAGGCGTTCGGCGAACTCGAGCGTCGCGTCGCCGAGATAGATCGTGCTGTCGATGTGCGCCTGCGAGATGTCCATCAACTCGGTCGCGCCGTACACGTCAGCCATGCGGACGAGAATGGACATCGCCAGCGCTTGCGCGGGGCCGCCCTCGCCGTTGACCATCGCTCGATCGCGATCGCTCAGCTTCAGCACGCCTCTTAACTATAATGCGCCGCATGCGCTTGAAAAGATTGCTGCTCCCTTCCGCGATCGCCCTGTGTGTGCCGCTGCTGGCTACGGCGCAGCAACGCCCTCGTCAGGAGGCGAACGACACCGTCACCATCCTCAAGCCTGCTCGCGTCTTCGACGGCGACGCGATGCACGAGGGATGGGCGGTGCGCGTGAAGGGCGAACGGATCGAAGCCGCCGGACCGGAGGCGAGCGTTGCCGCCGCCGGCGCCAAGGTCGTGGATCTCCCCGGCACAACGCTGACGCCCGGCCTGGTCGAAGGCCACTCGCACATCCTGCTTCACGCATACAGCGAGACCTCGTGGACCGATCAGGTATCGAAGGAAGGGCTGGCCCTGCGCGTGGCGCGGGCAACGAACCATCTTCGGGCGACGCTGATGGCCGGGTTCACCACCGTCCGGGACCTTGGCACGGAAGGCGCCCAGTACGCCGACGTCGAGCTCCGCGACGCCGTGAAGCAAGGCATCATTCCCGGGCCCCGCGTCCTCGCCTCGACACGAGCCATCGTCGCCACCGGCAGCTATCAGCCGAAGTTCGTCCCGGAGTGGAGCGTGCCGCAAGGCGCCGAAGAGGCCGACGGTGTCGACAGCCTGATGAGGGTCGTTCGCGATCAAATCGGCCGCGGCGCCGACTGGATCAAACTTTACGGCGACTATCGGTGGGGACCGCTGCCCGGCTCGCACCCGACGTTCACGCTGGATGAAATGAAGCGCGCCGTGGAAACCGCCGACAGCGCGGGCGTCCCCATCGCCGTCCACACGAGCACGCCGGAAGGCATGCGCCGCGCCACGCTGGCCGGCGTCGCCACCATCGAGCACGGCAACGAGGGGACGCCGGAGATTTTCAAACTGATGGTCGAGCACCATGTCGCCTGGTGCCCGACGCTCACGGCGGGAGCCGGCCCGTGGCCGCCTGCCGATCCGAATTCACCGGCGAACCAGCGCCGAAAGGCCGTGTTCAAGTCCGCGCTCGATGCTGGCGTAACGATCATCAGCGGCAGCGACGTCGGGACGTTTCCTCACGGCGACAACGCGCGTGAGCTGGAAGCGATGGTCGCGTACGGAATGACGCCGTCCGCCGCGGTGAAGAGCGCCACTTCGGTGGCGGCAAAGGTGCTGCGGATGGACACGCAGATCGGGCAGGTGAAAGCCGGTCTCTATGCCGACCTCGTCGCCTTCGACGGCGATCCGACGAAGGACATCGCCGCGCTGCGCCGCGTCAAGTTCGTCATGAAAAATGGGACGGTTTATAAGCAGTAGCCGGGTTCTAGGTTCCGGGTTCCACGTTCAGCGTTCGTTCGGGGTTCCGGCTGCAGCGTTCCGGGTTTCGAACGCTGCACCCGGAACCATGAACCATGAACCCGTTGTCAATAGTTCAGCCAGTAGGCTAGCTTCACGAGGAACACGTTCTTCGGCGGGACGCCGAAGATGCCGGTGACGTCGCGGCCGAAGTGGAAGCCGCCGGGCACGGCGTCGTTCTCGCGCGCTTGCTGCCACACGACGAACAGCGTCGATCCCGGCTTGTATTCCCAGCGCAGGACGTTGGTCGTCCTGAACGACTTCACGTTGAAGTCGGGATCGCCGTTGGCCGCGATGTCGTACGCGTACGGACGATAGCGGGCGGCGTAGTCGAGGCTCCGCCCGTTGGCCAGCTCCTTGTAGCCGTCGTAGCTGCCTGCTGACACGAACGGCTGCGCGTACAGCTGCAGCGACAGATTCGGGCTCACCGTGTAGTTGAAGCGAAGCGTGACGGCAACCGTCGTCTGATCGAGGTGCGCGAACACGTAGTGATTCGACGAGTCGGTCACCTGCTCGATCCACTGCGCGTCGAAAATGTTCCTCGAATAGCGAATCGCCGGGTTGAACGTGATCGCGGGCATCGGGCGATACGTCACGCCCGGGGACACCTCGAACCACGAGGCGCCGTCGCCGGTTCGGCCGCCTCCGGTGAAGTTATTCAACGACAACGCGCGGCGATTGTCGCTGTTGAGCCACCCCCAGCCTTCTGTATACCCGCGCATATAGACTCCCGGACCACCGCGAGTCGCGCGATCGTCGAAGCCGATGGTCTGCGCGCCGATGCCGCCGCCGAAATTCCAGTTATTCAAGAGCGTGAGGCCGCCGTTGACGTTTCCGCCGGAGCCCAGGAGATCGCCGTCGGTGTTCCAGCTCGCCCACTGGTTGAAGTTGACGTTGCGGCTGCGGAACCAACGGTTCGGTTTGTCGCTGCGAATCTGAAGCCAGTTGTTCATGCTCCGCTGATCGGCGCGCCGCATGAAGCCGACATCGTTGATGTCGAGCCCCGGGCTCTTGATCGAGACGTTGGAGTTGAAGCGGACGTTCTCACCGCCGATCTTGCTGATCGCGATCTGCACGCCCCGGCCGGTGAGCGACGTGCGGCTTGCGTCGAGCGTGGCGGCTTCCAGGTCAGGCCGCTGGAAATAGTGCCGGCTGTTTTCCTGGATGCGATCGATCGCCTCGGGAGACCCTTGAAGGTTGCTGCCGACCCAGTAGCCCGTGATCGAGTAGCGCTTCTGAAATCGCAGGTCCCAGTCGAGGCCGCCCGTGAACGCGCTGTCAGCGAGAGGCGTGAGCCCGCTGTCGGCGCCGCGGATCGTCGACGTCATCATCGCGCCGATCGACGACTGATTCGTGAATTCCCGGCGGACGCGCCCGACGGTATAGCTCGTCGCGGGCTCAATCGTCACCCGTGAGGGCACCAGGCCGGCCTGCACGCGCGCGGTCTCTTCCTGCGTGAACGCCTGCATGACGCCGATCGAATAGTTGCCGACGCGCCCCGTCAGCTTCCCCGCGCCGATGATCGTGGTCTGCGCCGGCGCGTCGGTGTACGTGCCCTCGTCGCTCGGAAGATCGTCGAGACCCTGCGGCGCGCGACCAATCCGGCGGCTGTAGAACAGGCCGGTGCAGGCGCCGTCGTTGCACTCCATCGGGAAGTTGAAGTTGCCCGATCCCTCCACGAAAAACGGCCGCCGTTCGGAGAAAAACGTTTCGAACGCGGTCAGGTTCACCACGGCGGGATCCGCTTCGACCTGACCAAAGTCCGGGTTGACCGTGCCCGTGAACGTCAGACCGGGCGTCAGCGCGTACTTCATGTCGAGACCGAGCGCACCGTCGGGCGCAGCGTGCTTGAGCAGCGGGTTGCCGGCGGTGTCCTGTTTCGTCAGGTTGGCCAGCGCGTACGGGACGAGCTCGAGCTTCTTTGGCGAACCGGACATCGCGAGGCCGCCAAGCTCACCGAACGACGACACGTAGCCGTTGTCGCTGCGGGACAGCAGCGGCCAGGTGGAGGTTTCGTTGAGGCGGCCAATCTGACGAGACACCGCGAAGCCGAACGTGCTCACGTCCGACGGCGTAAAGCGCAGCTGGGAGAACGGAATCCGGAAATCGGCGGTCCATCCCAGGCTGTCGCGCGACACGCGGACGTCCCAGACCGCGTCCCAGCTGTCGTCGCGGTTGTTGTCGTTGTACCAGTAGCGATCCAGTTTTACGCCCGACGGGTTCACCGCGAACTCGTATGCCGTCCGCTTGTCGTGATACGAGTCGACCATGACGTGGATCCAGTCGCATGGCGAGTCGAGATCGCGGCGCGTGAGATAGGTGACAATCCGGTCGGGTTCGCTGTCGAACGCGCGAACCTTCACGAAGAGGGTGCTCTCGTCGTAGGCGACGCGAAACTCGGTGCGCTGGCTCGGCGCTGCGGAATCGTGCGGCTCGCGCTGCACGAACGCGTCTACCGGAACGGTGGTGCGCCAGGCCTCTTCGCTCGGCTCGCCGGCCACGCGCACGGCCGTCGCCGTCGCCGGCACCGCGGCGATCGTCAGGGCGAGCGCGAGAGCGGCAAACATCGTGTGGCTGGGTTACTTAGACGATGGCGGGAAGGCGTTGGTTGGCGGTGGAAACGGCACCAGATGGTATCGTACGGCATGGCCTTCGGAACGCTGATCTCCACTGCCGCACTCGCTCTCCACCTGGACGATCCCGCCTACGTCATCGTCGACTGCCGCGCGAAGCTCGACGATCTCGACTGGGGCACACGCGAGCACCTCTCCGCACACATCCCCGGCGCCGTCCATGCGGATCTCACACGCGATCTGTCCGGTCCCAAGACCGGGACGAACGGACGGCACCCACTGCCGGATCCGGCAGTGCTGGCGCAGACGTTCGGCCGGTTCGGCATCGCCAGCGGCGTACAGGTCGTTGCCTACGATCAGGAAAACGGGATGTTCGCCAGCCGGTTGTGGTGGATGCTTCGGTGGCTCGGCCACGACGCCGTCGCCGTGCTCGATGGCGGCTTCAAGAAGTGGATCGCCGAAGGGCGGCCGGTTCAAAGCGGCGACATGCAGCCGACGGCCCGCCGATTTCAGGGGGCCCCGCGGCCAGAGATGACAGTCGATGTGAACGATGTCGCCGCGCACCTGAACGCTGCCGGCCCGCGCCTCGTCGACGCACGGGCGCCCGAACGGTACCGCGGCGACACAGAGCCGATCGACAAGGTCGGCGGCCACATTCCCGGGGCCAGGAATCATTTCTTCCAGTGGAACCTCGATGATGCGGGGCTGTTCCGCACACCGGAAGACCTGCGAGCGAAAATTGCCTCGTCTGTCGGCGACGTCCCTGCGGACCGAATCGTCTGCTACTGCGGATCCGGCGTCACGGCCTGTCACAACCTGCTCGCGTTCGAACACGCGGGACTGAAGGGCGCGAAGCTGTTTGCGGGATCGTGGAGCGAGTGGTCGAGCGACCCGTCGCGTCCGATCGAAAAGGGTTAGCATCAACAGCTATGTCACACACTCCTGTTCGCGCCAGCAATCTTCCCTCGCCTGTCGGTCCTTATTCGCCCGGCATGGGCTTCGAGCGCCTGCTCTTCGTGTCGGGCCAGGGCGGCTTCGATCCGGCGACCGGCAAAATCGCAGACAACGTCGAGCAGCAGACGGAACAGTGCCTGAAGAACGTGCAGGCGATCCTCGAAGCCGCGGGCTCGGGGTTGCAGCACGTGCTGCGCTGCGGCGTCTTCCTGCTGGACATGGGCGAGTTCAAGAAGATGAACGCCGTCTACGCGCGCATGTTCGGCGATCATCGTCCTGCACGCACGACCGTGCAGGTCGCGGGGCTGCCGGGCGAAGGTCTGCTCGTAGAAATCGACGCTATCGCGTACAAGCCGTAAGCCTCGTCGCAGCGCCGAATCAACACAAAGGACACCAAGGAAGTTCCTGTTCTATCTTTCGTAACCTTTGTGTCCTTTGTGTCCTCTGTGTTGGATCACCCTTGAGCGAGACGCTGACGCCGGCACCCGAGCCCACGCTGTGGACGACGATCCGCGAATCGCTCGCGGGGTCGCACCACGGCTCGTACACCGAAGGATCGATCGACCGAGCGATCGTGCTGCTGGCGATCCCGATGGTCCTCGAGCTCGTGCTCGAGTCGGTGTTCGCGGTCGTGGACGTCTTCTTCGTAGCGCGAGTCGGCCCGGACGCGGTCGCGACGGTCGGCCTTACCGAGGCGATGATGACGATCATCTACGCCGTCGCCATGGGCCTCGGGATGGGGGCGACCGCCACGGTGGCCCGCCGGATGGGCGAGAAGGATCGGGACGGCGCGGCGATCGCCGCGGTGCAGGCGATCGCGCTGGGCCTTGCCGTCGCGATACCGGTCGGCTTGCTCGGGTTCCTGTTCGCGCGGCCGATCCTCGCGCTGATGGGCGCCTCGCCTGACGTGCTCGCGCACTCGTCCTTCACGGCCGTCCTGTTCGGATTCAACGGCGTCATCCTGATGCTGTTCCTGATCAACGCCGTGTTTCGCGGCGCGGGCGACGCGGCCATCGCGATGCGCGTGCTGTGGATCGCCAACGCGTTCAACATCTGTCTCGATCCCTGCCTGATCTTCGGACTCGGACCCTTTCCACGCCTGGGAGTTACCGGCGCCGCGGTGGCCACGACCACCGGCCGCAGCATCGGCGTGCTGGTACAGCTGTACTTCCTCTCCCGCCGCGACGGCCGCATCGCCATCGAGCACCGCCACCTGAGGCTCGATACCACCGTGATGATGAACATGCTGCGCCTCTCGGGCAGTGCCGTGTTCCAGATGCTGATCGGCACGACCAGCTACATCGGCGTGATGCGGATCATCGCGTCGTTCGGCAGCGTCGCGGTGGCCGCGTGCACGATCGTGATCCGAATCATCCTGTTCGTGCTCATGCCGTCCTGGGGCCTGTCGAACGCCGCCGCCACGCTCGTCGGCCAGAACCTTGGCGCCGGTCAGCCGGAGCGCGCGGAACGATCCGCTTGGCGAGCCTGCTGGTTCAACGTCGGCGTTCTCGGCGCACTCGCCGTCCTGTTCGTGGTCTTCGCGGACGTCGTGGTCGGATGGTTCACGCACGATCTCGACGTCGCGCCGATCGCGATACTCGGCCTGCGCATCATCAGCGGCGGCTTCCCGTTCTATGCGGCAGGCTACGTGTTGACGCAATCGTTCAACGGCGCGGGCGACACGGCGACGCCGACGTTCATCAGCGTCGGCTGCTTCTGGCTGTTCGAGATTCCGCTGGCGTATCTCCTCGGACGATCGTTCGGCTACGGCCCGCCAGGGGTCTTCTGGGCGATGGCGATCGCGTTCTCCGTGCTGTCGGTGGTGAGCGCCTGGCTGTTTCGGCGCGGAACCTGGAAGCTGAAACGCGTGTAGGCAACGGAGGAGACGGAGGGAACGGGATCACACAGAGGAACGGAGCAGCGGAGACGAGCGGAGAATTGAGCGTCGCACCGCGGCCGGCGTAGCCGGCCGCGCTCGCGCGTCACGAAGACGCGGCGGGAACACAAACGAATCAAAACCCGCGGGAGTTTGCGTTCCCGCCGCGTCTTCGTGACGCACGGCCGCCTTTGGCGGCGTGCGACGCTTCAAACGAGTCTCGCTGCTCTGTTCGTCTCCGTTCCTTCGTTGCTCTGTGTGATCCCGTTATCTCGGTACACTCCGCTCCCTCCTCCGCCGTTATAATCCGCCGCATGCCACGAGTCCTCACGGTGCTGAGCGGTCTGTTCGTTCTCGCCCTCTCGCTCACTATCGGCGCCAGTTCCGTTCCCATCCGCGCACAGAAAGGCATGGTCGCGTCGCAGAACGAGATCGCGTCGCGCATTGGGGCGGACGTGATTGCCGCCGGCGGTACGGCCGTCGACGCCGCGGTCGCGACCGCGTTCGCGCTGGCCGTCACCCATCCCACCGCCGGCAACATCGGCGGAGGCGGATTCATCGTTTATCGTCCGGCCGCCGGCGCGGCCGCCACCTACGACTTCCGCGAGAAGGCGCCCGCGAAGGCGTCGCCGACGATGTGGATGAAAGACGGGCAGTACAGCAACGACCTGCATCACAACAGCCATCTGGCGGTTGGCGTACCCGGGACCGTGGCAGGATTGCACCTCGCGTGGAAGGAGCAAGGCAGGCTGCCGTGGAAGCGGCTCGTCGATCCGGCGATCACGCTGGCGCGCGACGGCTTTCCCGTGTCGGAGGCGCTCTCACGCTCGCTCAAGAACGTGCAGCGCACGATGCAGAAATATCCTGCGTCGGTGGCGGCGTTCACGAGAAACGGCGTGCCCTATGAACCCGGCGACACACTGAAGCAGCCCGACCTCGCGCGCACGCTCGATCGCATCGCGTCACAGGGACCCGCGGGATTCTACGAAGGAGAGACGGCGGCGTTGCTCGAGAAGGAGATGCTCGCGCACGGCGGGCTGATCACGCGAGAAGATCTCAAGAGCTACACCGCCGTTCGCCGCGAGCCGCTGACCGGCACCTATCGAGGCTACGACATCATCGCGATGCCGCCGCCGTCGTCGGGCGGCGTCGGTCTCCTCGAAATGTTGAACGTGCTGGAGGGGTACGACCTGAAGGCGGCCGGATTCGGCTCGGCCACGCAGATCCATTTGATGACCGAGTCGATGAAGCGCGCGTACGCCGATCGAGCGAAATATCTCGGGGACCCCGATTTCAACAAGGACATGCCGCTCGCCCGCCTGACGTCGAAGCCGTACTCGGCCGATTTGCGCAAGACGATCAGCCTGGAGAAGGCGTCCAAATCCTCGCCCACGACGTTCGAGTGGCCGCACGAAAGCGACGAGACGACGCAGATCTCCGTCGTGGATGCGAACCGCAACGCGGTGTCGATGACCTACACGCTCGAGCAGGGTTACGGCGTGAAAATCGTCGTGCCGGGCGCGGGCTTCCTGTTGAACAACGAAATGGGCGACTTCAACGACGCGCCCGAGATGACGAACGACAAGGGCTCGATCGGGACGAAGCCGAATCTCGCGGAGCCGGGCAAGCGGATGCTCTCCAGCATGACGCCGACCATCCTCGCCAAAGACGGCAAGCTGTTCATGGTCAGCGGCAGCCCCGGCGGCCGCACGATCATCAACACGGTCCTCGAAACCATCGTCGACGCGGTCGATTTCGGGATGAATGCGCAGGAAGCCGTCGATGCCGTCCGGTTCCACCATCAGTGGCTGCCCGACGTGATCAACTACGAACGATTCGGTTTCTCGCCGGATACGATCAAGGAGCTCGAACGCCGCGGGCACATAATGCGCGAGGGCGGCGGCCAGGGCGTGGCGCAGGTGATCATCTACGACGCGAAGGACGACATGCTCGACGGCGGATCGGATCGCCGCGCGTCGGATGGCGGGGCGGTCGGCGTCCCCGGGCGGGCCGCTCGTCCGGCGACGGCGGGCCAGCGCTAGAAATGGCCGCGTCTCACGCGCGCGCGACGGGCACGATCCTCGGCGGCGATCCTTTGCGGGTCGTCGGCGCGTATGTTTCCAGCAGGTCGATGAATTCGTTGACGTAGTCGGCCGACGCCAGTTCTTTTCTCATCACGGCGCTCCAGACGCGGTGCATCCCTCGCGCGGGCAAGGAACGGCCCACGAGCGCCCCCGCGTCGATGAGCGGCTGCACGGCCCACCGCGCGAGAATCGCCACGCCCAGCCCCGCCTTGACCAGCTCGGTAATCGCCTCGGTCAGCTGCACTTCCTCGACGCGCGCCGGCGTCGCGCCTGCGGGGAGCAGGACCTTTTGCAGCGGCCCGCTCTCTTCCCTCGGGGGATAGATGAACAGCGTCTCCTCGCGCATCTGCGCCAGGCGGATTCGCGTCTGGCGCGCGAATCGGTGGTGTGTCGCCGCGATCACCACCAGCTCGTCGTCGAACACACGGCGCGAGGCGACACGGCGATCGCGCACGGGCGTACTCATCAGCCCCAGATCGATTTTGCCCGACAGGATCATTTCCAGCGGCCGATGGGTGGCTGCGACGTCGATGCGAACCTCGACCTTCGGGAACCTTCGCCGGAAACGGAGCAGCAGCGGCGGCAGCCAGTGATAGCAGGTATAGCACTCGGTGGTGATGCGCAGGCTGCCGGCGCGCTCCCGCCCCATCTCGCGGATGTCGTGCTCGGCGCGTTCGAGGCGCTCGAGCACGTCGGTCGCCGAGGAGAGCAGCCGCTCGCCGGCCGGGGTCAGCACCAGTCGCTTGCCGGCCCGGTGGAACAGCGCGGCGCCGAGGCGCGACTCGATATCACGGAGCTGATGGCTGAGCGCCGACTGCGTCAGGTGCAGCTGGTCGCCGGCACGCGTCAGGCTGCCGACGGCCGCCACCGCCGCAACCAGCCGCAGATGCCGGACTTCGAGATCCATTGCCATGAGATTACTTCATCATCCTCATCACGACAAAGAAGTGCATTCATGGATCATCATTAGTTCAGCCACAGAGCCCACAAAGACACAGAGATTACGAAACCACGGAGCCGCTGAGGCACTGAGATCCGAGGCGCACGCAGCAGATCCCGATGCGTGCGCACGCCAGGACCGGCCGCGCAAAAATGAAAAGAGCCGGCGGTGAGGCCGGCTCTTGAAGGAAGCGGACGGAGCGTTTTAGTCCGGCTGAAGCCGGACACTACCTACTAGTGCACGCGAACCGGTGAGCCGGTGATCGGCGCGCGCGAGCCGCGCCAATCGGTGTCGAGCATCGCGTAGAGCATCTGGTCCATGTACTCGCCGTTCTTCTGGAACGACCGGCGGAGGCGGCATTCCTGGACGGCGCCCAGCTTCTGCAGGGCGCGGTTGCCGCGGCCGTTGCGGATGGCCGCGCGCGCTTCCAGACGGTGCACGCCGATGGAATCGAACGCGAAGTCGAGGACGAGCGCCGCACCGTCCTGGAACACGCCCGTGCCCCAGAAGTCCGAGCCAATCGCAAAACCCCATTCCGCCGTGCCAAAGCTCGGCTCGGTGGATCGAACCTGGAAGATTCCGATGGCCGTATCGAAGCCCGCCACCGTCACCGCGAAGCACGCGTAGGTCCCGGCCGCGCGCTGGCGAAGCGCCCATTCGATGAATCGTTCGAAACCGCCCACGGTGGTCGGCGGCGGGGAGATGAAACGCGACACTTCTTCGGTGGTCAGCAGCGCGAAGAGCGATGCCGCATCCGAGGCGCGAAGCTCACGCAACACGACCTGACGGC
>Ga0105242_10001292_pt1 | contig 19792 bp, 22 predicted proteins | sample KBSM24metaG_FD_81521 | JGI IMG/M metagenome (GOLD analysis project Ga0105242, IMG submission 81521) | Miscanthus rhizosphere microbial communities from Kellogg Biological Station, Michigan, USA - KBS M2-4 metaG | ecosystem: Host-associated > Plants > Roots > Rhizosphere > Soil | place... | reverse complement strand
TTTCGGGTCGGTTGTTTCGCGTGCATCATTCTCTGGGTGCCGGCGCTCACCTCCTTGCCGTTTTGACAGTCGAATCCACAAAAGGAAAACCTGCCAAAGAGCGAGCACAAGCAGTGCCAGCCCCCACGCGACCGGGTTCCACCGCCCAGGCCGCCCTGCCGCCCGACCTACCGGGTTCCACCGCCCGGACCGCCGGGTTCCTGCCGCCCGCCCTCCGGTTTTCCACCAACCGCACACCCGTTCCGCCACGCGCGCCTTGCGGCGCGCTGTTTTTGGCGAGAAACAGCCGCGCGTAGCGCGGCGTGGCGGAACGGGTGTGCGGTTGGGCGGAAAACCGGGTGCGTGGGTGGGCGGGAGCAACCGCGCCCAAATAAAACGCCCCGCTCATTACAAGCGGGGCGTTCCGAACAAACCGGTAAAGGGGTAACGACTAGGTGTGGGTCGCCGAGGTGGCCGAGGTCACGGTGGTCTCGGTGGTGGCCGACGTGCCGGTCGCCGACGTGTCCACAGTGGCACCGGTGTCGGTGGTCATCGTCGTGGAGGCCGTGTCGGTCGCCATCGTGTCGGTGGCCATCGTGTCGCTGCTGGTCATCGACGTGTCGGTCGCGGCCGTGTCAGTCGTGGCCTCTTCCTTCTTGCAGCCGACGGCGAGCATCGCGATCACCAGGAGCGCGATCAGGGTCAGAACCAGGGATTTCTTCATTGCGTACTTTCTCCTTCACTTTTTTCAGATCGATTTGATCTGAAGCTTCGATTTCGAATGTAAGCGGTCAAACCAACTTCGTATGTCTGGGTTGCCCGACTCACCTCACTTTGCGTTCGATTTGAGGAACTGGATCGCGCGTTGCGCCTCGCGCGAGCGAAAGGGAACTCGTTTTCACTACGCGGCGATATCATAGGGTTCGCCTCGACCATGTCAAGCCTCAGCGCCATTCAACCAATTCCGGAGCCTCAGTCCGGAACGGTCATTTCGTTCGACGGAGCGGCCATTCACTACGACGTTTACGACGCTCCGTCGCCGTCGATGGTGCTCGTGGTCCCGGGGTTCTGGCGCGACCGGCGCCATCCGTCGATGGTCCGCCTGGCCCACTTTCTTCACGGCGAGGGGTATCGCATCGCCATGATGGATCCGCGCGGCCACGGCGAGAGCGAAGGGACGTACGGCTTCAACGCGCACGAGCATCACGACGTCGCCGCGGTGGCCAACGAGCTGCTGCGGACGTCCACGATCTCCACGATCACGCTCGTCGGCTTCTCGTACGGCGGCGCGATCGCGATCTCGACCGCCGCGCGCCACGACCTTCCGATCGGATCGCTGCTGCTCATCTCCCCCGTCGCCGATTTCTCGATGATCGTGCCGCGCATCAACCCGCTCACGATTCATCGCCACATCGCCATCTCGAACGCGATGCACCGCCCGCGCTTCGCCTGGTCGCTGCGCCGCAGCGAGAAGCTCCGCGCCGTCGATGACGTGGCGAAACTGCACGTGCCGAAGTGCTTCATTCACGTGAAGAACGACTGGCTGATCAACCATCAGCACTCGGTCGCGCTGTACGAGGCGGCGAGCGAGCCGAAGGAACTGCACGTGCTCGACATCGAAGGCAACTACCACTCGGACCGCATCTTCAACGTCGCATCCGAAGCGATCGAGCCGCTCGTGCGCGACTTTCTCGCGCGCTACACGCCGCGGTGATTGGGTGTTGAATGATAGTGTGGTGCGCGCTTCTAGCGCGCCCCCCGCCCGAAGGCGCGGCGGAGCCGCGCACCACACCACGACACACCACACCCTCAGCGAAAAAAAAGGCCGCGCGTTTCCGCGCGGCCTCGGGTCGTGGTCGTGTTCGTTGGTCAGGGCATCGGCAGCGGCGGGACGTCGGTATTCTTGCGGATCGGCACGATCTCGATGACCTGAAGCTCAGGCACCATCTCGTCGACCCACTGCCGCGTCATCTCAGGCTTGGCATTCGAGTGCTCGTTGCCATTTTCCTGCGTCCATTCTTCTCCGTCGAAGACCCACATATGAAACCTGCCTTTCGTCATCGACCGATAGTTCAAGCGGCCTGCCAGTACGACGTGACGGGCCGTACAGCGTCACATCCTTGAATACGTAGCAGTTACAGGCGAGGTTTGCCGTACGCCGTTTCAGAACCGAAACAGCGCGTGTCCGGTTCCGATCTCAGTGTCGTCCGGATTCCTGTGCAAGGTGCCCGGCCAGCTTACGGTAGGCCTTGCCTCGATGCGAGACCGCATCTTTCTCGTCCGCGCTCATCTCCGCGAACGTCTTTGCCGAGCCCTGCGGGAGAAACCATGCATCCCAGCCGAACTGCCCTTCTCCTCGCGGCTGCACGAGCACCTCACCCGCGGTCTCGCCGAAGAACATGTTCACGTTCGAGCCGTTCCAGTAGCCGACGCAGCATTGCGCTTTCGCGGCGCGGTTGTTGAGCGCATACGCGATCGCCGCGAGACCTTTTCCGCCGGCGGCCTCGAGGAGCCAGCGGACATACGGCCCCGGGAAGTTTCCGAGCTCGTCGAAGCCGAGGGAGACGTCTTCGACGATGAGGCGGCGGTAGCCCTTCGTCCTCGCGGTTTCTAGCTTGTAGCGCGTGATCTCCTCCACGGTCGCGGCCTGAATCTCCGGCAGGGAAAGCGAGACGCGGAGAACCGGAACGCCGAGAATGCGCTCGGCTTCGATTCCTTTGTTGGGATTCGTGGAGACGAGAATGAGCTGCTCGTCGGGGTGCTGGATCGCCAAGAGCGCGGATTCTACTCCGCGACCCGAAGCGACTGCACGACGCGAACCTTCAGATGCTCGGGAGCGCTGAGCGGCGCGAGACGTTTCCGGACGAAGGCCCGAAGTCTGCGGTGAATGGCCGTTCTCGCTTCGCAGTCGTGACAGATCTCGAGGTGCGTTTCGAGCTCGACTAACTTGCGCTGGCCGAGGGATCCATCGAGGAAGAAGTACACCACGCGTCTGTATTCGTCACAAAGCATCGCTGCTCGTTCCTTCCGAAGGCATGAGTGAGACTTCGCCCCGATGCAACTGCGCGACCGCGATGTGAATTCCTTGTTACGGCCGAAAAGCAGAAGGCGGATCGCAGAGGGCAGAGGGCAGAAGTAAAACCGGCGGAAAACACGAAGGGCAGAGGGAAGAAGATCTCTCTTCCGCCCTCTGCCCTCTGCGATCTGCCCTCTGATTTACTCGATCTCGAACTGCTCTTCTTCTTCCTCTTCGACTTCGAACTCGAACTCTTCGTCGGCGGCATCGGCGAAGAGCACTTCTTCCTCGCTCTCCTCCGGCTCCTGCACTTCGCCGTCCTCGGGCTTGCCGTCTTCCTTCTTCTTGCGGCCCTTGGTCTCGTCTTTTCGCGAGCGCATCTTGGCCGGCTCGGCCGCGCCGCGGATGTATCCGTACTTGCGGGCGTAGTCGAGCAGCGTCCGCTCGAGCATCTTCCGTCCGCGGTACAGACGAGACATGACCGTGCCCACCGGGCAGTCGAGGATCTCGGCGATCTCCTTGTAGGAGAAGCCTTCGATGTCGGCGAGCAGCACCACCATCTTGTAGTCGTGCGGCAGGGAGTCGAGGGCGCGCTTGACGTCCGCGTCCATCATGTCCTGGAAGATCTCGCTCTCCGGATCACGGATGAGATCGGGGGCGTTCTTCTGGATCACGCGCTCGTACGACTCTTCGATCTCCGAGAAGTCGATCTTGTGCGGGGTGAGCTTCTTCTTCCGGTAGTTGTTGATGAACGTGTTCTTCATGATCTTGAAGAGCCACGCCTTGAAGTTCGTCCCCTCTTCGAATTTGTCGTAGTACTTGTAAGCCTTCAGATACGTCTCCTGAACGAGGTCTTCCGCGTCCTCGGAGTTTCGCGTCATGCGGTAGGCCGTGTTGTACAGGGAGTCCACGTAGGGCATCGCTGCCTTTTCGAAATCCCATCCCTGTTCGTGCTCGTAAGCTTCCGCGGTCTTCATGGCGTCTCCCGTACGACAACAACGACTGAAAACTTCAACCTTCGTGCCGTGTGCATGTTTAGATGCGTGATCAAATAAAATAGTTACTGCGGGCCGGACACGTTTCCCCAAATGAGTCCAGCACAGCGGTTTACGTGATGGAGTCGCTTGCTACGGCCCCGGCAACGGATCGCGACGCGTTGCTCGCGTCCGTCATCATTGCCGGACACGTCCGTCCACGAAAGCGACTCACCTCAATGAAATACTACGGTCAACTGGAGGGAACTGCTGGCAAAACGGCTGTGAACAAACAGTGAACTGCCCCTATTCCCCGAACCGGCGAATGATAAATCAATCGCGGTAAATGAGCAATAGTTCTTCGTAGGCACGGGTGATTTCGATGAATCTCGCCGCCGCTTCGGACCGTTCGCGCTCCGGCGCGGTGTGAAATCTGTCGGGATGATGGAGCGCGACCAGCCTGCGATAGGCGGCGGTGATCTCCTGCCGCGTCGGAGTGCCGGAGATGCCGAGGATTTGCAGCAGGCCGGAGCGGTCGCGGCGCTCGCGCACGAAGAACGGCGCGCCTCCGCCGGCGCGGTCGGCGTGTCGCGGCCGCGCGTCCTTGGCGTGGTCGACGTACTCGAAGCCGTAGATCTCGCGCAGCTTCGCCAGCGCATCGGTGTGAAAGCCGAGCCCGAAGCTGAGATCGAGCAGCGCGGCGTATTGCCGCAGCGGAACCGGCGAGCGCACGAGCTGCACGGCGGTCTCGAGCAGGCCCATGCGCTGCTGGGGCGTCGACATCTGCGCGTAGCGATCCGCCCAGCTCAGGATGTCGATGCCGGTCGTCACCGGCGCGGCGATGCCGGCGCCGCGGCGCACCGCGCGCATCGCATCGTTCGGCGCTCCGCCCGCGGCGGCGACGACATGAAACAGCAGCGACGCGGCGAGATGATCGCGCTCCTGCGACGGGATCCGCGGACGCGCTGCATGTTCGTTTTCACGCCGCGCAATCGCCGTGGCGATCATTACGAAGACGGCGAGCCCGCCGCCGGCGATGACCATGAGAACGACGGCGATCAGTTCCACGTGTCATCCTGAGCGAAGCGAAGGATCTTCCAACACCGCCGAAGATCCTTCGCCGTCTTCGCGGCTCAGGATGACACGGATGTCATCGATCTTCGCCCGCAGCTCGTCGTCGCTGAGCACGGGCGAGGAGCCGTCGACGTCGATCTCTTCGTCGACACTCACCCAACTCCGGCAGCCGCCGTATTCATCGCGGTAGCGGACCTCGGCGGGCCGCGCGAGGCGCCACGCGCGAACACCGATCACGTACAGCGCCTGATCGGGACGAAACCGGTAGCGCGCGTCCAGCGTCTCCTGCGGCAGCACGACGAGCGGCGCGAGACGATCGAGCAGCGCCGCATCGTGAATCGTCCACGTGCGCACGACTTCACACCAGTGCGTGATAGCGACCGACGGGCGCGATTCCGACTCGCCCTGGTGAAAGTAGGTCGGGTAGAGATAGAAACGATCGGCATCGATGCCGAACGACGGATCGGCGATGCCGCCTTTGCGAACGAGGACGACCTGTTCGCCGCGCCCGAGTGCCGCGACGACGTTGGACCATTCCTTGAGGGCCGTGTGGTTGGGGAGCTTGTTCATTGTTTTTTAGTTTATCCCTCGCGAAGACGAGGGATCTCCGGTGTGGTTAGCGCGGTATCACCGGAGATGCCGCGTCTCCGCGCGGCATAAACTAGAACAGCGGGACAAACCGGACCGAGTTTACCGGACCTTCCCAGACCGTCACGCCCGTAACGACCGCGTTCTCGTCCTCGACGGCGTGCTGCAGCTCGCGGGCGAACCATTCGGCGATGTTCTCCGCGCTCGGGTTGATCTCGGTGAATGGCGCGACATCGTTGATGCAGCCGTAGTCGAGCTTTTTCGCGAGCACCTCGAGTTTCCGCTTCGCGCTGACGAAGTCGACGGCGATCGCGTCCTCATCGACGCCGCCTCCGCGCGCGGCAAGCTCGGCTTCGACTTTGTACGAATGCCCGTGCAGCGGCTCGGAGATTCCGCGGTACTCGCGCAGGTAATGGGCCGCCTCGAACCGCGCCTCGACGCGTACGGTGAACTTAGCAGGCATGCTGCTCCGAGAAGATGTGCGCGATGAGGGCCTCGCTCGCTCCGGCCTCGCGAAGCTCTTCCGCGGTCGTCTGCGAGCGAAGCAACGCGATGGCGCGGCGGTCGTCCCAGCAGGCGTTCGGCGTACTGTCATCGGCGAGTCCGATCAGCTCGCGCAGCGTCTGGCGGCGATTTTCATCCATAGCCGAAGTGTACAATGCGCGCCGATTTACGATGCCGCTGCCGAAAAGCGTCTTTTGCTCGTCCTGCAAACGCACCTATCCCGAGGGATGGAAGCGCTGCCCGTATTGCGGGCATGACGAGTTGCGCAACCGCCAGGAACAACAGGCCCGGCGGTACATGGACAAGAAAGTGCGCGAGTTCCAGCAGCGAACCGGCGTCGCCCCGCGCAAAGAGCGTCCGCCGCGCGACGAACGGCCGCGCCGCGGCGGAGAACGTCCGCAGCAGCCGCGCGAGCAGCAGCGCCAGCGCGATCGCCAGCGGCAGCGCAGACAGCAGCAACCGGGCAGCGCGGCGCCGCAACAACCGCGTCCTCCGCAACAGCAACAACAACAGCAGCAGCCACGGCCCGAGGGCGAACAGGGCTCGCGCCGGCGACGCCGCCGCCGCGGACGCGGCGGACGCGGAGACCGTCCGGCGACGGCCGCTCCCGCAGAGCAGCAAGCGCCGAAACCTCAGCAACCCAGCAACTCAGCAACGCAGCAACCTCGCCCTCCACAGAATGCAGCGGGCGAAGGCGGCCCGCGCAAGCGACGCCGCTTCCGCAGGCGGCGGCGACCGGGTGGCGGTAGTGGTGGTGAGCCGAAGGGCGAGAGTTAGGACGTGGTGGCGGAGGCTGGCGCCTCCGCGTTGAGAGCGGCAGCTTTGTTGCCGCTTTCCACACCGTTCATCTTCAGATAGCGCGCCGAGCACTCGGCGAATCCTTCGCAGCGGATGCAGTAGCCGTCGGAGCCCTCCGGCTTGTAATCGGCGGGCGGACAGATGTTCACGTTCGGGACGATCTCGCGCTCGCACTGCGTGAGCAGTCGTTCCAGATCCGCCTCCGATTGCCGCGCGAGCGCCTGTCGGATGGCTGCGAACCGCGCGCCGTTGTGAATCGCCGTCGTGTCGATCCGCACCGGCGGAATCTCGGTCTCCGTCTGCTGTTCGTCGGCCGTGATGAAACGGACGCGAATGCGCTGCGAGAGGTAGTAGATGTACGCCGCCACCGCGCCCGCGAATGCGGCGATGTTCGCCTTTCCGCCCTGCACGACGCCGTAAATCAAAATCGCCAGCGCGAACGCGGCGAGCAGGCGCACGCGCACGGGGATCACTCCGAAGAGATAGAACGTCTGCTGCGGGAACGCGGACGCGTAAACGAAGAGCAGCGTGAAGTAGATGAAGTACGTGCCGAGGAGCGGGATGCCCATCCAGGCGGCCGCGCCGGCGGAGCCGAGCGTCGAGACAGCGAAAAGCGTCACGAAGTGCGACGTTCCCCACTCCTCTTCCAGCGCCGATCCCATCATGTAGAGGAGCAGCAGCGTGATGAAGAGCGAGAGCGCCTCCATCCAGCCTTCGCCGGCCTGCGTGAACTGCCACGTCGCCACCCGCCACCATTCGCCCGCCTTCACGGCGTTCCATTTGAACGAGAACAGGCGCGCGTACTTTTCCGGGTCCTGGTGCTCGAGCAGGAAAAAGGCGACGTTCAGGAACAGGAGAACGAAGACGGATCGGAGATTCTCGCCGCGGGACCGGAACATGTCTCTGGTTGGAACCTCCTACTTCACGACAACATTCTCCGTCCCCCCGAACTGCAACATGTCGCCGTCTTTCAGGCTGTGTTCTTTCGCCACTCCGGCGGCGACCTCGAGCACGTACCGGGCGATCGCGTGCGGCGGATAGCTCGGGCAGTTCTCGATCTTGCACGGAGGCACGTCATGCTCGATATGCGCGATGCGCTTCGAGGAGTCGATCCAGATCATGTCCAGCGGGATGCGCGTGTTCTTCATCCAGAACGGATACTCGCCATCCTCGGGGAAGAAGAAGAGCATGCCTGTACCGGGACGAACCTGATCGCGATACATCAGCCCCTGGATGCGCAGCTCGTCGTCCGCGACGACCTCCACGCGCACGACGAAGCCGTCGGGAAAAACGACGCGCGGACCGGCCGGTTCCGCCTGCTGCGTCGAAGGCGGCGGAGTGGCGGGGACGTTCTGCGTTTTGGCGCAGGCGAACAGCAGGATTGCGAGGACGGCGACCTTACTCATTCTCGACCATCACATCTTCCGTCTCCCGGTCTCGCGGGATCAAATCGTATTTTTTCGCGTAGTAGCGGAAGGAGCGGAACGACATCCGCAGCAGCTCGGCGGCCTGGGTCTGCACGCCGCCGCAACGCTCGAGCGCCTTCAGCATGAACACCTTCGTGATCGCCTGCAGGTGCTCCTCGAGGGCGATACCTTCGGCAGGGAGCTCGAAGGAGGAGTCGGGAATCCGTCCGCCGAGGAGCACGTGCTCGGGGAGAGACTTCGTGGTGAGGACGTCGGAGGCCTCGAGCGCGATCATCCGCTCGATGACGTTCTCCAGCTCGCGCACGTTGCCGGGCCAGTGATACTTCTCGATCGCGCGCATGGCGTCGGCGGAGATCCGCTTGCGCGGCACGCCCATCTTCGTGCAGAACTTCTCGATGAAGTGATCGACGAGCAGGGGGATGTCTTCCCTGCGCGTCCGCAGCGGCGGAAGCGTGATGGGGATGACGTTGATGGGTAGAAGAGGTCCTCGCGAAAGGTCCCGCCGCGGATCGATTCCGCGAGGTCCTGGTTCGTGGCCGCGATCACGCGCACGTCGACCGGCGTCTCGATGTTGGAGCCGACCTTGCGCACGACGCGGTCCTGCAACACGCGCAGCAGCTTGATCTGCATGGCCGGCGAGGTCTCGCCGATCTCGTCGAGGAAGATCGTCCCGCGATCGGCCTCGTGAAAGAGGCCGCGCTTGTCGCGGACGGCGCCCGTGAACGCGCCGCGCTCGTGGCCGAACAGCTCCGACTCGAGAAGCGTCTCCGGCAGCGCGCCGCAGTTGATGGAGACGAACTTGCCGCGGCGGTCGGAGTTGTAGTGGACCGCGCGCGCGATCAGCTCCTTGCCCGTGCCCGACTCGCCGGCGATGAGGACGGTCGACATGGTCTTGGCGATGCGCTGGACGATCGAGAAGATCTCCTGCATCTTCGGACTCTTGCCGATGATGTTGGCGAACGTGAAGCGCTCTTCGAGCGCGGTGCGGAGATGCAGGTTCTCGTCTTCGAGCTCCTTGCGCTCGACGGCCTTGCGCACGACGATCTTCAGCTCTTCGATGTCGAAGGGCTTGGCGATGTAGTCCATCGCGCCGGCCTTGAGGGCCTCCACCGCGGAGCGAGTGGAGGTGTGGGCGGTGATCATGACGAAGGCGATCGACGGGCTGCCGGCCTTGACGTCGCGAATGAGATCGATTCCCGAGCCGTCCGGCAGCATGAGGTCGCAGAGCACGACGTCCGGCTCCGCCCGCTGAATGGCCGCCCGCGCCTGCGCGAGCGACTCCGCCGCCTCGACATGCCACTGCTCTTCCTCGAACACGATCGTGAGGAAGTCGCGCAGGGAGGCTTCGTCGTCGACGATGAGAAGGTTCACTGGGGGAATTCTAGTCGTCGAGCCGTCAAGTCGACGAGTCGTCGAGCTATCCTTCCCACGGCGACTCGACGACTTGACGACTCGACGACTCCTGATCCTGTTCCTGCTCGCCGCCTGCACCACGCACGCGCCGGCGGCCGAGAAGCAACGCGGCATGTCCTACGCCTGCGCGTTCAGCCGCGAGCGCGACGTGCGTTACGGGTCGCCGGCCTCGGCGGAGGCGCTGCGGGAGTTGAAGGGGATGGGGGTGAACTGGATCTCGATCATGCCGTTCGGGTTTCATCGCGGGACGCCGGAGATCCGCTTCGGCGGGTCGCGGGTCTGGGAGACCGACGATTCTCTCGTTGCCGTCACCAAGCAGGCCCACGACCTCGGCATCAAGGTTCTTCTGAAGCCGCACCTCTGGGGCCGCGGCGAGATCGACATGAGCGCGTGGAACGACGAGCAGTGGGCGGCCTGGTTCGAGCAGTACACGCGCTTCATCGAGCATTACGCGACCATCGCCCGCGACGCGAAGGTCGACGCCTTCAGCATCGGCAACGAGCAGAAGGCCGCCTCGCGTCACGAAAAAGAATGCCGGAAGATCATCGCGCGCGTCCGCGAGATCTATCGCGGACCGGTCACCTACGGCGCGAACTTCGACGAGGTGTTCGACGTGCCGTTCTGGGATGCCGTCGACTGGATCGGCGTGAGCGCGTACTTTCCGCTCGTCGACGAGCGCGCGCCCGATCGCGCGGCACTCGTTCGCGCATGGCAGCCGATCGTCCAGCGGCTCGCGCGGCTGTCGAAGGACACAAAAAAGCCGATCTTGTTCACGGAGCTCGGCTACCGCAGCGCGGACGGCGCGGCATGGCGGCAGTGGGAGATCGCGCGCGACGCGCCGGCGAATCTCGATGCGCAGCGTGTCGCGTACGAGGCGTTTTTCGAGGCTGTGTGGCCGCAGCCGTGGCTCGCGGGCGTCTATCCGTGGAAGTGGTATTCGTATCCGGGCCACGCGCGGCGCGACGACAATGACTACGAGATCGAGAACAAGCCGGCCGCGGAGGTCGTGCGGCGGTTTTACTCGACGAGCGCGAGCAGGTCGGCGAGACGCTGACGGTCGAGATACTCGCCGCTCATCTCGAGCATGAGCTGCTCGACGCCGGCCTTGTGTCTTCGGGCGAGCGTGTCGGGAAGGGTGAGGCCGGCGCGTTGGGCGGCTTCGTTGAGTTTGATGAAGGCTGCCGTTTTTGTGAGACGTGGTCTTAGGGTCGGTTGCGCGGTTGCGCGGTCACGCGGTTGCGCGGTGGTGAGGGCACGTTTCCGGATGCGATTTTTTCTGGCGATCGTTTCTACGATTCTCGTTTCACGGCTCTGCGGGAGAAAGTAGATCGCTCTTACCGTTGCGCGCTGCTGGCCGATGCGGTGGGCGCGGCCGTTGCGCTGGTCGAGTTTCACGGGGTTCCACGGGATGTCGTAGTGCACGACCACCCCGGCGCGCTGCAGGTTCAATCCCTCGGCGGCCATGTCGGTCGAGACGACGCGGTCGATGCGGCCGGCGCGAAACGCGCGCAGCACGGCATCGCGCGAGCGCTCGCGCGAGGTTGCCAGCGCGCACTGCAGCGCCGACGCGAGGACTTGCGAGGTGGCGGCGGAGCCGGTGAAGATCAGCGCCGGCTCGCGTTCATTGGCAAGGAGGTCGATGAGCATCCGCCGCTTTTCACAAGGCGACGCGCGCGCTGACTCGAGCAGCGTTTCGAGCCGCGTCATCTCCTCGCGAATCTCGTTCGGATCGGCTTCGCCTGGCGGCGCGAAGAGGTCCCAGAAGAGAACCTCCTGAAACGCGTCGCGGTCTTCCTCGTGCGCAAACGCGCGGCGGTAGTCACGTTTCGGCAACGTCCGCCCCGCGGCGATGCATGCGAGCGCGCGCTGATAGAAACGAAGTTGTCTCCGCACCGACTCGATGAGCGCGGCCTCGCTCGACTCCAGCCGCCGCCACAGAAACCGCCGCAGAATCGCGCGCTCGCCGGCGAGCGGAAATCGCAGCTCGTCGATCGTCCGCGCGTCGAGCACGGGATGGCGGATGACGCGCCGATCGAGCTCGCCGAAGCGCAGTGTCTCCGGCAACACGCTGCGATCGCGGCGGATGACGAGCGCCGTCACGATGCGCTCGACCGATTCGGCATCGCGCATGGCAAAGGCATGCTCGATCGAAGGTACGCCGAGATCCGCCAGCAGATCATCGCGGGCGATGAGATGGATCAACGCTTCGAGATCGCCGAGGGAATTGCAGATAGGGGTGGCGGTGACGAGCAACAGCCGCGTGCCGGCGGAGCGGCGCGCGAGCGCGGCGTAGCGCTGCGTGTGGGAATTGCGAAATGCGTGGGCCTCGTCGACGACCACGAGGCGGTCGCGGGGCTGGGGTACGAAGCGGTCGTTGAGGATTCCGTCGTGTGTGACGATGCGTGCGCCGGTTTCAAACGCCGCGAGCGTCTCCTGCCACTGTTCGACGAGGGCGGCGGGGACGATTAGATCTAGGCGGGCTGAGAGCCCGCCGCTCCACTGGCGCATCACTTCGGCGGCTACGAACGATTTGCCGAGGCCGACGTCGTCGGCGAGAAGGACTCCGCCGCGTACGCGAAGCAGCTCGAGCGCGCGATCGGCCGCCTCGCGCTGATGTTCAGCGAGCACCGACTCTCCGCTCGAGAAATGCGCGAAGCACCGCCAGCTCGCTTTCGGTGACGCCGTACAGACGTGCGACGATCGAGTCGAGATCGCGATGGCCGCGACGCGCGGCTCGCACGAGCCGGTCCCACTCGGGACGCGCGTCGGGAAACGGCATCGCCGCGACGGTGCGGCCGAAGTAGCGGTAGTGCGCGTCCTTCGCGCGCTCGGCGACGCAGACGAGCAGCGCGCCGGCGATCGTGGAGTTCAGGATCGCGGCGATCACGTACGCCTCGTCGAGCGACACCGCGTCGATCATGTACAGCGTCTGATTCGGCACGAGGGGGAACGAGCGGCCGGCGGCGTTCACCGCGTCGGGCAGCACCGCCGCCGCGACGCCGCGCGAGAGATCTTTCCACGCCACCTTGATGCCGACGTGCTCCGGCCGCACGAATGACAGACGGAAGTCCTTCGGCTCCATCCCGCGCAACTCGGCGAGATGCTGCAGCCATCGCGGCGGCTTGCGCCAGCCGCCCGCCGGCGGCCAGAGCATCCAGCGCGACGCGGTCACGCTCCATCGCTGCAGATCGCGCCCGCGTACGCAGCGGCAGACGGCGTCGAGCGGCACGTGCACGCCGTCGGTGGTGACGAGGCGGCCGTTGCTGATTCGCTCCTCGTCGAGAAAGAAGTTGCGGTTGTCGCCCGTCTTCACGCCCATGATCGGCTTGCGCCCGAGGACGTGCGCGAGCGCGGGGTGCTCCTCGCGCAGACGGCGCAGGACCGCGGCGACATCGGGCGGGACGAGCGCCCATTCGGACGTGGCTCCGAAGTCGTCGAGCGCGAACGACTCGCCGTGCGTGGTGACGCAAACGGGCGCGCGCCGTTCATCGCGCGCGAGCACGATCCCCATCGGGAACGTATCGGCATCGAACCAGCGCCGGCGTCGCGGGTCGTCGCTCCAGTCGTGGATTGCCACGATGCGCATGTGGGTGCCGCTGCCCTCAGCGGCACCGCGACCGCTGAGGGCAGCGGTCGCCACAGCGCGGCGGAGCGGCGCGGCGTACGCCGCATTGGCGATCTTCGCCGGCATCAGCAGCGCCACCACGCCGCCCGGCGCCGCGAGGGCGAGTGCGCGCTCGAAAAACGCCACCGAGAGATCGGGCTGATGGAATGCCGTTCCGGCTCGATGCCCGCCGAAGAGCGCGTAGCGATCGCTGTACATCCGCTTCGCGCGCGCATCGATGCGGCTGTTGCGCACCCACGGCGGGTTGCCGGCCACGATGTCGAAGCCTCCCTCCGCCATCACGTGCGCGAAGTGAACGTCGAACGAGAAGAAGTCGAGCGTGCCGTCCTCGACGCGCTCGAGCATGCGCCGCGACTCGGCGATGCGCTGCTGCAGCTCGCGCGAGGCGTCGAGATCGGCGGGAATCGTGCGTCCGAACAGATCGCGCTGCGGCGCGGTCAGCGCCTGCAGCTCGCGCTCCGCCGCCTCGATCGCCTTCGAGAGCAGCTCGGCCGCGAGACGCTGATCGTTCCCGCGGATGACGCGATAGAGCGCGGGGCGATGCGCGTGCGGCGCGGAACGATAGCGCTCGAGCAGATCGCGCTGCGCGTGCAGAGCGGTCACCCACTCGCGATAGATGTCGGCGCGCGCGTCGCCGAGGAAATCGGTCGGCGTGAGCAGCGAGTTGCCCTGCAGGATGTTGCGGTCGAGATTCGGCAGCGGCTGAATGGTCTCGATCGAGGCGTCGCTCCCCGACACGATCGCGAGCCAGAGCCGCAGCTCGCACAGCCGCACCGCCTCGGGTTTCAGATCGACGCCGTAGAGCGAGCGCGAGACGATGCGCCGGCGCAGGTCGCGCGGTACTTCGACATTCGCCTGCAGAGCGAGAGAACGGTGGAGGCGCTCGATCACGCCGAGGGCGGAGAGGAGGAAGGCGCCGGAACCGCAGGCGGGATCGAGGACGGTGATGGACTCGAGTTTCGCGAGCAGCGCGCCCGGCTCGCCTTCGCCCAGCCATTCCGTGATCGCGCGCTCGGTGAGGACGTCGACGATCTCCTTCGGCGTGTAGAAGCTGCCGCTCGCGGCACGCTCGCCCTCCGCCATGAGCGACTCGAACACCTTCCCGAGCATTTCCGGATCGACGTGCGTGCCGGCCGCGTCGCCCTCGTCGATGCGGAAGTCGAACTTCTCGAAGACATCCTCGAGGACGCGCTGCAGCAGCTCGTTCGGCAGATGAAGATCGTCGTGGCGCTGCTCGAATGCCGACGGCTCGAACAGACCGCCGTTGAGATACGGAATCGCGCCGAGCCTTCGCGCGGCGAGCTTGCGCTCGTGGAGCGGCGTGTTGAGACAGCCGAAGAAGAGCGGCAGGAGGACGCCGGAAAAGAACTCGCGCCCGCGGCGCATCTCGTGCTCCAGCCGGTCGACGAGAAATCGCCGCTCGCCGCCGAGCCACCCCTTCTCCTGAATGAACGAGAGAAACAGGAGCCGCGAAAGAATCAACAGCGCCTCGGCATCCACCGCCTCGCGCTCCTCGCGCGGACACGCGACCGCCAGCGCGTCCGCGACGTCGCCGACCGCCCCGCGAAAACGCTGGAAGAACTGCCGGCTCACGCTCTCGCGGTCGAGGGCGCGGTCGAAGACGCGCGGCAGCGCGCTCTCGTCGCCGGCCGCGAGAAGGTTCAGGCGGTCGACCGCGTGCGGCGTCGGATCGGCGAGATCGACGTCGAGGCGGCGCAGACCGCGATCCGCGACATAGTCGAAAATCGACAGCACTTGATCGTGCTGATAAACGATGGCCGATTTAGTGACCAGATTATATTCTGCGTAACTACGCATGAATTGCGCGATCATTTCTTCGGTGACGTTTCCGGTCAGAAGAAAGAGGTCGAAGTGACGCATGCGCGCGGCGAGCTGCAGGCGTCCCTCGCCGTTCCACGGCAGCGGAACCCCGCCCCTTCGCCACTCCTCCGGATCGACGTCGACCGGCTCGACCGGATATCCGAGCTCGCGCAGCAGTTCGACGGCGCTGCATGTGCGGATGCGCTCACGCGTTAGCATAGGCGCGCCTCTCATGCCGATCCGCTGGGCCTACCTCAAACGCGTTCTCGCCGGAGCCATCTTCGGTTTGTACATGGCCCACCTGCTCTACTTCCTCAATCCGCAGGTGGACATCACGCCGCTGCGGCTGGCGACGGTGACGATCGTCTACGGCCTGATCTGCGGTTTTCTGTTCGGCTCGGTGCTGTGGGGCTTCCGCCTGTTGCGCGTGCGCGTCTTCGGACGCCCTGACGCGTATCGCACGCACGGATTCGGCTTCGTGGTGCTGGCGGCGTTCGTCTCCTCGTTCATCTACTGGATGCACCTGACGGCGGTGCAGATCTACCTGCCGAGAGGGGCGGTGCGCATCCTCTCGAAGGCCACGAATGCGATCACGCTGACGGCGTTCATCCTGCTCGCGCTGTGGGTCATCGAGCGGAACGCCGACCGCCGCACCTCGCGCGCGATCTTCGTCGCCGGCGTGATCCTGATCGCGATCTCGTCGGTGTTTCTCTACCAGCGCCGGGAGAGCTATCGCACCGATCGGAAGAACGTGGTCGTGGCGACGATCGGCACGGTCGCCGGACACCGGCCGGTGATTCTCGTGGCCGTCCGCAATCTCCCGTACGACTGGATCGTGACGATGAACGGCGAAGGGATGCTGCCGTTCCTCGAGCAGCTGTCCGGGCGGGCGTACTTCACGCGCCTCGAGCCGTTCCCGACGACGAGCTCGAAGTCGCTGTGGGCCTCGCTCGCGACCGGGAAGCTTCCATACCGGCACGGCGTGACCGGCCGGTTCTCCTATCGCACGCCGCTCAATCGCGACGAGCCGTTCCTGCTGCTGCCGAACGGCGTCGGCTTTCGCGCGTGGGGCCTGATCCCGCCGGTCACGCGCATCTCCGCGCCGCTGCCGGCCGGCAACGCGCTGCCGCTCTGGTCGCTCTTTCAAAGACTGCAGCTCGATGCCGGCGTCGTGGCCTGGCCTTCGGTGAAGACTCAGGCCGGGGCCGCGCCGCCGGGGAACATCGAGCAGCGATTCAACGGCACCGGAAAAGCGCGGACGGCGATTCTCCAGGCGCTCGCCTCCGACGCCGCGGCCGTGGAGAAGATCCGCGACCAGCACGCGCTGACGGTCGTGGCGCTGGAAGGATTCGAGAAGACCCAGCGCGCGCTGCACATCTTCTCGAACGAGCTTCCGCCGCGGACGTCGATGAAGGGCGAAGCGCTCCGCGCGTACGCGCAACAGCTCGACCGCTGGCTGGCGGCGATCGTGCGCGAGCATCCCGATCATCTGATCGTGATCTGCTCGCCGTCCGCGGTCGTTCCGCCGACGCTGCCGGTCAACGCGTACGCGCTCTCGATGAGCCTCGTCTCGCGCGACGATCCCGGAGCCGATGACGGATTCGTGCTCATCACCGGACCCGGAACCGCGCACCGCGAGAATCCGTCGCCCGCGTATGTCGTCGACGTCGTGCCGACCGTGCTCTTCGCCGCCGGACTTCCGGTCGGGCGCGATATGGACGGCCGCATCCTCACCGATGCCTTCGGCGAGGAAACCCTCCGCGCAAGCGCGCTCTCCGCGATTCAGACGTACGAGGCGGAGCGGGTGGTGGTGAGGCGTTCGGGGACGTAGATTCACGCGAGCTCCTTTCGAACTGGGTTGCTAGGTTGCTGGGTTGCTGGGTTGCTAACCGCCTCTAGCAACCCAGCAACTCAGTCACTCAGCAACCGGTGGAGGTGGGGCCGCCGCGCCGTGCGGCGGCCCCGGTGGGATGGGGGGTGGGCGGCGCCGTTAGTTCGACGCCGTGGTGGCGGGCTTCTTCGCGCGCGGCTTGCGCGGGCTCTGGACTTTGGCGCTGAGCGTGGTCTTGCCGTCGACCGAGAGGTACTGCGCCATGCGCTCGTACGTCTTCGCGCCGATGCCTTTGACCTGCATCAGATCGCTGGTCTTCTTGAACGGACCGTGCTCGGTGCGGTAGGCGATGATGCGTTCCGCGGCCTTCGCGCCGACGCGCGGCAGCAGCGAAAGCTGCGTGGCATCGGCGGAGTTGATGTTGACGACGCCCGACGAAGCGACGGACGGCGCGGCGTCGGCGAATGCCGCCGTCGAAACGGCGGCGATGACCAGGGCTAGGGTGATGATGTGCAGGGACTTCCTCATGGGGTCTTTTCTCCTTTTCTTTCTTGTTCGTTGTTGGTTGTTTGTTGGGTCAGTTTCGATTTGGCTGTTGGTTCCACACTGTCCGCATCGGGACCTTTTTCGTTTCACGCTTTGTCGCTTCTCCTCAGCACCACCTCCTTTCGCCGGACCGCTAGTGCGATCGGACCGCCAGTTGGCAGAAGTGGGTAAGTTGCTGGAGTGCGGCGAGTTAGGCGGAATCGCGATTTGCGCTCATGTAAAAAATTTGTGCGCAAACAGAGGTGAGCAGAAGCGCTTTTGCGTGCTATCCTCGACGGCAGGCGCCCGATGAAGGAAAAGCGCGAGATCTACCGCTTCCTCCACGTCACACCGAGGCGCATCTTCGAACAGCTCGATCAATACGTCATCGGCCAGCGGCACGCGAAGGAAGTGCTGGCCATCGCCGCGTACAACCACCTCAAGCGCATCGAGTACCTCAAGTTCGGCGGCGACGTCTCCATTCGCAAATCGAACATCCTGATGATCGGGCCGTCGGGAAGCGGCAAGACCTATCTCGCCCGCACGCTGGCGAAGATCCTCGACGTACCGTTCGCGTACAACGACGCCACCGCGTTCACCGAAGCGGGCTACTACGGCGAAGACGTCGAGGTGGCGATCGGACGGCTGCTCTACGCGACCAATCAGAACGTGAACGCGGCCGAGAACGGGATCGTCTTCATCGACGAGATCGACAAGATCGCCCGGCGCTCCGGCGGCGCGCGCACCGGCGCGGGGCCGCGCGACATCGGCGGCGAAGGCGTGCAGCAGGCGCTGCTCAAGATCCTCGAGGGCGAGAAGATCTTCGTGCCGCTCAACGTCACCGCGCACTGGAACAAGTACGACTACGTCGAGATCGACATCTCGAACATCCTCTTCATCTGCGCCGGATCGTTCTCGGACATGGAAGAAGAGAGCGACGGAAAAACGGCCGGCTTCTTCGACGCCGTCGCGCCGCCGCATCACGAGATCGGCACGGAGCAGCTGACGAAGTACGGATTCCTCCCGGAGCTCCTCGGCCGCCTGCCGTTGTTCGTGGCGCTCGACGAGCTGACGCCGGACGATCTCGTCACGATCCTCACCGCGCCGCGCGAGGCCATGATCCCGGAGTACCAGCGTCTCTGCGCGCTCGATCAGATCCAGCTCGAGTTCAGCAGCAGCGCGCTCTTCGAGATCGCCCACGCCGCGCTCAAACAGCGCCTCGGCGCGCGCGCCCTCCGCGCGATTCTGGAGAAAGTGCTCCACCCGATCCTCTTCGTCGGTCCCGAGCGCGCCGGCGAGCGGATCGTCATCGAGCCGGAGGACGTGCGGCGGGCCGTTGCCCAACTCTGAAATGCACACGATCGGAATCGCGGCGAAGATCACGGCACCGCCTGCGCTCGCGTACGCGCAACGCGTCGCCGGCGATCTGCGCGAGCGCGGCTACGAAGTCATCTTCGACGATGACACCGCGCGCGCGACCGGCGATGCAATGGAGAGCGCGCCGAAAGCGGAGCTCGGACGGAAGTGCGATCTCCTGATCACGTTCGGCGGCGACGGCACGCTGCTCTCCGTCGCCCGCCACGCGCCCGAACACGTTCCCGTCGTCGGCGTGAACATGGGCACCCTCGGCTTCCTCACCGAGATCCGCGTCGAAGAGTTTCCCGCGGTTCTCGAGCGCGTGCTGGAGGGACATTACTTCGTCGAGCCGCGCGTCACGTTCAGCGTCACCGTCACGGGCCCCGATCGCGATCCAAGCAAGCACTATCGCGTTCTCAACGACATCGCCATCAACAAGAGCGCGGTGGCGCGGATCATCGAGATGCGCGTGAGCGTCGCGGGCCTGTTCGTCTCCACGTTTCGCGGCGACGGTTTGATCGTCGCAACGCCCACCGGATCGACGGCCTACAACCTCTCCGCGGGCGGACCGATCATCTACCCGACCATGGGCGCGGTGGTGATCACGCCGATCTGTCCGCACATGCTCACCAACCGTCCGCTCGTGCTGCCGGACGAGCTGGACATCGAGATCGGCCTCATCACGCCCGATGCAAAAGACATCTACATCACCCTCGATGGCCAGGAGGGTTTCGAGCTCAGCGAGCGCGACCGCGTTTGTGTACGGAAGTCGGAGGAACGGGTACTCTTGGTGCAGTCACCAGACAAGAATTACTTCGACGTCTTACGCAACAAGCTGAAGTGGGGCGAGGGATGAGAGTC
>Ga0105242_10001291_pt1 | contig 19802 bp, 8 predicted proteins | sample KBSM24metaG_FD_81521 | JGI IMG/M metagenome (GOLD analysis project Ga0105242, IMG submission 81521) | Miscanthus rhizosphere microbial communities from Kellogg Biological Station, Michigan, USA - KBS M2-4 metaG | ecosystem: Host-associated > Plants > Roots > Rhizosphere > Soil | place: Michigan... | reverse complement strand
CCTCTTAACTGGATGATTCGAAGCAATGTCTACCGTTGCCAACGGCATCGCCGAATACTGCGGGAAGGCCGCAATTCTATTAGTGTAAGACTTACAATCAAAACTAAAAGATTTTATCAGGTCGATAACCGGGTGTAATGACCCCGTCCCGATGACAGCGGCGAGAAAATTTCTTAAGCAGCTTTTCAGAATAATGGATCGACGCTCCATTTTTTCGGACGACAGAGGTGAGATGCTGATCGTGATTTTTTGATTCTCGCGGGCTGAAATGTCGCCTTGAACTAACGTTTTGCGAGCTTTATCGGTTACGACAACAGTGCTGGATAAAAACTCTTGACGCTGAATTTTTAGGCGGTATAGTTGCGTGCAAATCTTGTGCAACGCTGAATTGAATTAGGGTCGATTATGATCGGAACTCGATTTCGCCCGTTGCGCAGCCAACCCCACATTTAGTTTTTAGACCGCGTTGCAGTTCCGATCAACGCATCGCTTCGACCCTCTTGTTCGCCCACCCTTATCGCAGGAGGTTCCTATGTTGAAAACATCAAGATTGATCACGTCGCTCTCGGTAGTCCTAGTGTTCTGTTCAGCGATCGTGGCCCAGACGGGCACATCGAACATCAGCGGAACTGTCAAAGACATGGGCGGTGCGGTGGTCCCCGGCGCGACGGTAACGGTGAAGAACGAAGCTACCGGCGTAACCAACACGCAAACCACAACTGAATCAGGATTGTACTCCTTCGCTTCGCTGCCGGTTGGAACTTATACCGTCACGGTTGAGAAGCAGGGATTCAAGACTCTACAAAAGACAAACAACACTTTGCAGGTCGGTGAGCCTCTGACTGTCGACGGCTCGCTGGAAGTCGGTTCCGTCAGCGAAACTGTAACGGTACAGAGTGGGGCAGAGCAGTTGCAAACCGCCAATGCCACGATTGGAAACGTGATCGAGCAAAAAGCAATCGAAGCGTTACCGCTAAATGGTCGCAACCCGCTCACACTTTTATTGCTCGAGCCAGGCGTGGTGCAGAGATCCTTCGGCGGCGCTGGTTCCGGAGTCCACGTGAACGGCGCGCGCGATCGTGCTTACAACGTCACCATCGACGGAATCGAAGCGAATGAATCTTCGGTACCAAACCCGGTAAGCAATCTCTATCGCATTACTCCTGACAACATTCAGGAGTACAAAGTCACGACCAACAATGCGACGGCTGAAGAAGGACGCAACAGCGGCGCTTCGATTTCAATTGCCACCCGGGCGGGAACCAGCGAATTTCACGGCACAGGTTTCTTTTTTCTGCGCAACGAGGCGCTGAATTCGAATGAGTGGTTCCAGAATGCACAGAAGAATCCAAAGCCTCTAATCAGAATGGACCAGTTTGGTTATGAGATGAGCGGCCCCATCAAAAAGAACAAGACGTTCTTCTTTGGCAGCTATGGATACAACCGGGTCGACTTTACTCAGCCAATCGATCAGACGTTTGGTTTCCCGACTGTTTACACCTCGCAGGCTCGCGCCGGCATTTTCCGTTACTTCGTGCCGGACCCTGCCAATCCGCTGGTAATCGGCGGCACAACCATCACGCGGAACTCGACTTTGCTCGTCGATCCGAGTACGGGAGCTCTGGCGGTACCCCTCTGTGCAACGGCAACCGCGCTCCGGTGCGTGCGTACTTACGACGTTAGAACCGGCGCCAACAACACCGCCGGCCGCCCGATTGATGCCACCGTGGCAAGTTTGCTCACGGCCTATCCGAACCCGAACAACTTTGCCTCAGCCGGCGATGGCCTGAACACTGCAACTTATGCGTGGAATCCGCCGACCGGCATACGTGGACCGGCCATCAACATCAGAGTCGATCACAATTTCAATGCGAACAACAGTATGTTCGGGCGCTACCTCTGGTCTGATTACAATACGCTCAAGGGCGATCCGCTTAATGGCAGACCGCAGGTGTACCCCGACAATCCGCCGTTGGGTGAGGTCTTCCGGCGGACGTCGAACCTCGCGATCAGCTTTCGCAGAGTTCTATCGTCGCGCATAGTCAATGAGCTGACGATGGGTTACGGACGCTTCGGATTTCTGTTTACCCAGGGCGAAGCAAATCCCGCGTGGCCGGACGTGCCACCCTTTGACTTTAATAATCTCAGCGAGCCGTACATCAACACGCCGCGCACGGCCCGATGGGTAACCACGCCGCAGCTTTTGGACAACCTGAGTATCGTTCACGGCTCTCACGTTTTCCGCACCGGCGTAAACTTCCGCTTTTATCGGCACGTCGATCAACGCGGACAGCCCGGCGGAATTAACGTCACCCCGTCGGTGACGTTCTCGCAGACAACTCGCCCCCCATTCATCAGTGGAACCACACAGAATTCCGGTTTTACCTCGGCCGCCGGCATCAACTCTACCGATGCGACACTTTTGGGGAGTCTGATCAATAACCTTTACGGATTACCGGCTTCGATGACTCAGGTCTTTATCGCCGACCTCAAGTCAGACGTTTTCCTGCCGTTTAAGGTAGGCGACAACATCAGCTTGTATGCCGAGAAGCATAACCTCGACCAGTACAACTTCTATTTCCAGGACGAGTGGAAAGTCCGGCCCAACATAACTCTGAATTATGGGTTCCGCTGGGAATACAACCCGCCGGCGAACACTTCGCCCATCGACAATGTCTATGTGGCGGCGACGCCGATTGTTGGAACACCATTGCCCGTTAATCCGGTTGTGAACACACCGGGCGCAGTCAGTTTCGTGAAGGCCAAACACTGGTATGAAGGAAATTTCGGCTTCGCGATTGGACCACGATTTGGTCTGGCGTGGAGTCCTGATTTCAAGTCGGGCTTTCTTCATAAGTTTTTCGGCGACACCAGCAAGAGCGTAGTTCGGCTGGGTTATGGGATCGCCTTCGACACGATTTCGTCATTCCAGGTGACGGCGGCAGCGGGAAGAATTCCCGGACTGGTCCAAAGCTGTACGACGTCTTTCAATGCGACGGCCCAGGCTTTTACGACGATCACCGCCGGTTGCGTCAACTCGCCCGATATCAACAAGACGGTGGCCGGTGGTTTCCCGACACAGTTGCCGGCGCCTGCAGTCAGGCCGACCACTTTGTTGACACCGCCACAGCAACTGCGGACCAACGCCCCGCCTATCACCGTTTTTGATCCAAGCATGAATTTGCCGACGGTGCATGAGTGGAACATCGGTTTTCAGCGCGAGCTGCCCTGGGGCTTCGTAGTGCATGCGGCCTACATTGGCCGTCGTGGTGAGCGGCTGTTTATGGCCTACGATGCAAATCAAACAAACCCGGACTCCATCATTCCTTCGTTTTTGGTCATGCAGCAGAATCGCGCCAGAGGTTGTACTCCAAACGGAACTGGTTGCCCGGCAGGTGTAACGGGCGCTACACCGGAATTGACTGCCCAACTGACGGCGGCCTTCATCGCGTCCGGACAGACAGCAGCGACGGCGGCCACCTCGGCGGTCAACTTCATTAATTCCGCAACCACCACCAGCGAACTCGACATTAACGGTGCGGGTTCTTTTGCCCGGCGCATCGAAGATAATGTGCTGGGGATGAAGCTAAGACCGAATCAGCAGTTTGGTGTCATCACCATGATCGACAACCATGGCGACTCGAACTATAACGCCGCTCAGTTCACCCTGCGTCGTCGCTTCAGCAGCGGACTGGGGTTCGGCATGTCCTACACCTTCGGGAAGTCGATTGATAACCAGTCGGTTGATCCTGTGGGAGCATCGTCCGGCGGCGGCTTATCGACAACCAACTCAAGAACCCCGACCGATATTCGCGATTTCCGTAGGGAGCGTGGGCGCTCAGACTTTGATCGCACCCACGTGCTGACCGCGAGTTCGGTATGGGAGCTCCCGTTTGGTCGGCGCAGGCATTTTCTGTCTTCGTCGTCCGGCGTCGTCAATCAAGTTTTAGGAGGCTGGACCGCGAATGCCATTTACACGTTCCAGTCGGGCGAGCCATTTGCGGTTCGGAGTGGCGCCTTTACCGCCAACGGAAGTCATGAATCGCGCGCCGGAGTCGTCAATCCGACGCAGGCCCAACTGCAATTTCTGTCCGGGTCATCGCTGCCGGGGCCGGTGGTCTTCAAGCCGGTCGAAATCAACCCCGTCACCGGTCAACCATACACCTGCGGAACCAATCCCTCGGTGACGTTCTGCCTGCCCCCGCCGGGACAAGACGGAGCGGGCCGAAACATCTTTGTGGCGTCCAGCTATTGGAACCTCGATCTGGGGTTGATTAAAACTTTCAACGTTACTGAAAAATGGCAACTCCAGTTCCGCATGGAGATGTTCAATGCGTTGAATCATCCGAACTTTGATAATCCGCGTGACGCATCAACAGGTTCGCCCAGCATCAGGTCGAGCGTCTTTGCCTCTACCTGCTGTGCGACCGTCGCGCCACCTTCAACTCAAACGATCGTGCAGACAGGCGAGTCAGCCCGCGTGATTCAGTTCGCGTTTAAGTTCCTGTTCTAAACGTCCACCATGCAGGAGCAGCGAGGCATCGCCAGGATGTCCTCGCTGCTTCCTTTTGTGAGCCCTATGAGAACCGCGCGATTAATTGAGCGGTCACTGACGACCTTCAGCGTGTGCCTGGCTCTGGTTTTAGGCGCTTCGGCGCAGTCACCGAAGGCCGCCAAGATCAAACCTGAAGAAATTGTCGCCCGACACCTTGAATCAATTGGCACCGCCAAGGCTCGCGTCGCCGTTACGACCCGCATTATTTCCGGAACATCGCAAGTAATCATTCGTACGACGCCGCCCGGACAGGCAGTAGGAAAAGCCGTTTTAGCCTCGGAAGGAGTTAAGAGCCTTTTTGGGATGAGTTTTCCCAGCCCTGTCTATCCACGCGAACAACTTGGGTTCAATGGCAACGCTTTCATGGCGGCCTTTTCAACTCCAGGAGCACGTTCGGGATTAGGCAGTTTTTTGATGACGCACGACATCATTTTCAAACAGGGTTTAATGTGCGGCGCGCTCACAACCGCCTGGCCGTTGCTCGACCTGGAGTCGCATCACGCCCAACTCGAGTATGCCGGCACAAAGAAACTGAATGACGAGTTGCTGTATGAAGTTAAGTATCTGCCGCGCAGTAATTCAGATTTGAAAATTACTCTGTTCTTCGAGCAGGACACTTTTCGCCATGTGCGCACCGAATATGAACGGACCGTCTCAGCGCCCATGGGGAAGGTCGAGTACACAAATGTCCAGGAGCGCGAAGCTCGCTACAAGATGGTTGAGGAGTTTTCTTTATTTAAGTCTGAAGGCGGCCTGATGCTGGCGCATATTTACACGATTAAATTATCAATCGATACCATAAATGGAACGTACGTCGCAGAATGGACGATTAAGTTAACGCAGTTTGAATTCAATCAGAAGATTGACCAAAGCGTGTTCAATGTGAGCGCCAACTGACCTCAGATACCTGTTGGATACTTCCAAATCACCTTTCTCCTCGTTCGCTTTGATATCCCGCCGACCTCCAACCCAAAAAACTGGACGATGATGCAGAAAATTGACAAAAAAAGGTTGACGGCTGTTCAGATGGTTATATACTTCCGTGCAAATTTTGATGTCGTCATTTATTTGGATTTCTAGTCCCGACACGCACTTTTCGCAGTAGTGGTTCCCTAGCAGTAGCAAATTCTACAACTTGGTTTTAGCCCGGTCAGGGTCAACGGTGGTTACTCCATTGTTGTTCCTGGCGCCACCCATTTTCCAAAGGAGGACCAAAATGAAAAGAGTTGCGTTCTTTCCAGGGTTGGCGGTTTGCATTGGACTTTCTTTTGCCTTTTGCGTATGTCCCGTCGCCGCGCAAACAGCTTCATCGGGCAGCGTCACCGGTTTAGTTTCAGACCCGCAGGGATCTTCGGTACCAGGTGCCGATGTAACTCTGACGGACAAAGCCACGAACGGAAAACAATCTGCGACCACGAACGATTCTGGTCGTTATAACTTTCCGGTCGTCCACCCCGGTCTTTACGACCTCACCGTTAGTAAGGCGGGCTTCAAAATAGCCAAGATGGCCCAACAAAGGGTGAGTATCGGCCTGGTGTTGACGGTCAACGTCACTATGGAGGTGGGGGCACTTAGCGAAACTGTCGTGGTAACGTCGTCGCCCATCGGCGCCGAGCTTCAGACTGCGAACGCGGCGATAGGGAACACGATTAGCTTAAAAGACCTCGAGCTTCTACCCAACCTTGGACGTGACGCGAGCACCTTGATCGCGCTACAACCGGCCGTAGGCCCTCTGGGGCAGGTTGCGGGAGCCGTCGAGGATCAGAACACGTTTACTATTGACGGTGGAAATAACACGGACGACATGTCCGGTGACACTCGTGGCTATATTGTTAACTTCACAGGTTCCAGCGGCACGCAGACCAACGGTATGGCTTCGGGTGTAGTAGCTACACCGATCGAAACGGTCGAGGAGTTCAGAGTCAACACTTTCGGCCAAACCGCTGACTTCAACAATTCGAGCGGCGCGCAGGTGCAAATGGTCACCAAACGCGGGACCGGCAGTTGGCACGGATCGGGTTACGGATATTACTTTGCACCGAACATCTGGGGCGCACAAACGTGGGCCCTTAATCACACGCCCTATACGAAGGGATCTTCACCCGACAGGCGGCCGTGTGCTGCCGGAACAACCTTGCATGAAGGCGATACAAATTGTGTCATGCCTTCAACGCCCATTTTCCCGAGCCACCGCGGTCGCTTTGGCTTCACGGTTGGCGGTCCGATGATTCCCTTGAAGATTCTGGGGGGCAAGACATACGTCTTTGCGGCGTATGAAGGCTTTCGCTTTCCGAACTCGGCAACCTTCGAAAGAGCGTATCCAACAGACGCCTTCAAGAAAGGGGTCATTCAGGTTCCCGATGCCGCTGGAAATTGGCAGCCTTACAATCTCAACCCATTTCCCGTCACGGTCACCGTCGGAAATCCCCTTTTCACTGGCGCTAATGCGTTACGAACAGTCACTCTGCCGGCGGCGACGGCCACTTGCGCGGCAAGTTACAATGGAGCCGGATGTGACCCGCGAACTCTTGGTTTGAATTCAACCATCACTAAAACCTGGAGTTACCTGCCGACGCCAAACGACCCCACCACAAACGCCGGCGATCAGTTCAATACTCAAGGGTTCCTTGGCACAGTAAAAATTCCATTGACCTCGAACAATTACGTCGGTCGAATCGATCACGACTTCAATGCGAACCATCGTTTCTTCACGTCTTTCAGGGCTTTCAAGTTACTGAACATCACAACTAACCAGGTTGACGTCGGTGGCATCCTTGGTGGTACGCAGGGTGAATACAATGCCACAGCGCCGCGACCCCAACTGAGCGAGTTGCTCGTTTTTGGTCTCACGAGCACGCTGAAACCGACGCTGACGAATGATCTGCGAGTCAGCTATTTGTGGAACTGGTGGCAATGGGCGACTGCCGGCTCAGCGCCTCAGTTTGCAGGCCTGGGTGGGGCACTTGAGATCGCGGCAGCCGGGACCGCAAGTAATGCGGAAGCCACCACCGCGTTGATCCCTTACAACGTGAACAACCAGAGCGTTCGTCAGAGGGTCTGGGATGGTCAGGACAAGATGATTCGCGATGACCTGGCTTGGATTAAGGGCAATCATCTCGTCCAGTTCGGCGGACAAGTTCAGAGAAACTTTGACTACCACACGCGGACCGACAACGGTTTGTCGATCAACAACGCCATCGTCTATCAGATTGCCACAAATCAGATCAATTTTGCGACGGGTTGTGGCGCCGGCGGAACGTCCTCATGCTTGCCCAGCGTCGTGCCGGCGGCCCAACAGGCTCGCTACCGAAATCTGGCCAGCTCAGCACTCGGCCTGGTGGGTTTGACTCAGGTGATGTTCACGCGCGGAGGATCCGACTTGCACCTGTTACCGCTGGGAACCTTTGGTGTGGAGCAAAGCACGATCTGGAGTTACAACGTCTATGCGAGCGACACCTGGAAGATCAAACCAACGGTGACGCTAAACTATGGTTTGGGGTGGACCTATGAAACCCCACCCACCGAGAAATTTGGAAATCAGGTCGAGTTGGTCTATGACAACAGTACGCTGGTTCATGCCGCGGATTACCTGGCAAAACGGAAAGCAGCGGCCCTGGCCGGACAGGTTTACAATCCCACCCTCGGTTATGAAACCACGGCAAACCTGAAAATCAAATACCCATACGAACCGTTTAAGAAGGGCTTCAGTCCGAGGATATCAGTAGCCTGGAATCCAAACTTCAAATCGGGACTGCTCGGGAAGCTATTCGGAGAAGGCAAGACGGTCTTTCGTGGCGGTTACGGACGCGTCTATGCCCGCCTCAACGGTGTGAATCAAGTCCTGGTCCCCTTACTTGGCCCAGGCATTCTGCAAGCGGTGAGCTGCGGAACGGTGAACAGAGATGGAACCTGTTCGCTTCCATCGGGCGCCACCAGCGTCAACCTCAGCACTGTATTTCGAATTGGCACTGATGGGTTGACCGCACCGCTGCCCGTACCCTCAGCGACCTTGCCGCAACCGTTTCTTCCGGGGATTGGCGCTAATATTAAAGCCGGAGATTCCACGGTCCTTGATCCGGAGTTCCGGCCGGCCGCAACCGATAATATCGACTTCACGATTCAGCGTGAGATTTCGCGGAACGTGTACGTGGAAGTGGGGTATATCGGGAGACGAATCCGCAACGAGTATCAGTTGATCAATTTGGACGCCATTCCCCACATGATGACTTTAGGGGGGCAGCAGTTCGCACAGGCTTATAAGAATGTCTACCTGGCGACTGGGCCTTTGGCTGCTCCTGCTGCTGGTACGGCCTACACGGTCACGGCTCAGCCGTTCTTCGAGACGGTGCTTGGTGGACCAGGCTCAGCCTACTGCAATCAGTTGATTCCCGGCAGCACGACTGCTCGATTCAGCAGTTGCACTCAAGCTGTAGCTACTCTCCAGCATGCGAATTTCGGGGCCACGGCCGTTTCGCAAATATGGAATGCGTTGGCCGGCACATCGTCCTGGATCTTGCCCAACGCCCTGTTCAGCACGAACCAGATGTCATCAGCCAATATGGTTACCAGTTTGGGATACGGTAACTACCATGCGGCGTTCGCAACTTTGAGAATGCGCGACTACCATGGTGTTACCGCCATTTCAAACTTTACCTGGGGGCGTGCTCTGGGAACCGCCGACGTAGCCCAACGCAGCAGCTCCAGGACCTTGACGGATCCATACAACATCAGTGCCAGCTACGGTACGCAGAGTTACGATTACCAGTACCTGTTTAATCTGGGCCTGACCTACCAGCCGAAGTCCTTCTTCGGGTTGTATGACTTCAAGAGCAAGCACGGCGTGCTGGGCCAGCTACTAAACGGTTGGGCCATCGCCCCGTTCTTAGTCATGCAAAGCGGCACTCCAATTGGTGTTGGGTATACGGAAGGAAACTGTACTGCGTGCCAGGCGTTCGGGGCGGTGGGAGCTCCTGGTGTGGCTTCGGTAGCTTCGGATGCCGAAAATGCCTCGTTCGTCGGAGCATTTACCGGTGGCCATACGCTTCATCGCAATGTCCCTGGTTCCAATGGCATTGGCATTACCAACTCTGGTGGCATAAATATGTTCGCTGATCCAGCGGCTGTTTATGCCCAGTTTCGACCGTGTGTTTTGGGACTCGACAATAATTGTGGCGGCTGGGGAAACATTCGAGGCTTCAACCGATGGAACCTGGATGCCACACTTGCCAAGGACTTCAGGTGGAAGGAGCATCTCCGGGTAACAGTTAGCGTCCAGTTCACGAACGTCCTCAATCACTTTCAGGCGGCCGACCCGAGCCGCAACCTAAACAGCCCACAAACTTTCGGAGTGGTAAGCGATCAGGTTTACGCTCCTCGTAGCACGGAATTCGGTTTGCGCATTGGTTGGTAATTGACCGGGCGAATCGATCCCAAATAGAAAACGGGGCCCAGTACTGGGTCCCGTTTTTTGTTATTCGTGCGCCGGATTAAATTTGCGGGCTCCGCGCAAACTATTGGCACTTCCAACTGCACGAGTAGAGAGCGCACTGAGACTTGGCGATCTCAGCAAAGCGCTCTTCGTACTCCTTCGCGTATCCCTCAACCGCGCGCTTTACTTTCCAGACAGCCGTAATGAATTCTTCCTGTCGACGTGGTCACCCAGAAACAGCATTGCTGCCGGAAAAAAAACACCCGCCGACCGTAAACGGCCGGCGGGTGTTCTGACAGAAAGCAGACTTAAGTTAGAAGGTAAGTTTTCCCGAAACTTGTATCTTCCGAGATTGGTTGGTGACCGAGTCGTTGATCCTGCCAAAGATAGTGCTGTTCAGGACGGCAGTCGGGTTATCAAACGATGGGTGATTCGTCAGATTTCTGAAGTCAAATCGCAGATCGAAGTTGACGCGTTCAGTAATCTTGAAGTTCTTGGAAAGCGAAGCGTCGGTCTGAATGTAAACCGGCGCGACGAAGTAGTTGCGGCCGGTGTTTCCAATTGAGCCGGGTACGGGCGCCGAGAACAAAGCTCGTGCGGCGGCGTCAAACCAGAAGTTCCGTGGTGTTGGCGTTCCTTCCAAAACGAGTGTCCCAATATGCCGGTCACACCCGTTGCAGTCGGCGGTCGATTGAACCACATTGCTGACCGTGTTGATCCCTGAATAGACGGTAAATGGTCTTCCCGACATCCAGATAGTTGTTCCCGATATCTGCCAGCCGCCGACAATCGCGTCAAGCGTGCGATTGGCATCCTTGAACCATCGTTTGCCTTTGCCGAACGGCAGTTCCCAGACGTACGTTCCCTGGAACACATGCCGGCGATCAAAATCAGACCAGGTGTAATTCAGACTCCGGTCGCGAAGGTCAAAGGGCGTGCTGGAAGCGGATTGGACGGAACCTGTCGAGACGGTGCTCAACGAAGGATCCCACGATCGATTGTCCTTTGAAAGAGAGAGCGTGTAAGCGAACTGGTAGCCGATGCCGCCGGTGAGACGTCGTTTGAAAACGAACTCCAACGCCTTATAGTTCGAGTAGTCGCTGCTGTCAAAAACATTCAGCCCGCCGGTAAACTGAGGGTACGGCTGAAACACAAAAGGATTGGCAACCGTCTGCGAGATTAGTTGCTGTCCCGCCGCCCCACAAAAGCCGGCCGTGACATCTGCTGCCAGACAAAGCCTTTGTGACACATTCAAAGCCGCGGTGGCCGCGCTGCCGTTGGCGATCGAAGCACTTGCGAGCGTACGGAAGGTGGCAGTGCCGGCGTTGTTCGCGGCATTGCCGGTAAACAAACGGTTAATCAACGGGCTGTTGAATGTGGCGCTCGCCTTAATTGAATTGAACGCGCTCAAAAAGTTTTCGCTGATTCCCGGAACGCCGGCAAAGACATTCACCTGGTTGACGTTGTATCCACCCAACAGGTGCACACCGTGCTTCCCGATGTAATTCACTTCGAGGACATTGCTCCTCCAAAGTTCTCTTTGAAAGCCGATGAACCACTCATGAACTTGCGGGAATTGCAGATCTGGATCGATCACGCTGATTGAGCCAGTGCCAAATGCGGCTGGTTGCCGCAGGGCCGCGGGCGTGCTGGTTGGCGCCAAAGCGGCGATAACCGGGGCAACGTTGCGGAAGAGCCCGCCCCCCTGGCCAAAGGCAGAATTGCTTACGCCGATATTGTTTCCGGGCGTGCTTTGAAAGATAGATGAGCCAAAGAGGAAGGTGGCGATCCTGTCAGACGCGATCCGGTAGTTGCCCCGGATTGAAGTCTTGCCAGTTTTAAACGGGTCCCAGGCGAAACCTACCGAAGGCAGAAACTTGCTGTAGTCATTCTGGAAAACGTCGCCGTTCACCCACGAGATAGAGTTTGAAGGGGCGGCTCCCAACCTAACCGGTTGATTAGGAACCAGAATTGGACGGCCGTCCACACTGGGGTGCAACTTGGCCTCCCAGCGCAGTCCGAGATCGAAGACCAGATTCTCGCGGAACCGCCAACTGTCCTGAAAATAGAAATCAAGTTCAGGGTAAGTTGCCTTGTTAATCCAACGCGTGCCGGCCGGCGCAAAGTTATTTCCGTCCGACACAAAGGCCTGCGAAACGGTGTTAACTCTTCCGAGCAGGTCATTGATGGTGTTTTGCAGCCGCGTCAAATCAGTGGCGTTAATGCTGGTGGTCCCTGAGGCCGGTAGATTAAACGCTCCGAATCCGGGGCCGTTGCCAAAAGTGACGATTGGTTCGATAGCAGATCCGGCGACTGAGGATCGGTCGTCTTTGTGACGGCTGAATCGCAAGTTCGTCCCACCCTTGAACGTGTGTTTCCCGGTGACGTATGTGACATTGTCGATGAACTGTAACAAGCGCACGCCGCGCGCATTATAGGAAAAGTTTGTATTCGGCGTCGCGACGTTGAGGAACGCGTAAGGAATATTCGGATCAGGGGTCGGCGTGAGAAAGCTGAACGCGAATTTGCTGATGCCGAAGATAAACTCATTTGCCAGCTTTGCTGTCGGTGACCAGCGCCAGTTGATCGCCCAGTTCTCGGGATTTCGGAATGTGTCAACAAAATTTGGAGAGCCGGGAAAGATAGGCCGGCCACCGTTGGCTGAGTCGCCCAGAGTATTTTGTTGGCCCTTGGCGTAGCGGACGTAAATCGAACTATTTGCACTGATCGTGTAATCGAACTTGGCCACAAAATCGTACTGCTTTTCGTGCTGGGGAGAAGCGAAATCAAAGCCAGCCGTGTTCAGGCCATCTCCCACGGTAAAATTATTCGGCGAGGGCGACGAAGTGATGACTCCCCCCAACGTCGGATCAAGACCCACGCCCGTCGGATTGGTGGCGATGTTATAGCTCGAAATGCAGGGCGCATTTGTCGGCGGAGTTCCGGTACATGCCGGAAGCAGCGTGCCACCGCTGGTGTTTACTGCAGCGGTCGAGGTGCCTGCGGGAGCATTTGCCCGGCCGACAACATAGCGAAACAAACCGGCACGTGCCTGGGGGGTATAAACCGTGCGGGTAACCAGTGCAGTGTCGTAAGCACGCAGCAGTTGCAGGTTGGTAAAGAAGAGCAACTTGTTCTTTATGATCGGGCCGCCGACACTGCCGCCGAAGATGTGTTGCACAAACTGTTCTTTGGCGGTCCCGGCAATCGTGACCGGATAGCTCTTGGCGTCCAGCCGCGGCGTTCGGTAGAACTCAAAAATGTTGCCGTGAAAGTCGTTCGTGCCAGACTTGGTGACGAGCGTAACCTGGGCGCCGCTGCTGCGTCCTAATTCGGCGGTGAAGTTACTGGTGACAATCTGAAATTCCTGGACCGAGTCGGGGTTGGGCCGGAGCGGCGTGAAGTTCGAGCCGCCGGCAGTCGACTCGTTAATGTCAATTCCATCGAGAGTGAAATTAAAGGCGCGGTCGCGCGAGCCGTGAACGTTTACGGCGCCGCCGGTGTTACCCCCAAAAACTACGCCGGGCTGAAAATTCAGCAGGTCGAGCGGATTGCGTCCGCGCGTACCCACAATCGGCAAACTCTCCAGGACCCTTTGCTCGATTGTGGTTCCCAGGTTTCCGGAGGTGCTGGTTTGCACCGCCTCGGCCGAACTGCCGACGTTCACCACCGCACTAATTTCTCCCGGTTCCAGTTCCACATTTACGGTCGCCGGCAGGTTGACATTGGCAGGGTTGTTCGTCGATACGAATTTCTTGAACCCGGTTTTTTCGACCGTTACCGTGTAGTTTCCGGCCGGAATCAAGTCAAAAGTGTAGGTGCCATTGTCGCTGGTTTGGGTGGTCAATGAACTTCCGGTTGCATCATTAGACAAAGTAACCGTTGCGCCGGCCACCGCTGCACCGGTTTTGTCGTGAATGAATCCCGTCAGTCGAGAGGTAGTTCCCTGCGCGACGGCCGACGAGAAAGTTGCCAGGACTATCAACGTAGCGACAACGCCAAGCACAAATCTGCTTTTCATTTTTTCGATCCTTTCAAGGAGCATTTGTTTTCGGAGAACGCGCCATCCTGCGAGGGTAACGACGGCTGAATAATCCAAGATTTCGTATTAGCGGGCGGATTATAGTGACGTGCAAGCGATAATGGTAGCTAAAGATTCTTATCCAACTGATAAGGTGGAGTAATTGGTCTGTCTGAGCTGGAGTGTCCGGTTTCTTGATTTCGAAACCGGTCGAGAGCGGGTCTCGTTAAACTCTCAGGTTGTTCGGGTGCCTTCCGGTTTTACGAGAATAGACGATCAAACTAACCGGGTTTGAATTCAAAAGAAGATTGATCAAAGCGCGTTCAAGGTCAGCGCTGAAGACGAAAACAAAGAGAGGGCCAACAGGTTGACCCTCTCTCTTTAAGTCCAGGTTGCTTATTTCAAACTGCGTTAGTCAAGCAGTCGTCGCGTCAGAAACTCAGGCAGTCAGATAAGCTTTCTGCACACCTGAGAGGAAATCCCAAAGAGCTTCTGCCGCCTGACCAGCCGCGTTCACCACCGCTTCCTGATCCTGAACGGCTACGCAATTCTTTTTCAGCACCGACATTTCGGATTGGCGGTGCACCAGATCCGCGTCTTCGTGAACGGTGAAAAAGGAAACTGCGCGGGCCTCATCGATCCCGTAGAAATCCTTCAACCCCGTCCGTTTGGTTGTCGCGACTTCGGGAATTTGTGATTCGTAAGCATAGAGCGCGGCGATTCCAAGACGATAATCGTCGTGGCAGGTCAGCGACTTGAGCCGTGCGACAGAATCAGCGGTTGACGGCAACAGCTCGGCTTCCTTTACATCGGAACGAGAAACACCCAAACCCTCGGCAAATCGCAGCCACAACTCGGGATGGTTTTCGCCGCCACGTTCCTCTTCGATCAGGTTCTCGAGCAGCAATTGTCGTACTTGCAAGTCGTCGCAGCGCGAGTGCACAGCGCTAACATAGGTTGGAAACGCTTTCACGTGAGCATAATACTGTGCCGCATACTTGCCAATGACCTCGCGGTCGAGTTTTCCCTCGGACCACGCCTGGTAAAAAGGATGACTCAGCATTGCATGTTTCGCCACTGCGTTGTCGATCCGTTCCTGCAGACTTGCTTGTTCCTCCATTAATCCTCCGCCCTTGTCATTTGATAATTGAAAACTCTTACTTCCAGCTGCAGGCGTAAAGCGCGCCCTGGGATTTGGCGATTTCCGCAAAGCGCTCTTCATAATCCTTTGCGTATTCTTCAACCGCGCGTTTGATCTTACCAAACAGCCGGCAATGAAACTTTTCCTTTGCCACGCGATCGCGCAGAAACAGCATAGCGTTGGCCTCACCCCAGTACTCCCGGTCTTCCCAAATCTCAACCGGGTTGCCACCCATCTTCAGGGCCAGGTCAACCAGGCGCGGGTCATTCACGTTATACCCGTTGCTGAGAAAAATCTTGTTGTAGATAGGCACCAGTTGCAGCTGAAGATGATAGACATCGTGCGGCGTGCTGGAGATCTTCATCACGTGTCCGAATTCATGCGCGATTTTTGTTGCGGCCAGGACAGTGCCGCCAATCAGGTTTCTTGATTCGAAAGGTTCGAGGGCATTCATTACCGGATAGTACACAGCGCTCGGATACCCTTCGTTAATTCGTTCCCCGAGGATGATGGTAGCCGCAATCAGCTCGCCTTTCTCGTTCCATTTGTATTTCCCGGTTCCGGCGCCTTCCGCGTTTTTGCCGCCCACGGTGATCGTCAACGAGAGATAAGGATGTTTTGAGTACATCTCCCATTGCGCCTTTCCGATGTCGGTTGAAAGGAATTCTTCCTTCCACTCCTGATATCGTTTCGCATATTTCTCGGGAATGTCTTCACGAAGACCACCGGCATCGGGTTTGGACGTAACATGCCGGTCACCCGCAGAATTTCGCGTTGAAATCATTTGCTGGGCGATGACGACTTGTGAGCCGGTCAGAGCAACAAGGACAGCGAACAAAAACAATCGGCCAGGTCTGGAACAGATATTCACGACTAGAATCCTCCCCTGCATGGAACTGCGTTTGAATTCTCTCGGTTGAGGGCTATGCGGACTTTTAACCTATGTGAGTGACCAAGTCAACCAAATTTAGAAGTCATTTAGCATAAAATTAACATATGAGAGCATAAATGCCGCGGCCGCGCGCGCCCGAGATTAGGGCGCCACTCGGAGTGGGCGCCGCAGTCAACGGTGAAACTATCTGCCCCGGACCGGACTTGGATTTGGAAAAGGATATGCTAAGCGCAGACTGGACAGTCCGCGCTACATGTGGCAAAGGACGCTGTTATTGATAGAGGAGAGCGCGCTCGCGTATGCGTCGAAAATTGGTGAGCGGCGCAGTCCACGAACGTGTCATCTCTTCAGCGCTCTCGCCACGTTTTAACCGCTCCAGCGCGTCGGAATTGACCAGCAAGCGCAAATAGCTGTCGACCTTCCACTCGGTGGCGAACAGGGAATGCAACGCGACAGCGATCTCGATACCGGCGAGCAGCGGCTGAAATCTGGCGCGGTCAACGATCACAATATTTATCCCACGGCAGTCTTCGTTCTTAAAGACGGAGGCGTTGGGCTTGAAAGTGACCGGCAGAAAACGCACACCCGGCAACCGCCGCGCATTCAGGTACGCAGCCAGTTTCTGCCCGTCCAGCCAGGGCGCGCCAACGATCTCAAACGGCGTGTCCGTGCCGCGACCGACGGAGAGGTTCGTCGTCTCAAGCAAGCCAATGCCGGGATAGAGAGTGGCTTCGGTCAGGCTGCGCATGTTCGGCGAAGGATTGATCCAGGTGAGACCCGTCGAATCGAACCACATCGAACGCCGCCAATTCTCCATTCGAATCACGCGTACATCGGCGTTGAGATGACGCTCTTCGTTGTAAAGACGCGCCAACTCTCCGACGGTCATGCCATGACGAACCGGAATTGTGTGGTAGGCGATAAACGAAAGTTTGTCGGCGTCGGCTATCGGGCCTTCGACGTCGATTCCGTTTATCGGGTTGGGCCGATCGAGAACGAAGATCGGCAGCTTCGCCTTACCAGCCTCTTCAATCACAATTCCGAGCGTCGAAATGTAAGTATAAAAGCGCACGCCGACATCCTGAATGTCGTAAACCAGTGCATCAAGATCTTTCAGCTGCTCAGGTTTCGGGCGTCGTGTCTCGCCATAAAGTGAGTAGATCGGCAAACCTGTCTGTTCGTCTTTGGTGTCTGAGACTTTTTCGTCGGCGAGCCCGCGGATGCCGTGCTCAGGAGCGAAGAGCGCAACCAGCTTTACGTTTGGGGCCTTAAAGAGAACATCGATGGTCGGCTTGCCGGCCCGATCGCGACCCGTGTGGTTCGTCACCAGACCGAGGCGCATGCCCGCGAGTTGTTTGAAGCCGTCGCGTTCGAGCACGTCGATGCCGGTCAGGACCTGAGCATCAGGCGCCGGCACCGCGCTGGTTGCCGCGCGGGCGGTAGTTGAATTAAGACGAGCGAGGCTTGTCAGAATTTCCGCCGCCGCATTTGCTGATTCTTCGCGAGCTTTGCTGACACTGGCGTCGGTGATCGAACTGGCGACGATCGACGCGACGCGTCCTCGCAAAGAGGCGACGTCACCTTTGCCGTCGGGATGCACGCGATTGCTGAGAAAGATCACGAACGAGTCGCTCGCTGGATCGATCCAGATAGATGTCCCGGTAAATCCGGTGTGACCGAAGGAGCCCACTGGAAACAAATCGCCTCGATTGGTAGAAAAGCTGGTCGCGATGTCCCAGCCCAGTCCGCGCGCGGCCCCACTTTCCGCGACCGCGTGTGGTTGAGTCATTGCCGCAATAGTCATAGGGCTGAGGACGCGCGCGTTGTTGTACTCGCCGCCGTTTAGCAGCATCTGGCAAAAGATCGCCAGGTCGTCGGCCGTGGAAAACAATCCGGCATGACCGGCCACGCCGTTCATCCGAAACGAGGTTGGATCATGCACCTCGCCGCGCAGCCACTGTTCACCCGCGGCGCCCGCGTCGGCGCCGGTATCACCCAGATAACTCAACTGGCCGCGGCGCTTTTCCGTCGGCGCGAATCGTGTTCGAAGGCTCGCCGCGGGGTTGAAGCCTGTGTCACGCATGCCGAGAGGCGCAAAGATATTGCGACGCGCAAAATCATTCAGCATTTCGCCACTGACGCGATGCACCACCTCGCCGAGCGCGATGTAGTTGATATCGCTATAAACGAAACGCGTTCCCGGCTGACTGCGCAGAGGCTCGCGATACAAACGCTTTATGGCTTCGTCGTATCCAGTCCAACGGTCGCGCAGATCAAAATCAGGGGCAAAGCCTGACATGTGCGTCATGAGTTGCTCGATCGTAATCGCATCGCGGCCATCGCCCTTCATTTCGGGGATGAACTGAACTACCGGATCGCTGAGCCGGACTTTGCCCTGCTCGATGAGCATCATGACGCTGGTTGTGGTGGCCACGACTTTGGTCAAACTTGCCAGATCGAAAATCGTGTCCAGCGTCATGGCTTCGCGCTGCGGCTCAACCGCGCGCGCGCCGTAGGCCTTGCGCCAGACAACCTTTCCGTGACGTGCGACCAGCACGACTGCACCCGGCAATTCTTTCTTTTCAATCGAGGTTTGAATCGCCGCGTCGATGCGCGCGAGGCGCTCGGCAGAGATGCCCTGGGTGGCAGCAGGGGACGCCGGTAGTTGGGCGGAAACGGAACGCGCTAAAAGCAGCGCGATGATGATAGTGAGCCGGAGGTGCCGGGCCATTAGTTGTTCAGTGACGAGCTTTCAGTTGAATGCCGGAGCCGCGAGGATACATTCCGGGTAACGATATCGGCAAGTGACCATTGATATCGATTTGTCCCGCCAGGCCGCGCGCCGTCGCCTCCTGCAGACTGGGCATATCTCCATAAGCGACCAGGTACGTTTGCAGCTTACGAAAGCTCAGGAGGATGTAGGGATTGCCAAAACTGATCCCTACCAGGGGAATCTTTCGCTCGATTAATTCGTTGAGGGCTTTCGTGCCTGGTTCCGGCAGGGCGACGCTGCGTGCCTGTCCCGAGCGAACACGCCCGTACATGGATACCATTACCACATCTGCGCGCGCGGCTCCGTCGATCGCTTTCTTCACCTCGGCCTCTGAGGAACGATCGTCCAGCACAGCAGTCTCGACTTTGATTCGCTGGCGCGCCATGGCCCAGATGAACGGCTGGGCAATCGTAGCCCGATCGTCGCCGTTGGTGATCGCCAGATTGAAGATTCGCGAAGTAGTCTGAAGGTTTAGCGGCAAAACCTTCGCATCGTTCCTGACGAGCGTGATCGCATCAACGGCGATATCGTCCGCGAGTTCGTTCGCTTGTTTACCGGCCACCGCGCGGTCGATGCCTTCAAGTGGAGTTATTCGCTGCTGCACTAATCCAAGGTCGTACTTGGCGGCCAGAACCTTACGCACCGACTCGTCGATGCGTTGTTCGGTCAGTCGCCCTTTCTTAACTGCCTCGTGAACGCCGCGGAAAGCTGCATCGACATCGGCGGGCTTGAGCAACAAATCGGCGCCCGCTTCGAGCGCCCGCACCGACGCCTCTTCCTGGGTGAAATAAATCGTCAGGCCACTCATGCTCATAGCGTCAGTCACAATTAGTCCATCGAAATTCAAATCCTTGCGCAGGATTCGATTCATGACGGGCGAAAGTGTTGTCGGCATCGTGCCGGTCTCAGAGACAATTTCGCCGCCGTCATTAGTATCGATGGGTCCCAGCTTGACGGTTTTCGGCAAGGGCTTGATTGCGGTCGAGTCGATG
>Ga0105242_10001290_pt1 | contig 19805 bp, 13 predicted proteins | sample KBSM24metaG_FD_81521 | JGI IMG/M metagenome (GOLD analysis project Ga0105242, IMG submission 81521) | Miscanthus rhizosphere microbial communities from Kellogg Biological Station, Michigan, USA - KBS M2-4 metaG | ecosystem: Host-associated > Plants > Roots > Rhizosphere > Soil | place... | reverse complement strand
TTTAGTGCGAACAAGTGATCCGGTCTTGCACGATACCGGACGAGGTCTCCAAATAATTCCTGCCCAGCAGGCTCAAGATGCTTTCCTATGCACTAGGATTGAACTAGGTTAAGGCTGCGGACGCTCGGCAAGAAGGAAACGAACGTGACTGACGTTTTGATACGCGGGGCAGGGGTGGCTTCCAGTTGCTGTGCGCAACTGTTACAGCAGCCCGGTATTCGTCTTAATTTCGAAGCCGTCGATCGTCCGACCCAACCCGCCATCATGCTTAGCGAGACGACGCAAAAGCTCGTTCAGGACGTCTTCGGTAGAGAGGGGTTGTTTGCGGGATTACCCCGGATTTCCACTCGCATCGTGGCGTGGAGCCAAGACACTGAGCCTCTGGTATTACCCCATTCAGCCGTGGTGGTTTCCGAGCGAGTCCTGTTGGATTCCATCCAGCCCCAATCGCCCGTTGAGGCCCCCGACGAGGCCTTTGACGGCAGTGCTCCGGATTGGACCATCGTAGCGGCGCGACCTCTTCTAACCTCTTCTCAAGAACACCAATTTGGCGCACGGATCGCAACCGCTTCTCACGTCACGTTCCGACCTGGCGCCGAGACTCATGCGTGCTGGATCGAATCCTGCGCCCGAGGATGGTTGTTTCTCCTTCCTGGCGCCGACGGTAACGGGTGGCTTCTCTCGGTCGGGGATTCGGCAGAATCTCTGTTAGCCGGGAGCCGTCTCATTGGAAAGCAAATTGCGGAGACTGATGGTGGCGGCGCGAGTTTCCCGTCTCATCCTCGCATCACCGACCCGCTGTGTGGGGTGGGTTGGCTCGCCTGCGGAACGGCGGCGCTGGGTTTTGATCCGTTGTGCGGGGACGGAGCCGGACATGCCGTGCGGGAGGCGATCCTGGCATCCGCAGTTGTTCGTGCGGCTTCGGCAGGGGGCGATGTCAACGCACTAGTGACGCATTACCGGGCACGCCTCCTGGGAGGATTCGCCAAGCACCTTCAGATCTGTCGCGAATTCTACAAGACCGGGCAGCGCGGCGAGTGGTGGGATTGCGAGGTGGATTCCGTTGATCGAGGTCTGGACTGGTGTTCGAGCCAACTCGCCGGTTTGAGTAGCGTCCATTACCGGCTGAACGGTTTTATCCTGGAGCCAGTCCATTGAAAGATGCACCGGCTTCTGTTATCATTTTTTAATCGTGATCAGTAACCTGTCGCTTTCTGATCCTCCTCTGCCCTAGTCGGCGAAACACTGTTCAAGTCTAACCGGCACCGTTGCCACTACGGAGCAATCTCCTGAGGGAAGTGCCATGCCTTTCGAAGACTCGGATTCAATCGTTCGCGAGCAGCTTGCGAAAATCTTGGCCAGCCGGACGTTCAAGTCCGCCGAGGGCCAACGAGCATTTCTTCGCTACACGGTGGAAGAGGTGTTGGCTGGGCGAGGACCGGAGATTAAGGAGTATCTCATCGGAGTCGAGGTCTTCCATAGGGGAGAAGCCTTCGACCCTCGCTTGGATCCCATCGTCCGCACTCAGGCGCGAAAGCTCCGCGCTAAGCTGGACAAGTACTACGAAACCGAAGGTGCGCGAGACGCCTTGCGCGTAGACCTTCCGAAAGGCGCTTACGTTCCGTCTTTCCGGACCCTGGTTCCGATCAGCCCGATGGTTGCGAGCAACCCGATGCCGGCGCCTGCGGCTGTTTCCTCAACCCCACCTACACTCATACTCCCGATAGCTCCATCAGACTTCAATGTGCGGAATCGCTGGTGGCGCACGTCGGCAATTTCCTTGCTGGTCGTGGCGGCCGGGGCGTGGGCAGTTCTGCAACTGTGGCGACAGGGGCCCGTTGAGAATCGAGTGAGAGAACGCGACTCTTCGCTGTTGGTCATGCCCTTCGTAAACCTCGGCGAGAACCGCGACGACGAGTTTCTGAGTGATGGTCTGGCGGAGGATCTGATCGACTCGCTGCGACAAATATCGGGTCTCCAAGTCATCGCCTGGAACTCCGCTACCAAGTTGAAGGGGCGCAATTCGGACGTCAAACAAATCGCCCGCACTCTTCACGTCGGCACCGTGCTGGAAGGTTCGGTGCGCAAGTCTGGCGACCGGTTAAGGATTTCAGCGAACTTGCTCGACGTGTCGAGTGGATACCAGTTGTGGTCCGGCATCTATGATCGGGAATCCCCGGATGTGCGGGCGATCAAGCGGGAGATTGTTCAATCGATGACGAACGTCCTCGGGATATCTCTGCCTGGCCGCATCCTGGAATCTCAATCCAAGAACGCTTCCAAGGGTGTCTCACCCAATCCCGGCGCGTACCAAAGCTACCTGAAGGGGTTGTATTTCTGGAACAAAGTGACGGCGCCAGGCCTCAAAACTGCTATTTCGTATTTCGAGGAAGCCATCGCGGCGGACCCTGCCTTCGCGCGCGCTTACGTGGCTCTGGCGGACAGCTATGCGTTGGCGCCGCAGGTGGATACCGCTCCGCCCCCGGAAGTGGTCTACAGGATCAAAGCGGCCGCACTGAAGGCTCTGGAACTGGACACCAGCTTGGGTCAGGCGCACATCGATTTGGCCATTTGCGCGGAGTACGATTTCGATTGGGAAACGGCTGAAAGGGAATTCCAGAAAGGTTTGGCACTGGATCCCGGAAATGCGATCGCGCATTTGTGGTATGCGAAGCTGCTTGCGCTAAGGGGGCGCAAATCGGAGGTGCTCGCGCAACGCCTCATCGCGGCCCAGCTTGATCCCGTTTCTCCCTATACCGTGCAGGCAGTGGGCGGGTACTTCTCGGTGATCGGAAATTACGATGAAGCGATCGACCACTTCGAGATCGCTTTGGCGCTGGAGCCGGGATTTGGATTGGCCCACCAGGGTCTTGGCGTCGCGTATTTGCTGAAGCATGAGCCGCGGAAAGCGATCGAAGAACTCCAGTTGGCCAGCCGGCTCATGCAGGGGCCGCGGCGACTGGCGTTGCTTGGATATGCGCTGGGCATGTGTGGACGCGTGTCCGAAGCGGGGAAGATTCTGCAAGAGCTGCTCGCATTGTCGCGGCGTGAGCCTGTGCCCCCTTCGGCGATCGCTCATGTCTACATAGGATTGGGAGACAAAGATCGTGCCTTCGAGTGGATGAACAAGGCCGTGGACCAAAAGGATCTCGGCCTGACGCTTCAGTGGGATTCACTCTATCATGATCTTCGCTCCGATCCTCGATACACGGAGCTGCTCCGCAGGATGAAGCTAACATGAGTTGCGCGGGATGTTTTACCAAAACATTAGTGGGGGCGAGGCCGCTAATCAGTAATCGGTTACGGTAACCAGACTACGAAATCTTCAATGTGTTGAAGCAGTTAGCGTGCTGCAACGCTAGGCCACGGTGCAAGATATTTTTCTTGACACGCGAAGTCGCCTGACCCATACTTGCTCACACCGACTGTTGCATCGTTCGCAGCCAATGAAGCGAAGAGACGCAGGATTGGAGTACAGCCGGTTAGGGATTCTCTGAAATCCCTTCTTCCACGGCATCGTCGCCGTTGTTACCTTCCCGTCAGCAGGTTGAGGTTTTTCGCGCACGTCCTTATGGGGGCGAAGTGCGTCCGGAAATACATTCTGACATGAGGAGCAACAGCAATGGACACACTGAAACACCTACTAAGACACCTACCCGGTCGGCATGCTGCGGCGGTGGTCTTACTTGCAGCAACCGTCTGCGCGAGCTATGCGCAGTCCACGTACGCGTCATTGCTCGGAACAGTACGAGACCCCTCCGGCGCGGTTCTGCCTGCGTCGGTGATCACGATTGAAAACACGGGAACGTCGGCGAAGCGTTCCTCAATTACGGATCAGAGCGGCTCCTACACCGTGCCGAACCTGGAACCCGGAACTTACAAGGTCACGATTCAAGCCTCCGGTTTCGTGGCATCGACCTATAGCGTAGACCTGCTGGCGAGACAGACAGTCCGGATTGACGGCGACATGCAGATTGCAGCGCAGGCTCAGTCTGTAAACGTCACGGCGGAGGCGACGTCGCTGATTAGCGCGGAAGTCTCCAACATCGCCGAAACCAAAACGGGACGGGAATTGGTAGATCTTCCGGTCGCCATCACCTCACGCTCGGGCGGCTCCACCAGCCCGCTGGCGACGCTCACGACGCAACCTGGCGTGCAGACCGATGCCAGCGGCAATATATCGGTCGCGGGAGCGAAGCCTAGTATGCTCTCCGTCAGCATTGATGGAATCAGCAGCACGGGACCCCGGAGCGCCGCTCCCTTAGCGGAACTCTTCCCGTCCTTTAACAGCATTGCCGAAATCCGGGTCAGCGAAATAAACAATACTGCCGAATTCGGCGGGGTCAGCGACATCACGACCATTTCCAAGAGCGGAACCAACGGTTTTCATGGCGGACTCTTCGAGAACCTTCAGAACACAGCCATGAACGCGAGCAACCTCTTCAGCCACACGGTTCCGAAGACCATCATGAACGACTACGGCTTGTACGGTGGCGGCCCGGTGATCCTTCCAAAGCTGTATAACGGACGGGACAAGACCTTCTTCTTCGTCGCCTATGAAGGCCTTCGTTTGCCGAAAGAGAGTGTCCTGGTTCAAAGCGTTCCTTCCCTGGCGCTGCGAACGGGAGATATCTCGGCCTTGTCAGGCACTATCAAAGATCCGCTCTCCGGCTTGCCTTTTCCGGGCAAGCAGATTCCGGACACCCGAATATCGCCGCTCGCGCGCGCTGTGCTGAATACGTTTTATCCGTTGCCCAACACGGGATCGCCCACTGCCATCGCCAATAACTACGTTCGGAGCTTCGGCGAGCCGATTGTCAGCGACCAGGGCGACGCGCGGGTCGACCGGTTCATCAGTGACAAACAGAACATCTTCGGACGACTCACCTACAAAAAACGTCAAGTTACCGCCGCGCCTTCTGGTTCGGTTCTCATCGGACCATCTGTCTCTCCTGAGAAGGACTACGGCGTCACCATAGCTCACAACTATGTGATTTCTCCGACGTTGATAAATGAAGTGCGCGGAGGGATCACGGGAATCAACAGTTCAAAAAGTTACGGAAGGACTACGGAGGATTTCGTGAACAGCCTTGGTCTTACGGGACTGCCGCAGCCTTACCCGCTGGGAACCGCGACGCCGAACTTTACCATCACAGGCTTTCAGGGAACCGGCGCGAACGCATCCAGCGTCAGCAGCCAGCGCACCATTCAGATTCTGGACAATCTAACGCTGACCCGCGGCAACCATAGCGTTAAGTTTGGTGGCGACTTCCGTTACTCGAATGGTCTAAGCACGAACGTGTACGCGTCTTTGCGGTTGGGTCAATACACGTTCGACAATTCCACCACGCGAAATCTTATCGGAAACGCCTATGCGGCATTTCTGCTTGGTGTACCCGATCAGACTCGTCTGAATACCGTGAAGCAGCCGGATAGCGATGGATACGTCAAGAATTACGGCTTCTACACACAGGACGACTGGAAGGTCACGCCGCGCCTGACCATCAACTACGGATTGCGCTGGGAATATCACCCCATGTTCGAAGATCACCTGTTAAACGGGACCAACTTTCTACTTGACACCAGCAACTTCATAAACGGCAAACAGGTCAATGGTACCGTCATCGTTTCCAACCAGAAGGCCTTCGACATCCTGAACTCGGATTTCGCGGAATCGATCTCGCCCGTACCCATCGTCACGGCGGGGTCGCAGGGTATTCCGGAAAGCCTGCGTTATTCGGTGAAGACCGATTTCGCTCCGCGCGTCGGGTTCGCGTGGCGTCCGGCGGCAAGTGGCAAGACAGTCATTCGCGGAGGTTACGGCCGCTTTATTCAGACTCCGGGCGGAGCCCTGATTGGCGCTGGCTTTGCGATTCATAGCGCGAATCAGGCGATCTACAATCAAACCATAGTTGACGGGAAGCCCACTCTCACTTTCCCGTATCCGTTCCCGTCGAAACTTGCCCAGCCGGGAACGCAGTTCTTCCAACAGGCGGCGGACATTCACTATAAGGACCCCACCGTCGACCAATGGAATCTCACAGTGGAGCGGGAACTCGGACTCGGCTCGGCTATCCGGCTTTCCTATAGCGGCAGCTTCGCGAACAATCTGAATCGCCAGGGCAACCCGGACCAACTGGCTCCCAATACTGTAGGGTTCACGGCCGGCAGTCCCCTGCTCAAGTACCCGCAATTCGGATACGTCCGTCTTCAAACCAACGGAGGCGTTGCCAGGTACCACTCGTTTACGGCTGTCGGATCAAAACGGCTGTCCCGGGGTGTCCAATTCCAAAGCAGCTATACGTTCACGCGTAACCTGACCGATGCGCAAGGCTATAACCCGACGGCGTTCGCCGGTGAATCTGGCGGTGTGGTTACCGATCTTCGGGATCCCCATCTCGACTACGGTAATGTGTCCTACACGCGCCGGCACCGGTTTCTGACCACGTTCCTCTATCAGGTTCCGCTCGGGAAGCAAGGTACTTTCCTCAGGAACGCCAATCGCGCTGTGGACGCGTTCGTCGGCGGTTGGGAATTTGCGGGTGTGCTTCTTTTCCAGTCTGGTCCCTTCCTGACGGTGACTACATCGGGCGCGGATCCATCCGGAACTGGCTTCCCGCAGTTGGTCGGCAACGGAAGAGCAGACGTCGTGAACGGCGTTTCACCCTACATGGATAGTCCAACTCCGCAGCGGTGGTTGAATCCGGCCGCCTACGCGGTTCCAGGGACAAACATCGGCAGGTACCCGACATCGGCCGTAGGTGCGATCAGCGGGCCGGGCACCGAAGCGCTCTCGCTTTCTCTGACCAAGTCGGTGATCATCCGCGAGGGTTTGCGGCTACAACTTGGTGGTCAAGCCGCGAATTTGTTGAACCATCCGAACTACGCTCCGCCTAATACTACGTTCAATACGGCTGCTTTCGGAACCATTAACGCTTTGCAGTCGGCAGAAGGAGCGGGCCCGCGCCAGCTCCAGATTACTGCTCGCGTCACATTCTAGGGATTGGGAAAGGAACGGAATCATGCGTCTTATAAATCGATCAGTAAACCGAATAGCGTTCTTGGTCATGCTTGGCGCTGCCGCGGCCGGATCGTTGGGTGCGCAGGAGACGGCCGGAATCGCAATCAACGACCAGCTCACGATCACTAAATGTGGAGGTTGCCACCAGCGAGATTCCCAAGGGATGATGCGCCGCCTCTCCTACATTCGGACGAGCCCGGAAGTATGGGAGCAAGCCATCAAGCGAATGGTTCGGCTCAACGGCCTCGTGATCAAGCCGGAAGAAGCCCGCGATATTCTCAGGTTCCTGAGCACCAACAACGGGCTGGCGCCAGAAGAAGCCAAGCCGGTGTTCTGGGAGGCAGAGCATCGGCTTTATCGGGACCAGAGCGATAAGATTCCGGACGACGCCCTACAGCACACTTGCAACTACTGCCACACCATTGGCCGCGTCTTAACGCAACGTCGAACCAAGGACGATTACGACAAGCTGATCGCGATGCATCTGGGCTTGTTCCCGGGCGCGGAAAATCAGCTCCGGCCGCGACGGGAAGCAGGCGGTGCGGGAGCTCGCAATAGTCCGACCACCCGTCAAGAAGCAGTCACCATGTCGGCGCCCACAGGCGGCAATCCACAGGTGGTCGCAGCGCCGCCGCCGCTGGTTCCATCGCGCGCGGACGGTAAGACTCCAGGCGACGTGGCGGTTGAGTATCTGGCGAAGAACCAACCGCTCATGACGCCGGAATGGGCGGCTTGGAAAGGTGTCATGCAGAGCCCCAAGCTGGCGGGCAAATGGATGCTCACCGGGTATCAACTCGGGAAGGGCCGCGTGTTTGGCACCGTAACTATCGAGGCGGGGACAACACCCGATGACTTCACCACCAAGACAGAAATCGAGTACGCCACGACTGGAAACACGCTGAGCCGGACAGGCAGTCTACTGGTCTACACGGGATATAGCTGGAGAGGAAGGAGCACCGGAACTAACGCTGGCCCGGCGTCGGCCGATCCCGGCACTAATCCAACGGAGTGGCGCGAGGCGCTGTTCGTTTCGAGCGACGGCAACACGCTGGACGGTCGCTGGTTCTGGGGCGGCTACCAGGAATTCGGGATCGATGCTCATCTCACCCGGATTGGTTCCGCTCCCATGCTCGCCGGTGCGAGTCTGTTTTCGCTCAAATCTCCCTCGACCACCGAGCTGCAAGTCTACGGCGCAAATCTCCCGGTTGACATGAAGCCGGCGGACTTCGACTTCGGCGCGGGTATTGCGGTCAAACGCGTGGTCCGGCGCAGCCCCACAGTCGCGACGCTGGAAGTCGCCGTAGAAGCCAAACTGCTGCCTGGGATTCGGAATATCTCGTTGGGACGTTCCACAGCGGAGCGGGCTGTCGCGATTTACGATCAGATTGCCTACGTGAAAACTCTGCCCGATGCCAACATGGCGCGGCTGGGCGGGACCATCGCCGCCAAGCAGTTTGCTCAATTCGAGGCGATCGCGTACTCCAGCGGGCTGGATGGGGTTCCGATGACCGCCGACGATATTCCGCTGGGACCAGTTCCAGCGCATTGGACGTTGTCTGAGTTTTATTCGACGCCCGATGACGATGACGTCAAGTTCGTGGGAATGATCAATGACGTCGGATTGTTTACGCCCAATCTAGAAGGTCCAAATCCCGAGCGGCAAAAGAACGCCAATAATCTTCCCACGAACAACTGGGGAGATGTTTGGGTGGAAGCAAAATACGACGGATCGGGAGCAAAGCCTATGAAGGCACGCTCCTATTTGGTCGTGACCATACCCGTGTACATCAAATACGATCAGCCGGAGGTTGGACAATGAGCGCCACAACCCTGCCGATCACTGCGTCGCCGTCCTACCGCGTGCGCGAGTATCACGCCTTTGAATCGGATGGTACTCGTTTCCTCTATCTGGTGCCCAGCGGGGCTATCTTCGGACTGGATACCATCGGCCAGGAGATCATCGATCAGTTCGGAGGCCGCGACCGTGCGCAAGGCCGCACTAGAGAAGAGTTGATGGAGATCCTGGGTCGGAATTACACGGCCCGGGAGATCCAGACCGCATTGCTCGAACTGGAGCAGGCGGAGGTGATTGGCCGAGGCGACAGCGTTCCCAAGCCAGCCAAAGTGCCTGCGGGCTCTTTCCCGCTCCAGCGCATCGTGTTGAACGTAACGAATCAGTGCAATCTGGCCTGCGGATATTGCTACGAATACAGTGACGACAAGATCACGAATACCGAAGGCAAGCCGAAGTACATGGACAATAAGATCGCCGAGTCTTCGATCGATCTTCTGATTCGCGAATCGGCGGACCGGCCTTCCATTCACGTGACTTTCTTCGGCGGAGAAACGCTGCTGAACTTTCCGATGCTGCGGGCCACCGTCAACTATGCGAAGCGAAAAGCTGGCGAGGCGGGAAAGACCGTCGAGTTTAGCCTGACGACCAACGCAACCCTGCTTACCGAACAGATCGTCGACTTTATGGCGGAACACCGGATCGGCGTCACGGTCAGTCTGGACGGCGATCGCGAGCTGAACGATCGTATGCGCGTGTTCCATGATGGCCGCGGAAGTTATGACGTGATCGTGCCGCGCGTCAAGATGCTGCTAGCCCGGCACAAGACCAATTCCATAGGAGCTCGCGTGACGCTGAGCGCGGGTGTTTCTCACGTGCGTCGGATCTATGAGCACCTGACCCAAGAAGTCGGCTTCAAGGCGGTGGGATTCTCACCGGCGACTTCGAATCCCGATCGGCTTTATCACATTGGTCCGCAGAAGATGGACAGCGTACTCGGCGGTTTTGAAGATCTCGCGTTTGAATATCGCGATTGGGCGATCGCAGGTAAGCAGCACGGTTTCACCAACGCCAACGATACGTTGAAAGATTTGCACTCCGGCATCAGCAAAGCCTATCCCTGCGGCGCCGGCCTGGGACTTCTAGGGGTCGGAACCGCGGGTGATGTTAGTCTGTGCCATCGTTTCGTGGATTCGCCGGTAGGGAAAATGGGCCACGTCACGAATGGCGGCGTCGATCACAATGCGCGCAACGAGTTTCTCGAAACCCACAATCTGTCGGCACGGACCGATTGCAGCACCTGCTGGTCGCGGCCGACGTGCGCCGGCGGATGCTACCACGAAGCATTCGTGCATTACGGAGATACTTCCGCGGCCAATCTGCACTACTGCGATTGGATCCGCGGCTGGAACGACCTGTGTTTACGGGTGTACGGCGCGATCAGCGTCCACAACCCGTCCTTCTTAAAACGCTTCGACGAACAGTAATCAGTAACCAATAAGGAGCCAAACATGAATTCCATGAAAGCGATGAATCGTAAGGCCCGCAAGGTGGAAGAAACGGTGATCGCCATGACAGGCGATGTGCAGGCGCTGCAGGAACGGGGCGGGGAAGGCAAGATCTATTACCCGATGGGCTGCACGCTGAACTTCACCCCCGGATGGGAAGTGGACGTCTCCGGTGGTACCGCCGGACTCTGCCAGCCAGTGGAGCGCGATCTGTTCGATTGCCATTTGGGCTGCGGGTGGCCCGCGCAGGTTCCTGATCATTTGAACAATGCGCCGAACTGGACCGACAAGTGCGCTTCGGCGGCCAAGGACTGGCGCGAAGTCGACATTGTATTCCCGTAAATTCTGTTTTCTGAGAAGAGGAGCTCCGTCTATGAAACCGTTTGTACCCGCACTCCTAGCGCTGGCCGGCTGTGGCGCCTTATCGGCAGCCCAGCTGATGTATGTGGGCACGCTTGACAAGAAACTTCTTGTCATCGACGAAGAGAAGCAGGCTGTGGTGGATCAGATCGCGCTGGGAGGAATTCCGCGCACCACGGCTCTCTCCCTCGATAATACGAAGCTGTATATTCTGTCGACGCAGATGCTTCTCGAGACGGTCGATCTGAAGTCGCGCAAGATCATCAGCAGCTTCAACCTGGGTGACGAGCGCAACAAACCTAGGCGAGCGACTGGATTGGTGCCGGACCCCACCGGCCGTTACATTTACACGACCATCCGGGTGGTGATTAAGGACATCGATCAGTACAGGATCGATGCTCCTGTGTTCGTGGCCCTGGACGTTCAAGAAAAGAAGATCGCGAAGACGTGGCCTTTCCCGAAGGGCATGGAGCAGGGCTTTGGAAACGGCACCTATAAAGTTTCGCAAGACGGCAAGCTTCTTTACGTGTTTCAGGAGAATATTCTGGTGTTCGATCTGGCCACGTTCAAACAAGTGGACACGATCGATCTGGCGCAGCCGCCGTTTCCGGGAGCATCGCCCTACCGGCTGGCGGCCAACGCGGATCCCTTCGATGAACCGAACAAAGTGACGTCGGTATTCACCGCGGTCGATTCTATTGTTCACAAGCCGACGCTGGGGATGGCTACCATTGACCTGTCTACTCGCAAGGTCGATTACTTTCCAATTGGGCCCGTGCTTCCGATGACCGGATTTCAGTTGTCGCCGGATAAAAAGTGGGGTTACTCGGTCATGCCTTCCGGCGTGGGCGGTAATCGTTCCACGGAGTGGTGGCTGTGGGATCTCGCAAATCACAAGGTCGTGAAGAAGCAGGAGTTCGACACGCGTCCTACGTTCAAATTCGCGGTTGGCGGCGACGGCAGTAAGTTGTATCTGTATGGAGCTGGACCGACGCTCGAGATCTGGGATGCGAAGACACTGAAATCGCTGAAGCTCATCGACCTGAAGAAAGACACGACGACCAATCTGATTACGCTACCGCCCACTGAATAGCACGCCACGGAATACGGCATGAAGCGCATCGCGAAAACCAGAACGGAGGAGGTCCGGCCATACCGGCAGTGGCGCGACTTCCTAAGGATGAAGCGATTTGTGCGGCCATACGCCGGACCCCTTCTTCTCATGATCTGCATCAGCCTGATCGGCGGGGCGATGGGATTAGCGCAGCCGTATCTGTCCAAGTATCTGGTGGACAACGCGCTCATGCGGCGGGATATGCACGCGCTGTTTGTGGTCGCGGGACTCATGTTCGCCGCGAGTGTGGGCGGCGTGGTACTGAGCTTTATTTCCGGGTACGGCTACATGCGGCTGTCCTCGTCGATGCTGTTCGACATGCGGCTGGAGGTGTACCGCCATCTGCATACACTCTCTCCCCGATTCTTCGCGCGATCGCGCCTGGGCGACCTGGTCTCGCGACTCAACGGAGACGTGGCCGAAGTCCAGCGCATTTCCGCTGACTCGTTTTTGTCTTCACTGAGCAACGTCCTGTTCGCCGTGGGTAGCGTGGTGATGATGGTGCTGCTCAGCTGGAAGCTGTTCGTTGTCGGAATCGTATTGGTCCCGGGCTCGGTATGGCTATTCCACCGCTATCAGGTGCGGATCACCGCGCTGGTTCGCGAATTACGAGAGCGCAGCGCTGAAATAGGCACGTTGTTCGTTGAAACGCTGCTGGGAAACCGGCTGGTGGCATGCTTCAACGCAAGCGACTTCGAGATGGACCGGTTTGGCATCCGCAACAAGGCATTCGTCTCGACATTACTCCGATTTCAGCGGACATCGCTACTGGGGCGCACGCTGCCGGGAACAATCCTCACTATCTCCACGATTGCTGTATTTCTCTACGGCGGCCGTCAGATCATTCTTGGCCAGATGACTATCGGAACATTAGTCGCATTCATGGCGTACCATGCGCGTCTGCTTTCGCCGGTTCAAAATCTACTGGGACTCTCGGCGTCGTTGTCGTCGGCGCGAGTATCGCTGGGGCGGGTTCTCGAATTGCTGGATACTCCTGCGGAGGTCGTCGAACGTCCGGACGCCTGGCCCCTATCGGCGATCCGGAAAGGTTTGGAGCTACGGGACGTTACAGTACGTCACGAAGATAGGACGGTTTTGAATCGCGTTTCGCTGGAGATTCCGGCGGGGCGATTTTCGGTATTTGTCGGGTCGAGCGGCGCCGGCAAGTCGACGATCGCGGACCTGATGATACGGCTTCTGGATCCTGAAAGCGGAACGGTGCTTATCGACGGCGTCGATATACGAATGCTCAAACTGCAGGATCTGCGGAGAAAAGTCGTGCTCATCGAACAGTCACCGCACTTGATGCATGGGACGTTGCTGTGGAACATCTCGTATCCACAGACTGGGATTTCTCGAGCTGCAGTGGAAGCGGCGGCGGAGGCGGCCGGCCTCGGAGAATTGATGAGTAGACTTCCTGAAGGCCTGGACACTATCGCGGGTGAGCGAGGGTTGACGCTTTCGACTGGGGAACGCCAACGCGTGGCAATCGCGCGCGCGTTCCTCTCGGATCCTGAAGTGATCATCCTGGACGAACCGAGCGCAGCGCTCGATCCGAACGGAGAGCGGGAGCTCCTGGAGAACCTGCAGTGGCGGTTCGCTGGGAAGACCATGATTGTGATCACCCACAAGCCGCACATGGCCCTAGCCGCCGATTACGTCGTGCACATCGAGAACGGCTGCGTTGTGCAACCCGGGGTCGCCGCATGAAGGCTTCTACGATGACCCACGAAGTTTCCCGGGATACGGAACGCCAACTGCCATTCGCGCACGCAACCGGGCGCGGCCTGAAAATCGCGGTCATCGACAGCGGCGTGAACCTCCGGCATCCACACATCACCGCCTCTACCTGCGGTGTGAATTTAGGTTTCAGCGGAACAGACGGTGATTTGACCGATGACAAATTCGGTCACGGTACTGCTGTAACCGCCGCCATCCAGGAAAAGGCGCCCGGCGCGGAGTATTACGCGCTGAGGATCTTCGGTGATTCTCTCCGTACCACCGCGCCTCGTGTCATCGAGGCGATCGAATGGTCCATCGATCAAGGCATGGACCTGGTGAATCTGAGCTTGGGAACTCCGAATTTGGAATATCGGGAGGCAATGCAATCCCTGGTCACGCGTGCGGCCGCTGCCGGCGTTGTGTTGATCGCCGCCCGGACCGCCCGGCAGGATGTCGTGCTTCCAGGAATCCTGGAGGGAGTGATCGGCGTGGATTTGGATTGGTCGTTGCCCCGCGATCGCTATTGGATCGAAGACGGTGGTGGATACACTCGCTTTCTGGCTCCGGGATTCCCCAGGCCCCTCCCCGGAAGACCGCCCGAACGCAACGTGTATGGGATCAGTTTTGCCGTCGCCAACATGACCGGTTTCGTCGCGCGTGCGTGCGAAGGACTGAGAGGGCGTTCCACCGAAGTCATACGACAGATCATGATGGCGGAGGCCGAGCAGTTGGAATCCGAAGCGCTGCTGGCAAAAGTCCCGGCGTGAGATCATCATGATGAATCTCCCTCTAGCCGCACTCCTTCTGGCGGCGGTACTTCCCGGAAATCTTCCCTTTGCCATCGACGCGTCAGAAGATGCGAGCAGCCAGTTCCCCGGCGCACCCCGCATTCAATCGTTTTCGTTCGCTCAGTGGGAAGGGCGCTGGGTTTTTCTTGGTGGCCGTAAGGCTGGCTATCACAGTGTCGGAGGCGGTGCGGCTGAATTCCTCCGGTCTGACGCGAACCGCGAGGTCTGGGTCGTCGATACTACGGTGACGCCAGCACGCACGTACCACGCGTCGGTCGATCAGTTGCCGCAGAGTTTGGCTGTAGTCCGGAGTCAATGGGCATCTACGGCGCAGCTTTATTTCCAGGATGGTCCGAAACTCTACATCGCTGGCGGCTATGGCGAGGACGGGAACAGCAAATGGGTTACGTTCCCGGTGATCTCTCGCATAGATCTCCCTCAGCTAATCGAAAGCGTCCTGCACGGAAAGATTGCGCCCGCAAGTGTCTCCTTCGCGGAAAGCCAAGCCGTACAGTCCGCCGGTGGCGGTCTGATCAAACTCGCCGACGGTTTCTTCTATCTGGTAATGGGACACTCCTTCAACGGCAGCTACATTGCGTATGAGGGCCAGGGAGAGCACAACGCGGAAGCAGTGTCGCAAGTCTACTTAAACCAGATTCGAAAACTCAAAATCACCGATCTCTCGCCGGGCCGTTTGGACGTGAGTATGGTGGAAACATTTGAGGACGAAGATCAGTTTCATCGGCGGGATCTGAACGTCACCCCAATCCTCTCGTCTGACGGCCTTGGGCTGGCGGCCTATGGAGGCGTGTTCACTCCCCAAACGCAACTGAATTACAGCAAACCCGTGTACCTGTTCGGCAACGGCAAGCCGACGGTCGATGGTGGCTTCGATCAAAAGATGAACGCCTATTCCTGCCCGATCCTGCTTCTCTATGAGAAATCCGGCGCGTCGATGTACACAACATTTTTCGGAGGTATCAGCAGGTTCTCGTGGGACGCGGCCACGCAAAAATTCCTGGAGAATCCGAGGGTGGGCAGCAAGACCGAGTCGGAATATCTGGACGGATTGCAATGGAGCGATCAAATCTCGACGATCCAGAGAAACAAGCGGGCAGGCAATGTGGAAACGTCCGAAGTCGTCCAACCGGCAGGGCTTCCCGGCTTTTTGGGTACGGGCGCGGTGTTCATTCCGGCGCCTCAGCTTGAGCGCGCTTATCCCGGGACCGATATCTTAGACCTGGAAGCGTTACGGGGCAGAAAGACACTGGTCGGTTACATCTACGGTGGAATCCGGGCGTCGCCCTATCGATTTCCGTACGATAAAACCGCCACGCCGAACAATGCGGGCGCGGTGCCCAGCAGCACGAACAGTCTTATCCTCAGGGTCTATCTGGATGTGCCTGGCAAGTAGGTCGGGCTACAGTCCGTACTCGTTGTGTTTGGCGGCGCTGCGGTCCATGGCGGCCGTGTGTTGCCGGGCAGGAAGAAGTGAAGAGTGCAGTCTGGCAGAAGCTTCACCGTCGAAGTCAAAGTGGTCCGAGAGCAACTCAGCTGCGCTCACCGTGGCTTTGGCAATTCCCGACTTAGTGTGGTGTGTCGTCTGAGTTAGGAAGTGATAGAGTTCATGCGCTAGTAGCCGCGCCATGGCCCGCCCGTAGGCGACATCACGTTGTCCAGTCGCTAGTTGGGCAATTGGAACACTAAGGAGATCATTGATGGCTCGACAGTCCAGAGAGATGAAGGGCAGAATTCGTTCATTTACCACTTGGCTGGACGCCAATGAAGAACTCGATGATTTTTCGAAAGAGTTCGCGCCCGGCGAAGAGGGGAGGCACGCTCCCCGCAATTCGACGACGACCAGCGTTCCCCCGCTCACCATGGGTTTTTGGAAGTCGCCCCATCGGATCTCATAGGTAGCGCTCAGCAGCGATGTCAATTCCATCTTCAGAGAATCCAAGGCTACGTCGGAATTGGAATGGGGGCCCTGGAAGTACACGGCCACCCTGCCGGGTTGGGGCCCGAATGTTTCGGAACGACCGATCAAAGAGCTCACGAAGAGCAGGCCAAACAATGCCAGGAATCGCGCTAACACAGAGCTACCCCAACCGCATTATATACCAACCATTGGCCGGAAGAGTGTTTATCGGCAGTCTCTTAGAGCGGGGACGTCCGTGCCCTCAGTACCTTAGCTTCAGCGGTTACGGTAACCTCTTGACCGTACCCCGTCCCCATGGTAGTTTTGGGCGTCTCTACAGACTCGGGTAACTCCACGCTGTAGGCTCACCCAGGGCATTGTCTGCCCCAACCAATCTCCCGTCAGTTTGATCACCTTACCGTTCGCGGTAGAAACAGGAGCATCAATAGTCTGACGACCAAATCTCGAACTTTCTTTTACTATGGTGTGCTTTGGATCTTGTTGGCTCCTGGCGTGGTCGTCCTGGGGCAGGACAACTCGTCCGTTGCCGACCAACGCATTTTTCTAAAGAAGTATTGTGTCACCTGCCATAACGACAAGCTGCGCACCGCGGGGTTGTCGATCGAGAACGTGAATCTGGGCGATGTCACGCAAAACGGCGAAATTCTGGAAAAAGTTGTACGGAAAGTGAGCAGCCGCGCTATGCCGCCAGCCGCGGCGCCCAAACCGGATAAGGCCACGACGGATGCCTTCGTGACATCTCTGGAAACTTCCCTGGACCAAGCGGCCGCCGCTCACCCGAACCCAGGCCGTCCCATGATGCTGCATCGCCTGAACCGGACCGAATACTTGAACGCAGTCCATGACCTGTTTCAGGCAGACCTCAGTCCCCGGGACGCCTCCTTGCTGCCCCAGGACGACACAAGCTTCGGTTTCGATAACAACGGTGACGTGTTGGGTCTGTCTCCGCTTTTGCTCGAACGCTATCTCTCCGTCGCGAACCGCGTGACCGCCACGGCTCTAGGGCCGACCGGAAGCATCGATGCGGATGTTTACACGCATCGCGTTGACTTCACCGTTCCACAGCGGGAGTGGATTGAGGGCCTGCCCTTTGGTACTCGCGGCGGAACTGCGTTTACGTATCGTTTTCCGATTGATGGAGAGTACACCATCCGCGTGAAACTGCAGCGGATCACGACGGCGATTCTCGGTCTTGACAATGCCGATCCGCCGCAGCGTCTCGAAATTGCTGTGGATGGCGAGCGCGCCGGCCTGTTCGCAATCAGTTCGTCTGAAACGGTCAAGGAGCCGCTTACGGCGACAGCTGACGAGTTATTGGCCCGCCCCGCCAAGTCCGCGAAGAAATTGAGCAAGGTGGAGCGAGAGCAGCACGCGGCGTCGGCGGATTCGGCGCTGGAAGTGCGTCTTTTCGTAAAGGCTGGAGAAAGATACATCACCGCGGCGTTTCTCACCCGGTTCGAGCCTCTTACGGACCAAGTGCAGCAACCGCTTGCATCCGGACAGGGCGGGCCACCTCGATTATTGGGAGTAGATTCGGTTTCGATGGCTGGTCCTTTCAAAGTGCAGGGCTCCGCGGACACCCAAAGTAGGCGTCTCATCCTCACCTGCAAGCCCAGCACGCCGGCGGACGAAACAGCCTGCGCTAAAAAGATTCTCGAAACCTTGTCGCATCGCGCCTTCCGTCGTCCTGTCACCGGCGGCGAGGTGGATCAACTCCTCACTGCCTATGGCGAAGGCCGTAAGGAAGGCACCTTCGAGGCGGGAATCGCGTCCGGGATCCGGCGTATGCTCATGGATCCGGCTTTTCTATTTCGAATGGAGCGCGACCCGCCTCGCGTGGCCGCGAATACACCCTACCCGATCAGCGATCTGGAGCTGGCTTCGCGCCTGTCGTTTTTCCTGTGGAGCACGATCCCGGATGAGCCGCTGCGAGCCGCCGCCGAACGTGGCCAGTTAAGAGATCCGGCAGTATTGAAAAGTCAGATCCGGCGGATGCTGGCCGATTCCCGCGCGCGCAACCTGGCAACCAATTTCGGGTCCCAATGGCTGCAGCTGGGAGTAACCGAAGCCGCTCACCCGGACCCGGTGATTTTCAGCGATTTCGACCACAGTCTCCGGCAGGCCTTCATCAAGGAAACGGAGTTGCTGCTCCAAAACGTGTTGCTAAGCGATCAGAGCGTCCTCGAGCTGTTGAACGCGAAATACACTTTCGTTAATGAACGCTTGGCTAGACATTACGGAATTCCAGGCGTGTATGGAGACCAGTTCCGGCGGGTGGAACTGAACGACGGTATTCGCGGCGGGTTGCTGGGGCAGGGAAGTATCCTGACCGCCACCTCGTATCCCAACCGAACATCTCCGGTGTTACGAGGGAAATGGATTCTCGACACGCTTCTGGGCAGTCCTCCGCCGCCCCCACCGCCCGATGTTCCCGCATTGCCGGAGGCGGGCGAAGGCGTCAAAGTTCTTTCGGTGCGCGAGCGCCTGGCGGAACATCGCAAGAACCCCGCGTGTGCCAGCTGCCACGCTCGCATGGATCCTTTGGGCCTGGGTCTCGAAAACTTCGACGCCACCGGAAGATGGCGAACCGTCGAAACCAACGGCCCTGCGGATCTTAATCCTCAAAAGATCGACGCCTCCGGGCAGTTGCAGGATGGAACGAAGTTCGAAGGCGTGGCCGGCCTCCGCCAAATTTTGAATGAGCGCTCCGACCAGTTCGTTTACACCTTCACAGAGAAGTTGTTTACCTTCGCTTTGGGAAGAGGCGCCGACTGGTACGACGCCCCTGCCATCCGTGACGCGGTGCGAGCCGCGCAGAAGGACGGCTATCGATTCTCCACTCTGGTCACCGCGATCGCGACCAGCCGTCCGTTCCAGATGCGTATGTCGCAGACATCAGAACCCGAGGCAAATCGACTCGACTCGAAAGGAAATTAGATCCCATGTTCATCACGAGAAAAGCAGTGGACCGCCGGTTGTTCTTGCGTGGCGTTGGCGCGACGCTCGCGCTACCCCTTCTCGACGCAATGGCGCCGGCATTCGCAGCTAGTCCCAAGGCGATCCCGCGGCTGAGCTTTATGTACATCCCCAACGGGGCCAACATCGCCGCCTGGACCCCTTCCGGGGTCGGAAAAGAGTTTGTCTTCTCTCCTACTTTGAAAGCGCTGGAGCCGTTTCGGGAGCGCGTGAACGTCCTCTCCGGGTTGGCGTTACATTCCGCCGATCGCTTAAACGATGGCGCGGGCGATCACTCGCGCGCTACCGGCGCGTTCCTCAGCGGTTGCCATGCCAAGCGCACCCAGGGCGCTGACCTGTTTCTTGGAATCACCGCCGATCAAATTGCGGCGAAATCGCTCGGCAAAGACAATCTGCTGCCCTCGCTCGAACTGGGAATCGACGATAGAAAGGCCTCCCCACTTTGCGACGAAGGCTACACGTGCGCTTACAGCAATACACTTTCCTGGACCTCCGCGACCACGCCTCTGCCGATCGAGAACGATCCCCGGCTGGTGTTTGAACGGCTCTTTGGCGAAGGCGGCGACAGCCAACAGCGAGCCATCC
>Ga0105242_10001288_pt1 | contig 19810 bp, 14 predicted proteins | sample KBSM24metaG_FD_81521 | JGI IMG/M metagenome (GOLD analysis project Ga0105242, IMG submission 81521) | Miscanthus rhizosphere microbial communities from Kellogg Biological Station, Michigan, USA - KBS M2-4 metaG | ecosystem: Host-associated > Plants > Roots > Rhizosphere > Soil | place... | reverse complement strand
GTACTTGATGAAGTCCCAGACCACCAGAAAGTATCCGGGGAACCCCATCGACTTGATGACGCCGATCTCGCTCTCGAGCCTGTCCCAGTACTCTTGCGTGGAATGTGTCATCCTGAGCCGCGAAGACGGCGAAGGATCTTCGGCCTTGCGGCCGGGAAGATCCCTCGCTTCGCTCGGGATGACACCTTTGTGTGCCAACCGCCGAGTCAGTCCCTCGCGCGTGACGTGCTCGAAGTACGACGCGCTGTCGTACTCCTTCGGCACCGGAAAATTCGGGAGGTGCAGCCCCTTGCTGTCGAGCGAGACGTTGACGCGCTCGGCGATGCGCATCGTGTTCGCGACGGCCTCGGGATACGCGGAGAACACGCGCCGCATCTCGTCCGGACTCTTGACGTAGAAGTCGTCGCTGTAGAACTTCATCCGCTTCTCGTCGCCGAGGGTCTCGCCGGTGCCGATGCAGAGCAGGACCTCGTGCGCGAAGGCGTCGCTCTTCTCGAGATAGTGGGAGTCGTTCGTGCCGACGAGGCGCAGTCCCACTTCCTCGCCGAGGCGCGCCATCAGCGGGACGATCTTCTGCTGGTCGGGGATGCCGTGGTCCTGGATCTCGAGGAAGAAGTTGTCCGCGCCGAGGATCTCTTTGTATTGCAGCGCGGCGTCCTTGGCCTTCTGATAATTGCCGCCCGCGAGACTCTGCGAGACCTCGCCTTTGAGACACGACGAGAGCACGATCAGCCCTTCGCTGTGGGCCTTGAGCAGTTCCTTGTCGATGCGCGGCTTGTAGTAGAAGCCCTCGGTGTACCCGGCGCTGACGAGCTTCACGAGGTTCTTGTAGCCGGTGTCGTTCTCGGCGAGGACGATCAGGTGATTGTTCGATCCGGCGTCGGCCTGCTGGTCTTCGACGGAGGTCTTGTCGAAGCGCGAGCCGTACGCGACGTACATCTCGCAGCCGATGATCGGCTTCACGCCCACCGACTTCATCGCGTTGTAGAACTCGACCGCGCCGAACATGTTGCCGTGATCGGTGATCGCACACGCCGGCATCCCGAGCTGCGCGACCTTCGCCGCCAGGGCCTCCGGCCGGCTGGCGCCGTCGAGAAGTGAGTATTCGGTATGAAGGTGGAGATGAACGAAGGACATGGGGCGGGTGTATTTTAAGCGACAACGGTCATCCGCGAATGGATCTCCAACCCGGGACCAAAGTCGGTCGCTACGAGATCCTCTCGTTCATCGGGGCGGGAGGGATGGGGCAGGTGTATCGCGCGAACGACGCACAGCTCGGGCGTGACGTCGCGATCAAGCTCCTCCCCTCTTCCTTCGTCGACAAGGCCCAGGTCGTCGCGCGGTTCCAGCAGGAGGCGCGGGCCCTCGGCCTCTTGAATCATCCGAATCTCGTCACGGTCTACGACTTCGGCACCGTCGACGACTCCTTCTACATCGTCCTCGAGCTCCTCGACGGCGACACGCTCCGGGCGCGGATGCGCGACGGCACGATCCCGCCGAAGCGCGCGGTGAATTACGCGCTGCAGATCGCGCGCGGCATGGCCGCGGCCCACGACCGCGGCATCATTCATCGCGACCTCAAACCGGAAAACGTCTTCATCTGCGGTGATGGGCGGCTCAAGATTCTCGACTTCGGTCTCGCCCGCATGACGCCGCAGCTCGACGCACTCGGCGCGGGCGATGAATCGCCCACGCTCGTCGGCATGACTCTGCCGGGCGCGGTCCTCGGCACGGTCGGCTACATGGCGCCGGAGCAGTTGCGCGCCGAGGTCGCGGACGCGAGGACGGACATCTTCGCGTTCGGCGTGATCCTCTTCGAGATGATCACCGGGCGGCAGCCGTTCAAAGGCACGACGCCGGCGGAGACGCTGAGCCGGATTCTGAAGGATGAACCCGACGACTTCGGATCGGTCGGAACCTCCGTGCCGCGCGGCGTCGAAGTGATCGTCCGCCGCTGCATCGAGAAGCGGAAAGAAGACCGCTTCCAGAGCGCGCACGATCTCGCGCTCGCGCTCGAAGCGGTCAGCGGCTCGACGGACACGTTCTCGCTTCCGGATGCATGGCGCACGAAGGCCTGGCGCACCAAGGCGCGCCGCGCGCGGCCGTTCGCACTCGGCGCCGCGGCGATGATCGTCACCGGACTCCTCGGCGCGTTCGTGTGGCAGAACATCAGACCGGACGCGCCGCCGTCGTTTCGCCAGCTCACGTTCCGGCGCGGCGACGTCTCCGGCGCGCGCTTCGCGCCGGACGGATCGATCGTCTACTCCGCATCGTGGGAAGGCCGCGGCTACGAGCTGTACGCCGCGCGTTCGGAGTCCGTCGACTCGCGCCCGCTCGGCATCAAGTGCCGCGAATTGCTCGCCGTCAGCCGCGGCGGGACCATCGCGTTGCTCGTCAAAGAGAGCGATCAGGCGGGAACGCTGGCGACCGTGCCGCTCGCCGGCAGCGCGCCGCGCGAGATCGTCGACGGAGTGCAGGACGCCGATTGGTCGCCCAACGGCGCGCAGCTCGCGGTCGCGCGCCGCGTCGCGGGCGCGTATCAAGTCGAGCTGCCGGTCGGAAACGTGCTCTTCAAAAGCGCGACGCGCATTCGCGACCTGCGCGTTTCTCCCGACGGACAGAGCGTCGCGTTCGTTCTGCGCCACGCGCGCCTTGGAAAAGAGTTCGCGCTGATGGTCGTCTCCATCGCGGACGGACAAGCGCGGCAAGTCGGCACCTGGAACAGCGCGCGAGGTTTGGCCTGGTGGCCGGACGGCAAACGGATCGTGCTCGCATCCGGCGACGGAAAAGGCGCGACGAATCTCTACAGCGTCGCGATGTCGGGCAAGGCCCGGCTGATGTCGCGCTTCGACGGCTCGGTCAAGCTGCACGATGTCTCCGGCGCGGGCGAAGTGCTCCTCACGCGCGACGACTACCGCGAAGGCATCATGGCCCGCGCTCCGGACGCGGATCACGAGAGCGACTTGTCATGGTTCGACGGCTCGGGCACGTCGGACATCTCTCCCGACGGACGCCTGTTGCTGATGAGCGAGTTCGGCGAAGCAGGCGGCGCGCACTATTCGGTTTATGTCCGCCCGACCAACGGCGATCCCGCGGTGCGTCTCGGCGACGGCTACGGCGTTTCTCTCTCGCCCGACGGCAACTCCGCGCTCACGATCGTGCCGGGGCGTCCGGCGCGCCTCGCCATCGTGCCGCTCGGCGCCGGCGAGACGCGCACGCTCGAGCGCGGCGACGTCGAAGACTACGAGTACGCCTCGTGGCTGCCGGATCAGCGGACGATCGTCTTCAACGGACGCTCGGCGACGGGACCGATGCGGCTCTACCGCCAGGGCGTCGAGGGCGGAAAACCGGAGCCGCTCGGCGAAGCGCGCCTGCGCATCGCCCAGGCTTCGCGGCCCGCATCGCCGGACGGAAAGACGCTGGTCGTGCATTGCGGCGACGGCGCGATCTGTCTCGTCGGCGTCAGCGGCGCCGCGCCGCCGGCAAAGCTCCCGCTGCAGCGCGGCTTCCATCCGATCGCGTGGAGCGGCGACGGAAAGGAGATCTTCGTCTACGAAGACGACACGATGCCCGCGCGCATGTATCGATATGACTTCGCGGCGAACCGGCTGCGCCTCGTGCGCGAGCTGATGCCCGCCGATCCCACCGGCGTCTACCGGATCCTGGACGTCGTCACGACGCCCGACGGCCGCGGCTACGCCTACGGAGCGATGCGCAACCTCTCCATGCTCTTCACCATGCGGTTCTAGGAGTGCGGCGACACCAGTCGCCGCTCTCTAGCCGCGACGCAAGTCGCGGCAGCTTGCGCTGCCGATTGAAGAGCGGCGACTTGCGTCGCCGCACTCCAGACGCTTCGCGTTGCGCGGTCTCTGCTTTATACTTCCAAGTACTTGGAGGTACCTATCGTTTGGACAGACATCGCGCCGCCCTTCTCCTCTCCGCTTCCGCGCTGCTCCTCGGCATCAGCGGAGACCTGCTCCTGCGCTGGATCCCGTGGGGACTGAACGTTCCGCTCTGGACGGCGATCCTCGTCGCGCTCTCGATGTTCTGTTCGGTCCGCACGCAGCGTCCGATCGATCTCTTCCCCGCCGTCTGCGCGCTCGCGGCGGCGGCGGGGATCGCCTGGCGCGACTCGCCCATACTGCGCGGACTGGATGTGCTTCTGCTGCTCGTGTTCATCCCGATGCTGGCGCTGCGCGCGCGCGGCGTGCGGCTCGCCGCGGCGGGATTGTCGGACGTCGGCGTGGCGCTGGCGACGACCGGCATCCAGACCGTCGCCGGCTTCCCGCAGCTCGTGTTCGCCGACGTCTCGTGGAGCGAGATGCCGCGCGGCGGAAGGCTGCGCGCGGGCGGAGTCGTCGCGCGCGGGGTCGCCATCGCTGCTCCCGCGCTGATCCTGTTCGCGGCCTTGCTGATGTCCGCCGACGCGGCGTTCGCGAAGCTGATGGAAGACCTCTTCTTCTTCAAGGTCTCCGACGCCGTGCTGCACGTGATCGTGAGCATCGTCCTCTCCGCGATCAGCGCCGGGTTCCTGCGCAGCCTCTTCTTCAGCGGCGAGATGATCCGCATTCCGCGTCCTTCGTTTCTGGCCCTTCCGGCGGCGGAGGTGAGCATCGCCCTCGCGCTCCTCAACCTGCTCTTCGCCACGTTCGTGACCATGCAGTTCCGCTATTTCTTCCTCATCACGAATCCGGCGAGTCTCTCGCAATACGCGCGGCGCGGGTTCTTCGAGCTGGTGTTGGTGGTGGCGCTGGTGCTGCCGATGCTGCTCGCCGCGGATTGGCTGGTGAAGACGAAGAACCGCCTCTTCCGCATCCTCTCGCTCGTGCAGGTCGCGCTGGTGCTCGTCATCGCCGCATCGGCGTACCGGCGGATGCAGCTCTATCGCGACGAGTTCGGGCTCACCGAACAGCGTTTCTACACGACGGCGTTCATGATCTGGCTGGCGGTGCTGCTGCTCTGGTTCGTGGCCACCGTGCTGACCGGACAACGCGCGCGGTTCGCCCTCGGCGCGTTCGCGACCGGCGCAGCGGCCGTCGTCGTGTTGCACGCGATCAATCCCGACGCGCTCATCGTGAGGACGAATCTCGCCCGCACCGCCGCTGGACGCCGCGCCTTCGACGCCGTCTACGCGTCAAGGCTCAGCGATGACGCGGCGCCGGTGATCCTCGCGAACCGCGCGGCGTTCGCCGCACATCCCGACGCGCTGCGCCGCTTCGTCGCGCGGCCGCGCTCGATCGGCTGGAGGACGTGGAACCTCTCCCGCGCGCGGGCCATCGATCTCGTGAGCCGCTACGAGTCGAACGCGACGCCGCCGATGCCACGGTGATCGCCGCGCGGATCGAGCAGCTCGCGCAGATTCGTCATCTCCAGGAACAGATGGCGATGGCGGATGCAGTGCACGGCGATGGAGAAAAACAAGAGGGCCATCACGGCGAGGAACACGCCCGCGAACGTCTGCTGCGCGAGGACGAGCAGGAACAGCGGCAGCGGCAGGAGCACCAGCGCGGAGAGCAACCGGCTCGCCTGGATCTTGAAGTACGGACGCAGCGACAGCAGGCTGAGGGAGACGAAGAACGCCACGGCCATCAATTCGGCAAAGTGCACTTCCGCCACGCGCAGATCGCCCGCCGTCATCCGCCACTGCAACAGCAGCAGCCCCGCCAGTGACGCGGTTGCGGCGGCGACGAAGAGCACGGCCATCAGCGCGGCGAAGAGATTGCGCGCGGCGAGCAGCGCGGCCATGCGCAGGAAGAGCGCGGCGATGGCCAGACCCGCCAGGAGCGCGATCGCGATCGACCACCAGGTCCCCGCCGTGGCCGGCAGCGAGACGAACGCAAGCGCGCCGCTCGTCAGCGCGACCGCGAAACAGCACACCGTCCCGGCGTAGAAGAGGAGCTTCGGCATTGGTCTCCCGCGATGTTAGCGCTCATTCTTCTTTCATGGAAATGATGTGGTCGAGCCGGATCTCGAGCGGGCCGTCGCCGGCATGGAAACGGATGAACTCCGCGCCGCCCGCCGTATACACGTCTTCCACCCGACCGCGCTCGGTCTGGGTTACGCCGTTCAGATCGAACTCGAGCTCGATTTCCTTCTTCTGCACCGCCGCGGCTTCGAGCTGATCGTGATAGTCGCAGGACACCGGCTCGTAACGGTCGTTACCCATGCGAACCCACCGTTACACGATCGGTGCCGGAAGGGGTGGAGCGGCGGGCTCTCAGCCCGCCGTTTCCGTTTCGGCGGGCTGAGAGCCCGCCGCTCCACTTCTGATACGATGCACCCGGGTCCATGGAGACGCTCCAGAACATGACCGGCGTCCTGCCGATCGTCTTCGCGGCGATTCTGCTGCTGATCCTCATCGTCTCCTTCCGCTCCCGCGCGGTCGTGTTCTGCCAGTACCTCGAGGCCATGACCGGCATCAAGCTGAAACCTTCCGACGTGCGCCGCGTTTATCGCCAGCAGGGCCGCAACGGCGTGCGCTCGATGTTCCTCGACCTCATCATTCGCGAGGACCTCAAGGAAGGCCCGATCGAGATTCCGGACGAGAAAGCGATATGAACAGTTGCTGAGTTGCTGGGTTGCTGGGTTGCTAACGACCGCAGCAACTCAGGAACCCAGCAACCCAGCAACCGCTCGTTACAACTCTGCAACGCTGCGTCTGAACCGCGATGGTTCGATAAGATTCGCGGCGTTTGTCTACACGAAAAGGAGAGTTATGTTCCGATCACGAATCCTGTTGACGGCGGCGCTATGCGTCCTCGTCCTGCCGGCGGCGCTGGTGGCGCAAACGTCCGGCGACATCCTTCCGTTCAAGGCCGTCGAGAAGACGCTCGACAACGGCCTGAAAGTCATCGTCGTACCGACCGGCTTCCCGAACATTGTCTCGGTGCAGATCCCGGTACAGACCGGATCGCGCAACGAGCCCGAGCCCGGCAAGTCCGGCTTCGCGCATTTCTTCGAGCACATGATGTTCCGCGGGACGAAGGCGTATCCGCCCGACGTCTACAACGCCATCATCACCAAGGCCGGCGCGCGGCAGAACGCGTACACCTCCGACGACATCACGAACTATCACGTGACGTTCGCGAAGGAAGACCTCGAGAAGGTCCTGGAGATCGAGGCCGACCGTTTCAAGAACCTCTCGTACTCGGAGGCCGCGTTCAAGACCGAGGCGAAGGCGATCCTCGGCGAGTACAACAAGAACGCCGCCAACCCGATCAACAAGCTCGATGAAGTGCAGCGCGAGGCCGCGTACTCGACGCACACCTACAAGCACACCACGATGGGCTTCATCAAAGACATCGAGGACATGCCCAATCAGTACGAGTACTCGAAGACCTTCTTCGACCGCTGGTATCGCCCCGAGCGCACGACCGTCATCGTCGCCGGCGACGTCGATCCGAACCGCGTCTTCCAGCTCGTCCAGAAATACTGGAGCGACTGGAAGCCCGGCAGCACGAAGGTCGAGATCCCGCAGGAACCGCCCGCGACCAAGCCCGTCTACGCGCACGTCGCCTGGCCCTCGCCCACGCTTCCGTGGGTAACCGTCGCCTTCCACGGCCCGTCGGTCTTCCAGACGAAAGACGCCGCGGCGATCTCGACGCTGCTCGATCTCGAGTTCGGCGAGACCTCCGACATCTACAAGCGCCTCGTGCAGGACGAGCAGAAGGTCGACGCGATCTTCACCGACTGGGGACCGTACTGGGATCCGGGACTGGTCACCATTTACGCGCGCGTGAAAGACATCAAGGACTCGGTCTACGTGCGCGACGAGATCCTGAAAGTCTTCGCCATGGCCAAGGACAAGCAGCTCGACGCGCAGCGCGTGGCCGACGCGAAGTCGAGCGCGCGCTACGGCTTCGTGCGCCGGCTCGACAACACCGACGCCATCGCCGGCACGGTCGCGCGCTTCGCGGTGTTCGAGCGCTCCTACGACACCATCAACCGCTTCTTCCGCACGCTCGCCGAAGTCACGCCGCAGGACATTCAGGAGACCGCGCGCAAGTACGTCACCACCAACAACCTCGTCGTGACCACGCTGTCGAAGGACCCGATGCCGGAGGCGATCGCAACCCTTCCGACGGTGGAGTCATTCAGCGCGGCGGCCGCCGGCGGTCAACAGGTGCAGATCAAATTCATCGAGCAGAAGTCGGTCATCCCGAACGTGATGGTGAAGCTGCTCTTCACCGTCGGCTCCGGGAATGATCCGAAGGGAAAAGAAGGTCTCGCCGAGATGGCCGCGACGATGATCACCGACGCCGGCTCGAAGTCGATGCGCTACGACGAGATTCAGAAGGCGCTCTTCCCGATCGCCGGCTCGTTCTCATCGCAGGTCGACAAGGAAATGACGACCTTCACCGCGGTCGTACACAAGGAGAACCTGCAGAAGTTCCTCGACGTCGTGCTGCCGCAACTGCTCGCGCCGGGCTACCGCGAGGAAGACTTCTCGCGCGTGAAGGACGCGCAGCTGAACGGCCTCGAGCAGGATCTTCGCGGAAACAACGACGAGGAGCTCGGCAAGGAAGAACTGCAGAACGTGATCTTCAGCGGCACTCCGTACGGCCACACTCCGCTCGGCACCGTCGCCGGGATCAAGTCCATCACGCTCGACGACGTGAAGAAGTTCGCCGCCGACAACTACAACGCCTCGAACGTCGTCGTCGCCCTCTCCGGCGATTATCCCGACACGCTCGTGAAGCGCCTGAGCGCCGACCTCGGCCAGCTCGGCAGCGGTCCCGAAGAGACGACGATCGCGCAGCTCCCGGCCATCAACGGCCACAAGTCGAATGGTCTCGAAGTCGAGATCATCAAGAAGGACACCCGCGCGACGGCGATCTCCCTCGGCCATCCGATTCCGGTCACGCGCGAGGACGCCGATTTCGCGGCCCTCAATCTCGCGCGCGTGTGGCTCGGCGAGCACCGCGCGTCGCTCGGCCGCCTCTACGACCGCATCCGCGAGACCCGCGGCCTCAATTACGGCGACTACGCGTATGTCGAGTACTTCAATCGGCCCGGATTCCAGTTCTTCCCCAGCCCGAACATCGGCCGCCGATCGCAGCTCTTCGAGATCTGGATCCGCCCCGTCGTTCCCGCGACCGCGCAGATGGCGCTGCGCATCGCGCTCTATGAGACGCAGAAGATGATCGACAACGGCCTGTCGCAGGAGGACTTCGAGAACACGCGCAACTACGTGATGAAGAATGTCTACCTGCTCACCTCCACGCAGAACCAGCGCCTCGGCTACGCGCTCGACTCGTGGTGGTACGGCACTCCCGATTACGTCGATTACATGCGCGGCCAGTACGCAAAGCTCACCCGCCAGCAGGTAAACGCGGCGATCAAGAAATATCTCTCGACAAAAAACATGAACGTGGTGATCGTCACGAAAGACGCCGAGGGACTGCGGGACACGCTGCTGAAAGACGAGCCGTCATCGCTCAAGTACGACTCCCCGAAACCGGAGCTCGCCGAAGAGGACAAGACCATCGGCGCGTACAAGCTGAACATCAAACCGCAGAACCTCCGCATCGTGAACGTGGAAGACGTGTTCACGAAGTAACGGCCTGTGTTAAGAAGCGCCGTCATGCTGACGGCGCTTCTTTTTTCTGCCGCACTCACCACGCCCATCCTCCCTCCCGCCCTTCCGTGGAACGGCGCGAGCCGTGCGCTCGCGGTGCCGGCGAATGATCCGTGGGTCACGCCCAGCGAGGCGGCGTCGTTTCGTACGACGCCGCGTTACGACGAGACGGTCGCTTATTTGCGCCGGCTCGTTGCCGCCGCGCCGCAGCTCGAGATGGTCTCGATCGGAAAGAGTCACGAAGGGCGCGACATCTGGCTCGTGATCGCGTCGAAAGAGCGCGCGTTCACGCCGGAGTCGCTGCGGCGCACCGGGAAGCCGGCGTTCCTCGCGCAGGGCGGCATTCACGCCGGCGAGATCGACGGCAAGGACGCGGGTCTCATGCTCCTGCGCGATATGACCGTGCGGGGCACGAAGCGCGAGCTGCTCGACGGCGCGAATTTTCTCTTCGTCCCGATCTTCAACGTCGACGGCCACGAGCGCTTCTCGCGCTATTGCCGGATCAACCAGCGCGGCCCCGAGGAGTGCGGATGGCGGACAAACGCGCGCAACCTCAATCTCAATCGCGACTACGTCAAAGCCGACACGCTGGAGATGCGGGCGATGATCCGCGCACTGCGCGCGTGGCAGCCCGACCTCTATGCCGACCTGCACGTCACCGATGGCGCGGACTATCAGTACGACATCACGTACGGCTGGAACGGCGCGCCCGGCTGGTCGCCGTCGATCGGTTCGTGGCTCGACACGACGCTGCGGCCGGCGCTCGACCGCGGGTTGAGCGCGATGGGTCATATCCCGGGACAGCTCATCTTCACCGACGATCCGCTTGCCACCGGCATCGTCGATGGTCAGGACGACCCGCGTCTTTCGACGGGTTATGGAGATGCGCGCCACGTCCCGACGGTGCTCCTCGAGAACCATTCGCTCAAGCCGTACGACCAGCGCGTCCTCGGCGCATACGTCTTCCTCGAATCCATGCTGCGCACGCTCGCTCGCGAAGGTGCGGTGTTGCGCGCGGCGATCGCGCGCGATCGCTCTTCTACTCCCGAGCGCGTTCCTCTCTCCTGGCGCGTCCCCGACGGCGAGCCGCAAACGATCGAGTTCCTCGGAATCGAGTCGCGCCGCACGCTCTCGCCGATCAGCGGCGACGTGCGCATCGAATGGACCGGCAAGCCGGTCAAGGCGCGCGTGCCGCTGCGTCTCGCGACGGAAGTCGCGAGCAGCGTCGCGAGGCCGCAGGCCTACTGGATTCCGGCATCGTGGCAGGACGTGATCGAGAAGCTCGACCTGCACGGCATCGCGTACGAGCGCATCGCCGCGCCGCGCGAGATCGACGTCGAGATGTACCGCTTCAGCGCGCCGAAGTTCGACGCACAGGAATTCGAGGGACACGTGCGCGTCACCGCCGCCGCGACCATCGAGCGCCGGCATGAGCGCTTCCCCGCCGGCTCGGTGCGCGTGCCGGCCGACCAGCCTCTCGGCACCCTCGCGGTGCTCATGCTCGAGCCGTCCTCGCCCGACTCGCTGTTTCAGTGGGGCTTCTTCGACTCGATCCTCAGCCCGACCGAATACGTCGAGCCGTACATCATGGAGCCGATGGCCGAGCGGATGCTCGCCGAAGACCCGAAGCTCGCCGAGGAGTTCCTGAAGAAGGTCGAGAGCGACGACGCATTCCGCGCCGACGCGCGCGCGCGCTTGCAGTGGCTGTATCAGCGCACGCCGTTCTACGACGAGCGCGCTCGTTTGTATCCGGTGGCCCGCGAAACGCGTTAGCGTCTGGAGTGCGGCGACGCCAGTCGCCGCTCTGGAAGCGGCAGCGCCAGCTGCCGCCGTGGGCCGCGGCGACTCGCGTCGCCGGTTTGAGAGCGGCGACTGGCGTCGCCGCACTCCAGATTACAATGCGCCGCGCATGACGAAGCGTCTCTTGATTCTGTTCCTTCTCGCGGCCACTCCCGCGCTCGCGCAGGTCGATCCCCTCCGGAACGTCTCCGGCACGACTCCGAGCCCCGGTCCGGCTCCGTGGGTCACGACCGGCGGCGGCGGTTGGACGTTCTTTCACGGCTTCAACGCTCATCTCACGTACGTGAGCGAGACCGGGCCGGAGGAGCAGCGCAACGAGGCGTTCTCGACGAACTGGTTCGTCGCCGGAGCGCAGCGGACGCTTGGCAGCCGCGGATTCGTGCTCGTGCGCGGCCGCGCGTCGCTCGAGCCGTTCACGATTCCGGACGACGACGGATACCCGCAGATGCTGCAGTACGTCTCGCCGGAATCGGGCGGCGTGCTGGTCGACCGGATGCGCGCGCAGGACCTCATCGGCGAAGCGGCGCTCGATGCGGGATTCCGCTTCGGCGCGTCGGCGCTCATCCATGTCTATGCCGCGGTGGTCGGAGATCCCGCCCTCGGCACCGCGCCGTTCGCGTTGCGCGCGTCAGGGTCCGACTTCGCCGAGGCGCCGTTCGCGTATGACGTGCAGGAGCCGTTTCACCATGCGACGAGCGTGGTCACGCTCGGATTCGCATCGCGCCTCCTGACGCTCGAGGGCAGCGTGTTTCACGAGGCGGTCACGTTCGGCGACCACACGGAGATCGACAACGGCGACATCGACTCGAGCTCCGCGCGCCTCACCATCACCCCGACACCGAACCTCGCCATTCAAGTCTCGCGCGGAACGCTCGGCGAGGACGCGGCGGAGCGGAAGGTCTCGACGGCGTCGATCGCGTACGGCAGCGAGAATGCCGCCGCGACCGCGCTCTGGACACGCCGCGAGCGCGAAGGGCTGCCCACCGAGACCGCGTACGGATTCGAGCTCGCGCTGCGCGGCACGCGCAACACGGCCATCGCGCGCGCGGAGTGGGTCGACCGCCCGGCGGGATTCCCCGATACGCTCTCGACCACGGCGACCGAGCAGACCACGCACTTTGCCGTCGGCTACATCTTCGACTTCATCGCCACGCCCACCTTCCGCGCCGGCGCCGGCGTGAACATCGACTATCACACGCAGTCCCACGAACTGCCCTCGCGATACGGACACAAACCGCAGGCGATTTTTGCGTTCGTGCGAGTGAGGAGCGGGCGGCTGTAGTTTGCGGTTGCTGGGTTGCGTGGAGCGGCGCTACTCCCCCAACTTCTCCTTCAGCTCATTGAGCGCGCGCTCCACGTCGGCCAGTCGCTCTTCCAACCTCTGCACGCGCACCGAGAGCGGTTCGCCGCCGCTCCGCGGCTCGGTTTCCTCGGCGGCGGGTGCGGGCTCGCTGACGGCGCCGCCGGCGAGGTGGGCCCAGCGCTCTTCCTTCTGTCCCGCTCTTCGCGCGAGCTGGCGCACGAGCGGCTCGCTGTGCGCGCCCATCTCGCGCAGAAGGTCCTCGACTTCGGTGACGCTCTCGAACGTCTGCAGACGATCGCTGCGCCCGCGCAGCTCGCCGGCCGTTTGCGCCCCGCGCAAAAAGAGAAGCGTCAACAGCGCCTTCTCGCGGCGGTTGAGATGCCAGACGCTGTCGAGATTGTGATCGAAGCGCACCGCCCGTCCCCCCATCACCCGCCACACCAGTTTCTCGTCCTGCAGCCGGTCGAGCGCGCGCTGCACTTCCGCTTCGGTCAGCTCCATCACCGGCTCGCGATTCGATTTCTGATTGCACGCCGCGACGAGCGCGTTGAGCGTGAGCGGGTAGTACTCCGGCGTCGAGAGCTGCTTCTCCATGAGCGATCCGAGCACGCGGATCTCGACCGGATCGAGCGCGCGCGGGATGCGCGGGCGCTGCCGGCTGTCGGTATCGAGGGTGGGGATGAAGGTCATGCGACGGATTCTAACGAACTCGCGAACACCGCTTCCCGCGCCTGCCGCGTGTGGCCGAAATAGTTGTCCGCGCGCATCGCCACTTTGCGGGCCAGGGCCATGAACGTGGTCATCTTCCCGCCGAAGACGTTGATCAGGTTTCCGTCGCGCAGCACGCGGAAATCGCGGTCGATCGCGCTCGGGTTCGTCGAGCGTCCGACCAGCGGGCGCACGCCGGCGAATGCCGAGGCCACGTCGCTCTGCGCGATCGGCTCGCTGAAGTAGCGGTTGAAGCGGCGGACCAGGTAGTCGATCTCTTCGTCCGTCGGATGCACGAGATCGGGCGGCTCCTGCTGCAGCACTTCGGTGGTGCCGACGAGCGTCGTTTCCTTCCACGGCAGCACGAAGAAGACGCGGCGATCGGTCACCGATTGCAGGAGAAGTCCGGGCTCGCTCACGCGCCGCTCGAGGACGATGTGCGTGCCGCGCACGAGAGAAAGCGTGTATGGCGCCTCGATCCCGTTGCGCCGCAGCAGCTCGTTCATCCAGGGACCGGCGGCGTTGACGACGAGCTCGAACCGCGACTCGTCATCGTGATTCGTGCGGATCACCCACTCCCCGCCTTCGCGGACGATCTCGTCGACGCGCGTCTCCTCGCGCACCACCGCTCCGTCGCGGATGGCCGAGGCGACGACCGTGCGCACGAGCGCGTAGTCGTCCACCTGCGCGTCCCAGTAAGAAAAGGCACCGCGGAGACCGCCGGGAAGGAGCGCCACCCGCTCAGTACATTTTGCACGTCGAGAAAACGATGCCTGGCAATGTTTGCGCGTCCTGCAAGAGCGTCGTAGAGCAGCAGACCGAGCTTCACCGTGACACGGCTGCGCGGGCTGTCGTCGTAGATCGGGACGAGGATCTCCAGCGGCCGGACCAGCTCCGGGACGCGTTCGAGCAGCCAGGCCCGCTCGTGCAGCGACTCGCGCACGAGACCGAAGCGGAGATGCTCGAGGTAGCGCAGCCCGCCGTGGATCATCTTCGTCGTCGCCGAAGACGTCTGCGCGCCGCAGATTCCTTTCTCGAACAGCACGACCTCATATCCCCGCCGCGCCAGCTCCCACGCCACCCCCGCGCCATTGATCCCGCCTCCGACGACCGCGATGCGCGTGCCCATGGGGAGATGGTGCCACAAGGCAGACGGCAGATGGCAGATGGCGGATGGCGGAAGATCCTCAGGCTTCTGCCATCTGCCATCCGCCATCCGCCATCCGCCATCCTCCATTTTGGCAAACCCTTCGCAATGACCTCAGCCGTATGAGCGTCGCGCAACTCGTGCCGGAACTTGCACCGGACGCAAAGGGGGAATTGGCGGTGATGCTGACCGGGGGCGGCGCGCGGGCCGCGTACCAGGTCGGTCTCCTGAAAGGCATCGCCCGGCACTTCCCGAATCTCCGCATCGAGATCATCACCGGGGTCTCCGCGGGCGCGATCAACGCCGTCTATCTCGCCGCGCACCGCGGCTCGCTTGCGGAGAAAACGGAAAAGCTCGAGCAGGTGTGGATGAAGCTCAGCTGCAACTCGATCTACGAGTTCGACTGGAAGACGTTCATGCCCTTCCGCTCCGCGCTCGCCTCGGTGCTGCCGAGGAAGAGCCGCATGTCGAGAACGCGCCCGCACGGGATCCTCGACACCACGCCGCTCCGCAATCTCCTCTGCCGCATCTTGAACGTACCGCCCTGGGCCCCCATCCCCGGGATCGAGGAGAACCTCCGTTCCGGCGAGCTCGCGGCGCTCGCGCTGATGACGATCGACTACTCGACCGGCCAGACCGTGCGCTGGGTGCAGGGCCGCTATTTCGACACTCACGAAGGACCGAACCGCCGCACCGAGCCGACGCGCTTCACCGTCGAGCACGTGATGGCTTCCACCGCGCTGCCGTTCGTCTTCCCCGCCGCGCGCATCGGAAAAGAGTGGCACGGCGACGGCGGCATCCGTCTCGCGGCGCCGCTCTCGTCCGCGGTCCATCTCGGCGCCACGCGCATCATCGCCATGTCGACCGGCCACCAGCGCACCGCGGATGATGTCTCGAAGCGGATGGCCTACGACTACCCGCCGGCCGCGGAGATCCTCAATCAGCTCGTCAACGCGATCTTCCTCGACGCGATCGACGAGGACGTCGTGCGCATGGAGCGGATGAACGAAATGTTGCGCAAGATGCACCCCGAGGATCGCGGGGGCTTGAAGCCGATCGACCTCTTGGTGCTGCGGCCGAGCATTGACCTCGGCAAACTCGCCGGCGTCTACGAACGGTACCTGCCGCGCAAGGTGAAGCTGCTCTCTCGCGCCCTCGGGGCGCGCGAGACCGAGTCGCCCGATTTCGTGTCGATGCTCATGTTCGAGCCGGAGTACACCGAGCGCCTCATCGAGATCGGCGAATCAGACGTCGAGTCGCGTATCGGCGAGATCCGCGCCTTCCTCGGCGAGGACCGTCCGCTAATCGTCGCCGCCGGTTGAGGAACCGTGTGGTACCACTCCAGACCATATAATCCCAACGGATGTCGGTTCTCACACTCGAGTTGCTGGGCGACTTCAGGATGCGCTCCGAGTCGGGGGCTCTCATCGCGATCTCCGCGAAGAAGTCGCAGGCCATGCTCGCCTACCTCGGCGCGAAGCCTTCGCAGATGGTCTCCCGCGACAAGATGTCGGCGCTTCTGTGGAGCAGCACCGCGCCGGAACAGGCCCGCCAGAGTCTGCGCCAGACGCTTTCCACGCTGCGCAAGGAGCTGGCGAACATCTCGCCGAAGAAAATCCTGATCGAGGAAGGCGACTTCCTTTCCCTCGACGCGTCGCTGGTGCGCGTCGACGTCGTCGAGTTCGAGTCGCTCGTCGCCGCCGGCACGCCGGAAGCGCTCGATCCCGCGACCCGTCTGTACGGCGGCGATTTTCTCGACGGCTTTCAGCTCGATGAAGAGAAGTTCGATCAGTGGGTCATCGCCGAGCGCGATCGCCTGCACCGCATCGCCCTGCGCGCGCACACGCAGCTGACCGAGCTTCTCGCGCGCAACGACGCCGTCGATCAGGCCATCGCCGTCGCGCAGCAGGCGCTGCGCCTCGATCCGCTGCAGGAGCCGATGCACCGCACGCTGATGCGCCTCTACATCCGCAGCGGCGATCTCGCCAACGCACTCCAGCAGTTCGACGCCTGCGCGCGGGTGCTCCGCCGCGAGTTGAACGTGGAGCCTGACGCGGAGACCAAGGCGCTGCAGCAGGAGGTCGCGCAGCTTCGCAAGCGGCGCTCGACCAGCGCGGAAAGCGAGCAGCTCGACTCGCGCAAGACGGTGCTCGTCGTCGAAGACAACGTCCTGAACCGCGAGCTCACGAACGCGCTGCTCAAGACGGCCGGCTATAACGTGCTGGTGGCGAAAGACGGCGCCGAGGCGCTGATGATGATCGGAAGAGAACGGGTGGACCTCATGCTGCTCGACGTCGACCTGCCGTTCATCGACGGACACAAAGTCCTCGAGGCGCTGAACGAAAAAGGGATCGAAGTGCCGACCATCTTCATCTCCGGACTGCCGGGCGAAGAGATCGAGGTGAAGGCGTTCCAGATCGGCGCGGCGGACTTCATCCGCAAGCCGGTCAAGAACAGCGTCCTGCTCGCGCGCGTGGCTAAGGTGGTGAAGTAGGAGGAGCGGGCACGAACGTGCTCAGTTCTTTGCCGCTCTTGTCCCTCACGTCGAACGTCCAGGTGTCGCGGAGCCGCGTCGCGGTGATGAAGCCGAAGTCGTTGTCCTGATAGAAACTGAGAACGGTGCGGCCCCCGAGGGCCTGGCCGGTCGGATCCTGAACCGCGGGATCGAGCGCGGTGCCGCCGTTCCCCACGACGATCTGCGGAGTCTCCTTGTCGCTGAACGCGAGGGTCTCCAGCGAATGGATATGGCCGGAAATCACGACGCCGAGCGACGGCACCGGAGTCTTGTCCCACGCCGCCGCCAGCGTCTCGCTGTCTTCCTCGCCATACGACGTGGCCCAGAACGGATGATGCAGCGTGAGCCACGTGCCGGGCTTGCTCTTCGCGACGAGCGCCAGCTCGTTCGCGAAGATCGTGGCTTCCGTTTCATCGAGCTCATCGTCGACGCCCGACGAGTCGATGACGGCGATGCTCAGATCGCCGACGCCGACGACATACGGCGGCGTGAAGTTGTGATTGGACACGCAGGTCTGGACGCCTTCCCACACATACGGGCGCGTTTCGAGAAACCGGAACCACCCTTCGGCGGCGCGCGAGCAGGTCTCGTGGTTGCCGCGGATCATGACCCACGGCGCGCTCGAGAGCAGTTTCGCCGCGGGCGTGAAGAAGTCGGCGTTCCAGCGAGCCCAGTTGTATTTCGAGGGAGTACACGTCGAGCCTTTGCAGACCGCTTCGCGATAGTAGTAGTCGCCGACGTGAACGATCAGATCGGGGTCCCACTTCGCGATCGTGTCGGCGACTTGCTTGAACGGCCACTTGGACGGATCGCCGCAGTCCTGAATCTGCGGCGGCTTGCCGTTCGAGCCGGCCTTCATGCGGCAACCGGTGTCGCCGAGGATCGCCACTTTCGCGCTGTGGTGCAGCTTCGCGACGGGCAACGCCGCGCCGTCGATCGACGCCGACTTCACGTTCGCCGCGAGATCGGCTTCACAGACGGTGACCGGATAGTCGGCGCCCTTCTCCGACTTCACGCGCATCTTCGTCTGCGTGCCGTCGATGGTGATGGCCGGACAGTCCCCGCTCGTCACGATCGTTCGCGCGATCGGACCGGAAGGGCCGTAGACGATCCAGGCTGCAAGGAGAAGTTTCAACATAGCGAAAGCTCTTAGCTGTTAGCTCTTAGCTCTTAGCCGCACCCGCCGTTCGGTTCGCTTTTCCTAAGAGCTAACAGCTAAGAGCTAAGAGCTGAGAGGTCTTGACAATATCACGGCTCCGCTTGCCTCGATCTCGCCGCGACTCTAGATTGCTGCTCATGGGAAGAGAGGACAGGATCCTCGTAGTCGAGGACAACCCGGCCATCTCCCGCGCCATCGAGGCGGCGTTCAACTGCGACTGCGCGACGGACGGCTGGGATGCGATCGAGAAACTCGAGAGCAGCGACTACGCCGCGATCGTGATCGACGCCGACGTCCCCTGCCACAGCGGCTACGGCGTCCTCACCTACCTCCGCGAAGAAGTCGGCGAGGCCATGGATCACGTGATCTTCATGACCAGCTCCGACCGCGACGCCGTGGAACGCCGCGTGCGCGGCGGGCATTTGCATGTGATCGATAAGGCCGACGCGGTGGAGGCGATCGGGCGAATGCTCGACGAGTAGCGGTTGCTGAGTTGCTAGGTTGCTCGGTTGCTGGCAACCCAGGAACCCAGCAACCTAGCAACCTAGCAACCCAGCAACTAGCTCTCCGCCTCCAGCACTCTCAGAATCGCCTCCGCACTCACCCTCGCATCCTCCTCACTCGTGTTCCAATTCGAAACGGAGATCCGCATTGCGGCGAGGTCGTGCCAGGTGGTGCCGCCGAGCCAGCAGGTGCCGTCGCGCTGGACGGCGGTGATCACGCGGCGGGTGAGGTCGTCGTCGTTGCCGAAGCGGACGAGGACCTGGTTGAGGACGACGTCGTTGAGGATGGTCACGCGCGGATCGCGGCGGAGGATGTCCGCCATCTGCCTCGCGCGCGCGCAGGTGCGGTCGATGAGGTCTTCGACTCCGCGATGGCCGAGCGCGCGGAGCGCGGCGTACACGGTCACGCCGCGCGCGCGGCGTGAGAACTCCGGCACCCAGTCGACGGCGTCGCGCTCCACGCCGCTGGTCTGAATGAGATACGCCGCCGACGTCGTCATCGACGCGCGGTGATCCTCGGCATCCCGCACGATCGCCACACCGCAGTCGTACGGCACGTTGAGCCACTTGTGCGCGTCCGTCGCCCACGAGTCGGCCAGCTCCGCGCCGTCGCAGAGCGCACGCAGCGCCTCGCTCGTCCGGGCCCAGAGCCCGAACGCGCCGTCGACGTGCAGCCAGGCGTTGTGCTCCTTCGCGATCGCCGCGATCTCGCGCAACGGGTCGATCGCGCCGGTGTTCACGTTGCCGGCCTGCGCGCAGAGGATCGTCGGCCCGCTGAGATTCGCGAGCAGGCGCGAGAGACGGTCGGCGCGCATCCTCCCCTGCTCGTCGGTCTCGACGCGGAGGAGATGGCGCGTGCCGAATCCGAGGTAGCGGAGGGCGACGTCGATGGTGATGTGTGACTCCGCGCTGGTGACGATGTTGATGCGCGGCGCGCCGGGAAGGCCGTCCGCCTCCACGTCCCAGCCGGCGCGGCGCAGAACACCGTGGCGCGCGGCGGCGAGGCAGGTGAAGTTCGCCATCTGGCAGCCCGTGACGAAGCCTAGTCCCGACTCGCGCGGCAGGTCGAACAGGTCGAGCAGCCACTCGCGCGCGACC